>OGWJ01000017.1_pt1 | contig 23149 bp, 44 predicted proteins | sample 1575991 | NCBI WGS metagenome assembly OGWJ01 (sample SAMN07581533, study PRJEB24739) | freshwater metagenome | place: Singapore | collected 2015-01 | reverse complement strand
ACTGTTTTAGGGCTGACCTCACCGCCACCTGCACCATCTCGATTTCCGTGGCTAGATTGGTCGTGGTCGCCATGTTTAAGAACTGGCTTGAAGCCAATCGGTAAAGTAATGATGGTACTCATGAGCGCCTTTCGGGTGGAATGATGACCATGGTACAGCGACAGTTCGGATGCACCCTGCCTGGAGTTTCGTCCCCGCTAGAGAATGGTTCATTCCAGCCAACAACTTCTCCATCTAATTCTGTACAAATCTCACAGGTGCGTTCATCTTGAGCAATAATCCACATTTTCTGTGCCTCAACATCAACATAACCTTCTTCAGCCGCTTGCTTCCAACCTTCGTAGCGTCCCTCGTTTTGTGCTATTTGAATCTCTGTACGAGCAATCATCGTTGCTCTTTTACTCTTTAGAGAATCTGAATATCTAGTGGCTCTATCCATAGCCTTAGCCCGAGCAACTTCTTCTTTTAATCCTCGTTTAAGTAATCTTGCAAACTCATCTTTTTCAAATTTAGTAACTGCATCAGCCCATCGTGGATGCAACCCAACAACATTTTTAATTCTTCTAGCGGCGGCTCGGTAATCTATCTGCTCATTGAAGGCATCAATAATTGTTCTGCGAATGGACTCACGGGTTAATGTGTCAATGGATGTAATAAGTTCTCCAGCACGGCGCTGAGCAAAGGCTAAAGAGTTTGGGTTTGTCTTATTGAATGACATCTTGAATTCAACTTTAGGTGGCTTAGATTGTGCCCATGCAGGAAGTTTTGTGAACTCCATGTTAGCCATTGCTGGACGGTTTTCTATCTTTACCTTAGTTGGTATAAATGCAGGTAGGGCTAACTTAGGTGCAATCTCTTGAATCTGCTTGATTGCTTCATTACCACCAATATCAATCGAGGATAATAAAGAATCTTGAATCTTTTTTTGATTAGCGATTGTTATTGAATTTAATAATCTTTCTAAAGTTTGTGGGTCAAGATTACGAAGCAAACTCTCTAACTGTCGAAGAGAGATGCTATCTGTGGCTCGCTGAATAGATTCAAAAAGTGTGCGAGCCAAGGCTTGCTCTTGAGGTGTTAAAGGTATGCGCCTAGGTCTTTCGGCTTTTGCAAAACGAAACGGCATCTTTAACCAACTTCAGGTGCGGGTGGATTCAATCCTTCGGGTGTTGGTGGAGGTGGGGGTAATTCTTCTTCACCAGCGCCATCGGCTTCTTCAGGTACAGGAGGAACTCCCATACCTTCAGGCATTGGAGGCATACCAAAATTTTGTCCATCATGTTCAGCAGGTGGTAATCCAGCCAAGTCTCGTAGATACTCTTCCAACTTAGGGTCAGGAACAAGAACGCCAACCTGAGCCAAGTTAGAAACAAAGGCTGAGATTTCATTCAAATCAACATGGCTCACTTCACCATAAGTTAGATAAGGGGCACGAGATGGATTCATTCCGTTAAGTTTTAGCAATCTTGGAATCGCATATTGGTTCATTACCTCAGCGATATTTTTAGCGATTGAATCAACTGCCATTGACCATAAATCCATCTTGGAGGTTCCAAGAGCGTATGAGCCAACTCGGTCAGAGCCAAGAAGAATAAAGTCTGAAAGGATAGACATAGAGATTCTTTGGTCGTATCTCTGAATAATCTTGTCTGTGTCGAACTGACGGCTTCCGCCTGATGATAATAAAACTAAATCAAATACTTTATGTCCAGCATCATCGTACATAGAAGGCATAACAATTCCTTCTTGCTCATTACGCTTGATAGAGGTAACGATATTTTGAATAGATGCTAAAACTGAGGCTTGTTCTGCCGTTGCTGTTGAAGATAAGAACTCAGGTGGTACATAAGCGACTGGCAAACCTGCCAAGTCACGCTCAATACCGATTGCTTCAATCTCTTCAATACGGCGCTTGAAATACCAAGGGCGATAAGCATTACGAAGAATTGAGCGACCTTCAGGGTTATTCTTTTGTGAAGATGTACGGAACAATAGAGACTTCTCAATCGGAATGGCATGAGTTCCACCCGTTGATGGGTCTACCTGAATCATTCCTTGGATGCCACCATCTTCATCCATCATCCATCGGAATAAAGTTTCTTGGGCACGGATTGGCATTTTGCGCCAACCAATACGACCATCATTAAATTTAGAATTTTTTGTTGCGTCGTCTACATCTCCGCCTCGAACTTTGTAAACAATCTCATGATATGAATAACCAAAAATCAACATTGACAACATCTGAGATAGGGTTGAATCCCAAGAATCTGACATATCGTTCAAACATGATTCTACGAATGTCGCAACTTCTTTGTCCTCTTTAGTAATCTCTCCATCTTCGGAGCCGTCCGAAAATGGGTCTACACGCCACTCAAGGCGTGTAATAACTTTTTCGATTGCAAATAACATCGAGCCAATAGTCGGGTCATTGTCCGCCATCTCTCGGTAAACTTTTGCTCCACGAATACCTCGTAGATTTACTAAGAATTCTTCATAGACCGTTCCACCTGAACGGCGTAAACCCGTGGCTCCTAGTTCAGTTAAATCGGGGGTTGGTTTGTCTGCCATCTATACCTCTCGACTACTATTTATCTTTATTGGCTAATCCAACAACGATAGAAATTGCCTGTTGCTCGTTGAACCCTGCGTTCACCAACTCCGAATATAATTCGTGAGACTGTATAGCAAAAGCCCCGAGCATAGAGACGACACCATCACGGTTTGGCGAAAGGTTATCGTACACCCGTCGATTATACCGTTAAGCGAATTTTGCTCTTTTATTCTCCGTCTAGGACTAACTCAAAAGAGTTTATTCTTTTGGATGTTAAGTCATTGAAAGATTTAAGAGCCAAATCTCTATCGCCAACCTGAGCAAAGAGACGATTCTCTAACTCATTGCCATTGGCATCGTAACGGCGGAAATAGATGTGATAAGGCAAAAACTGTTGAGAGATATTCAATTCAATCTCCACATATTCTTTTGGAGCAATCTCCTTTGAGATATATGGCTTACCGTTTGAATCAACAACAATTTTTGAGCCTTGTAATTTCTCCGTAAAGAAATCAACCCATATTGCCATTTCAACCCCCTTCGAGAGTTTTTCAACCCCAATAATACTACATCAGGGTTAGAAAGGAAACGACTCAGGTACCGTGGCTTCAGTCTTCCAAGTAGGTGCGCTCCAAGGGTCTACCTCAGAATCGCCCTCAGCATTACGGCGAACATCGACTACTTGAACTATGTGGCGCTTTAAGTCCACTCCAACATTAAAAGCGGTGACCGTCATCCGTCCTTTTTTTTCACCAGTTTTTTTATCATCCCAAGATTCCCAAACTGCGGTTCCTTGGATAATTACACCCATTCCCTTTTTCAAGGAATCGGCTACATTCTCTGCAAGTTTGTTCCAGCACTTAATTGACCATGGAGTTACATCGGTATTTTCCCAAGTGCCATCGGGTTTTTTCTGTGACTTAGAAGAAATGATTGTGAAGGTTGCCATTGCTTTACCGTTTGGAGTAAAGCGCAACTCAGGGTCACCCGCTAAGTTTCCTGCTATCGCTATTGCTGTCATGCTGTGTGCCTTTCATTGGTTATTGGTTTGGCGATTATGTTTAGTTTTTTTCTCATTATGTCTCGCTGATTTAGTGTTGTTCCACCCCAAATCCCTAACACTTTGTAATGTAACGCATAGGTCAGACATTCTTCTTTCCAAAAGCATCCCTTACAAATTCTCTTTGCTATTGCATACTCTGTACTTGTTCCTCCTTCTTCATTCGGGAAGAAGAAATTCGTCTCTAGTCCCCAACAACTCGCTCCCTCGAACTTCCAAGGCATAATTATTTTCTTCAATAGATTCCTCTCCAACAACTAAACGGTTTGGGGAATAGGCATCTAACTTAGCCAAAATTCTTCCGTTGCGCCACACCTTTCCAGCAACAATTCCGTCATAATGATTAGTCTGAGGCTGAACTAGAGAGTCACACTCTTTCCAAAATTTACATCGTGAACAGTAGGAAAGTGCGGGTTGCGCTAAATCAATTTGATATTGGTCAAAGAGCCACGGGTCAGCAGAACGACACGGAGCATCATTAACAAATTCAGGTAAACCCATGTTGAAATTCTACTGCTTTATTTTTCAGAATCTTTTATTACGGTCTTGCGTGTTGCCCATTCTCCAAAGCGCTCTTTAATTAAATCGTTGAGTAAATCTTGTCTCTCTTTTTCACTCATCACTTGGTTTGTCTCTGAGTCCGACATCATCATTCCCCTCCCAATTTTTTAAGCCGTGATGAACTAATCCCAAGTGTCGCCAATCAGGATTTTGGTCATCGGCAAGTGTTAGCGTCCAATAATCTTTTTCGCCCTCGCCCATCCATTCAGAAACTAAAACCCATCCTGTACAGATAGCGGGTTCAATAAAAGCGATGCGCCCGATTTGAGCGAGCGCATCGTCAATTAGTGAAGGCTTCTTTTCTTCTTCCATTCGGGAAGGTTAGTACCAATAATTTTTTTCCCAAAAGCGCCACGCCGAACAGGGATTGGAATAGCGACTCTCGATATAAATAAATCCTCGAATCACTTGCTCCTCGACTGTTAGGTCAGGGTCAAGCCCAAGTATCTGTGGGATACCACCAGCATGAAGTTTTTCGCCATTCTGATACACGGGTTTTTTATTGTAAGCATCAGGACGCCAATTCGACTCTTTAGTCCAAAGAGATAGGAGGCACTCCCACTCGACAGGATTTTTCCAGCCGTAACTATCAAGGCGATTCTTAGCGAACTCTTTAGCCGCTTCAGGTGTCCGTTCAACCAGTATTGCTTTCATAATAACTGGCTTATCTTCAGCCCTTGCTACTGGGTCGGGCGGGATATGGAACGGATTGATAATGATAATTCCAAGAACGAAGATGAAACTTGGAATAGGTTTGAAAATGTTTTCATAAAATCGCATATTCCTCCATTGTTAGGAGTGAACATTTATTCGTTACTGGTTGTAACGCTTCCATGTTGTCAGTATCGGACTGACCTCACTTTTAGAAGTAGGTGTTTTGCGACCTGCAATTAGGGTACATCATCAAGATGAATGACTGTCAAGGATGTTAGGGCGCTCGGTGGGGGCGCACTTACATCGTGCTTGAGAGAGGACGGACGCACGACTGGCATCAACCCCACCGAACTTGGGTACCCGTGTAAAGAATACCCTAACTAACCTATATCGCTGGAAGGTTAGAGCGATATAAGAATCATCCCGCCAATCTAAGAAGCGACTGACGGGATGAATTCAGTTTTCTTACTTAGTCAAGTCTGCTACCAGCGCTCGCATTGATTCCGTATTTTCTAAGAACACCAGCGAAGGCACCAGCAAAAGCACTCTTACGGTCTACGCTCTGTCCGAATTCTGAAACCCAAATTTCGTAGCCACCGTAATAGCCCTTATGTCCAGCGTCAATGCTCTTCAAATAATTAACGAAAGCACCTCTCGCTGGAGAAACATTGACCCATGCAAATCCGCATAAGCCTTCTAAAACATAAGTTTTCTTTGAGTAATCAATTTCATTACTCAAACCGATTGCGTCACCAACAATAAACTTTGGGACACCAACTTCTTTGCCAGCCTTAAGACCAGCGGCGTAAGCCTCTTTGTAGATTCGAGCGCACTCACGCTTGCCCAATTTTTTAACTGGGGCTTCAACTACTTGAGTCATGATTCCTCCTCTCAGGAACAACTCAATTATATCCTACTGGGGTTTAGAAATCAAACTGAACATGCGAGCCTTTTTTCTCGCACGGCGTTTATCGGCTTCCTCGGCGAGCGCCTTTTCTAGTTGCGCCCTACGGATAGCCCTTAATGAGCCTTCAGAGACCCGTAGAGGCTGTTTTAGGGTTAGTCGTGATAGTAGCCTCATCCGAACCACTTCCCGCTCTCTATTGACCCTACAACTGCAAAAGCAAACAAAATAAACAGTACGAAGGCTATGCCCTCAGCATTTTCAGCCCATCGCTTGCCCTTGGCGCTTAGTCGGATTCCTTTTCTCAGACATACTCGTTCGATATAACTGGTCTCGTTCATGCTGTCCTCTCTTTGATTTGTCGAACTATTCCGTATTGCTCCATTGAAGCATCAGCCTCACAGATAAAGCAATAAGGTTTACCTTTGACGAAGGTAATTCTGAACTCGCTACCACAGGTATAACACTTCATGCGCTTTTCCTCTCCGATAAATTCCATTCACCCATCATTTTTCTAGGTAATTCAATTCCCTCATTATCTGATTCCCAATAACCCCAACTGACCGATTCTTCTTGGAAATTGGATGTTAAAAATACTTCGTAATTTAAGTTGTCGCCTAACCATAAGCAAGCCTTATCCATCCATTCGGAGGCTTCATCTTCGTATCTTGCTGGAAGAGTTTTATCAAATTGTCGAGCGGTCAAGTCGATTATCGTTCCGCTTAATCCTTGACTGTATAAAAATCTTTCATTGCCATCTTGACCTATATCGGTATAAATAGCCCAATGCTCTCTTTTGTAATACTCTGCACCAGTAACCCTGATTAAACCTTGATTATATTTTTTGGCATACAAACTCGCTTGCCACAAACATTGACCAAATGCTTTGCTCGGGTCGGCTATACCACGGGACATCAATCTTGGTGTCTTGGTCATCGGTCTCCTCTCTTCTTGTACTTATTTTCCAAGATTTTCAACTGCTGGTCAAATGACACGCCGTTCTTCTCTGCAAGGTTTTGGCAGATAATGTCTGCTATCTCTTTGGCTTTAGCAATCTTTTGTTCTTGCTCCAAGATTGACTCAGCGCTGTGTGGTGTTCCGTCGTAGTAATGGGTTGTAACTTTTTCCTTGATTCTCCATTGCAACTCAAACCACTTTGTAACCGCTGAACGCTCTGTGTTGATTGAGTATGTGTACTTGCCCTCTTTGAAGTACAAGAACTCACCGCTCTTTGTAGGAGCATTGGCTTTTTCTTTGGCAATCCTCGCCTCACGCTTTGCATCTCTCTCAGCCTTGGCTTTTGCCTTGGCTAATTTGTCCGCTGTAACAATTCTTGATGGACGATTTAAGACCTCGGCTGGAGCGCTTGGGTAACAAATTGTGCAAGCATCTTGACCCGCATCCTCGACGATTGTTTTTTCATCGTCATTGCTGTACTGAACCAACCAGTTGTAACGAGTAGTTGGGAAACATGTATTGCAATCCATGGAACTGTGAACATGCCCATTGCTGTTGATTACCAAGAAGGCTCTTGTCCAAGGGTCTTGGTCGTAGATTGCGTTTAACTTATTTATCTCGGCTTGAATCGCCACTCTCTGCTTTTTTAATTCAGCAATCTTGTTTTGGATTTCCGCAACACGGCTTGGATAATGCTTCTCATAAAATGAGATTGAATCTTCTGCATCCAAAATTTTGCTAGTAACTGTCCAGCGCTTATCGTGCCAAGATGACAACTCGGTATCAATCTTGACCGCAAACTCCTTGGTCACGCTCATTGGAACTCCTCTCGTATTTACAACCCCAGTTTAGCATGAATTTGGCGATTGGTACAATTAGCCCTGTTTGTGTCCCCCGTGTCCCCGTGACCCCTGTTCAAAGGGTCAAAATTGCCTCGCCTTTTTCGAATCCTGACTATCTGCTCATTGGTCTTTTGGTGGACGCTCCTGCCTATGTCCGATTCAGCGAGCGCTGATGACACTTGGCAACAAGTCACAAATGGCAATATCTCGGGCGATTCGATTCAGTTTGATTACCAAGGCGGAAGCGCCACAAATCGAATAAATGTAACCGACGGCTCAACCGTGACGGTAGCAATCAATAACACCATCGCCAACTGCATTGGAAGTTGTACCCCTATTGCCGATAGTTGGAGCGTCTCAATTAACGGTCAAAGTTTTAGCGGAAATGCAATCGAACAAACAACTGTAAGCGTTGTGGCTTCGGGTCAAACTGTTATCGTTGTTTCGGGAATCGATAACGGATTTTGGGCTGGATGGTACGGACCAATCTTTACTGTCTCTGTAAATTCTCCTGCTCCCGCTCCAACACCTGAACCTGAACCTAGTCCTTCCACGGCTCCAACACCTCAACCAACTCCTCAGCCCGAGCCAAATCCTGAGCCTTCTCCAAGTCCGTCACCTGAACCAACGGTGAGTCCTTCACCAACACCGTCGGAACCATCTCCCACTCCTTCTCCCGAACCTCAACCAACATTGGAACCAACGCCCTCACCGACTCCAAGCCCTGAACCTTCCGTAACTCCGACTCCTCAACCTGAACCGACCCCGCAACCTTCGCCGTCCATAACTGAACCCACACCTTCGCCATCGCCTACTCCTTCCAACGAGCCGATTCAAATTGAAGTGATGCCCAATCCAAATCCGATTCCTCAACCTGAGCCAAGTCCAAGTCCCGTAGAGTCACCTTCTCCCTACCCTGAGCCTTTGCCAACTCCTGAGCCTTCTCAAGAACCTGAGCCTCAACCTTCTGAAAGCCAAGAGGAATCTGACCCGACAAATCAAATACCTGAACAACCACCATTAGATGAACCTACTTCTGAATCAAATGAAGAAGAAGCCACGCCCCAAGAAGAATTAGAGCCGACAGAACAAGTTTCTGAAACATTAACTACCTCCGATTTAGTAGATGACATCCTACAAGATGGAGATGTCACTTCCGAGGAGGTTGAGTCTTTGGTTGAAAATGTTTTGGAAGATGGTGTTATGACTGAGGCTGAAAAAGAGATTGTTGTTGAAGCCGTTCTAACTCAATTTGAAGATGCCCCTGCTGTTCCAGTTAGTGCGCTCGCCGATGCTGGATTGACATTGCAAGACCTACCACCAGCAACTCCAGTTGAGACCCGTGAAGATGAAAATGGAAATGCCGTAATTATTACAGCCGAGGTCGCCGTTGCTTTACAACTTTTAGAATCACCAGCAGAAATCTTGCAAGCAATTTTTGAATCACCTGCTCAACTTGTTTTTGCTCTTGGAAATCTTGGTGCAGATATGTCGCCTCAAGAAAGAGAAGAAGCAACTAAAACGATTATTGCCGCAACCATTGTTGGCAATATCGCAACTACAACTGTGGCTACCGCTACCATTGGCGGTGTCGGATATAGGAGAAAACCTTGAAAGACTTTTTTAATGACATCATCGGGCAACTTTGGACACTCTTAGGAATGTTCGTTGCTTGGATTGTTCTTGATGGAACTGCTAAGGGGATTGTCGGCTATGCGATTTTGATTAGCCTTGGCGTTTGGATTTTGACTTACCCTCTTCGTCGGGAGAAGGAGTAGGAAGACTATCGCTGTTTTTGCTTAGTGGATTAAAAGCATCATTGATTTCTTCGATTGTTAATTTTCCATCATCAAGATATTCACGGGCTAGTCTCTCTGCAACTGAAGCAACTGCAAGTAGTCCCGCCATCGACAGGGCAACAATCTCATCAACACCAAAGACAGCGCCAGCACCTAGAGTTCCGAGAGCGCCCACGGTAAAGACAGCGACCATGCGACTGAGAATATCTCGGACTTTTTTCATGGCTCAAGTTTAGCCTAAGCGGTTTCCCGCCCAACTAATTCATCAAGACCTGTATAGACCTTTATCTCACCCGTCTCTATTTTCTTAAATCGTTCTTTGGTTTCTTGCAACCATTGAACTCGAGACTTTGGTAGTCGTGCTTTGACCTCGCCGTTCTTACCTCTGACCTTAACTCCAGTAAAGTGAAATGCACCTTGAAGCGCCTCTGCCTGTTCTTTACCTAAAACATTCCTGACTAAATCAAGAAGGCATGTGGTGAAATAGGCATGGTGTCCATAACCTCTATTTATGTGATGGGCAATTTCATGAAGAATCACATATTTATTTCTCATGTTTTTTGGCAGACAGATTGCAAACTCTCCGTGGCGGAAAGTGGCACAAGCCGAACGACGACCCCTGCCATCTAAAACTTTAATTGGATGGTAGAAGGGATAGTTCCGTCTAACGAAACTTCTCTTAAGTACAGCATCTACAAACTTTTGGGCTTGTTGCAGAGTCATCTCTTCTTTGCGGTTTCCACCTGCATAGACACTCATGGCTAGACCCTCAGCCTTATAGACCTTTCCTGCTTGGTCTCTCTTTCTCATACCTACTCCTCTCGTAGTTAAGACCCATTATATCAAACGGGGGTTATGAAATATCTCTAAAGTTGAGTCAGCCACGCTCAACCCTGACCCGACACGCCACGATTTGACACGGCTTTAGGCATAGTCACGCTTTGCATTATTAACCCCAGTTTGGTATACTGGAACTGTCCGAGAGGAGGACGGTATGAAGAAATGCGTTGGTTGCGGTGCCTTCATGCAAGAGTTCGAAGTCTTTGAAAAAGGCATCTGCGTTAAATGTTATGCCGAGGAATTCGAAAAGGAATTTCAGAGCGCCTTGAAGATTGCGAGGTTGAAGTAATGGAACATAAAATTAAAATCACAGCCATGAGGAAAAGTTATTATGTTTCTGCAAGATGTTCTTGTGGTGCTTGGGGTTCTTTTAAGAATTTGCCAAAATCTCGAGGCTACAAAACAGAAGCAGTACAAAGAGTTAGGGCGGAATTCAAAGCACACAAATTGGAGGCAAAGTAATGAGTCTTGATTACAAGAACTGGAGTTACGGCACTCAAACCGTATCCGCTGATACAGATACAGTTGAAAGAGCCTTAATAAATGGTCAGGTCAAAGCACAATCTCCTAGTGCATCCGATTTAAGGGGTGCCTCTGAATGGTTGGCGATTTACGGTTGCGATGACAACATCGAATTGGCTCAAAGTTTTGCCAATGTGATTGCCTTTTTGGAATTAACTGCTCAATCCAAAGAGAAGCGTTCAATCTTGGCTCAAGCCAAAAGGAAATATGCTGAGGAAAAAGGAATCAAAGTTTCCCAAGTAAGAATAAATAGGAATAACTAACCCTAGTTATGATATACTCAGATTGTCTTAGAGAGGAGACAAAATGACAGAAGAAAAATATCGCCCTTTCAATGAGGACGAATTGTTAAAACAAATTGGCATACAAAATGTCTTTGCCATCTCAGGTGGTCGTGTCGGAGTATGGCGCACCAATGATGGTCAGGCTTGCCGTTCAATAACTCTTCCAGTATCCAATGGGTACAGCGTTGAGATTTATCTTGCTTGGGATGATACTTACACAGTAACTCGTCAATTCAAGCGTAAAGGTCAATACATCAACAAAGGCACCGTAGAAGGTGTCTATTGTGAAAACATAGGCGAGGTTGCATATCAAGCATCTTGCTTCCGTTCAAATCCCGACTTCGGAAAGGTGGTTGCATAATGGGGTCACTCCAAGCATCAGAGTTTTCTAACCTAGTTGATGAGGGTGCAATACAACTCGACCAAGCGCTGACTTGGCATCTACGAGGTAATCACTATCCGCCAATTCATCTTGACTTTTTAGCATCGGCTAAGAAGGCTATTGAACTGGCAAACGAAGGTGACTTTACAACTGAGATTACTTTGCCCAATGGCAAGGTCAAAACTGTTGGTGGCATCATCGAAGGTTTACATTTAGATTCATTCGTTAAATATGAGGAGGAATAATGTCAGATAATAAATTCAAATGTATTGGCTGTGAGGAGTTATTCGACCAAGATGATGTCGATTCTTTTCACTCGGAACTGACCAATGAGATGTATTGCTATGGCTGTTATGAATCAGATTTAGAACATGCTTCTCAACTGATTCTTATTCATGGCGATAAAAACTCAATCAAGTTTGGTGACTACTTTGCAATGGATGACAACTGCGAGGTACCTGATTGGTTCAAAGAACTCTTTGATAAATGGGAAGGTCGCAACTATAAGAAGACCGATGGTTGGCGTGGGCACTATGAGACTCTTGATAAATTCAAAAATATCAAGAAGATTGCTAGTGGCTGGACAACTGGTTGGGCAGATGAAACAACTAGACGCAAGGCTGTCTTCAATGGATGGGCAGAGGATTTAGCCGAAGGCATGATTCCAACTCCTTATCCAATCTACTTCTTGGCAGAACCAACATCAAATGTCTTTAGTATGGGCATGGATGTTTTCTGTAAAGAAAAAGATTATGACAATGTGATTAATTGGTTAGATGAGATTGGAACTCCGCAATCAGTATTGCAGGAGCAACTATCTTGACAACTAAAAAGAAAAAAAGAAAGTTCAAAGATGTTGATGATTTTTTAATAAACGCAACTGATGAACAATTTTCAGTAATCCATCGGCGCTTGGAGGTAGATAATCCTGCTGGCGCTGGATGGTTATTATTCAAAAGATTAGAATTAAAAGGTTACGCTCCTCTATAAAAAAGGGAAACCCCTAGCGGTAAAACTAGGGGCTTCGAGGGGATTAACCTCAAAACGAATTCTATGTGTTTATTAAATTTTGTCAATAATCAATAAATAAGGTAAACTGGGGTTTATATTATGAGAGGAGAAACTATGGAACATGCAGTATTAGTTCATTCGCCTGAGTATGCGAATTGGGTTTTTGACAAGACGCATCCAACTCAAGGGCGGAGGTTTCTCCATGCTCGTAATCAACTTATGTTGCAAGCGCAAGACCGTAGATTAAATGTTTGGGAGATTGAACCTGAGATGCCATCAACCGATGACCTACATCTAGTTCATGACATGGAGTATGTCTTTGATGTGACTGTTCGAGGTGAATCAACTGAATGGCTAGGGCAACGCCATGACTTAGGCGACTTAGCCAAGTTGTTTGCTGGCGGTACCTTGACTGCTCTTGATGCTTTGATTGATTACAAAACTCGATTGGCTGTTCACTTTGCTGGTGCCAAGCATCATGCGATGCGTGACCACTCAAGCGGTTTTTGTGTATTCAATGATTTTGCTATTGCCGCTACTCGGGCTACCAAAGATTATGAACATAGGGTCGCTATCTTTGATTGCGATGCTCACCATGGTGACGGTACTGAAATGCTCTTGAAGAAGAATAGCAATGTATTAACTTATTCAGTTCATGAGTATGGCATTTTCCCAGGCACGGGTTTGATTAGCGATTGGAAGCATCTTGCCTATAACTTCCCGCTTGCATCAAAATCAGGCGATGCAGAATTGTTATCTGCTACCGAGGGATTTCTTGAGGCTTGCAACGAGTTCCAACCTACGATGATTTTCGTAGCGTGTGGCGCCGATGGTCTAGCCAATGACCCACTCTCATCTTTGCAATACACCAAGGATGGCTATTTCAAGGCTATGCGCCTGATTAGGGAGCAGTTCCCTGAGTATCCAATCCTTTTAGGTGGAGCGGGTGGATACCAACCTGATACGGAAACTCCTGACCTATGGGCGACGGTTGCGCTTGGACTCATGGCTGTGCCTACCGAGGTTGTAAAACCTTAAACGCTAAGATTAGGCGGTAAATCGAGAGAAACTGGCAAAGCCTAATGACCACAATTATTGCTGTTCAATACGATGACAAGGCAGTAATTGGTGCAGACTCACAAACAACTGGAAGCACGGGTCGTAAAGCAATCCATTCTCAGATGGTAAAAATAAATCAGCGTGGTGATTTTATTATTGCTGGCGCTGGTGAATGTGCGCCTTGCGATATTGCCCAACATATTTGGAATCCGCCGATGCCAACTGGCAAGGACTGGAACAATCTTTATCACTTCATGATTTCTAAAGTAGTTCCATCTCTCAAGGCTTGTTTCAAAGAGAATGAATATAAATGGGATTACGATGATGATGAGAGCCGATTCGGTTTTCTGATTCTAATTGGTGGAGAGATATTTGAAATTGCAGATGACTTCTCTGTCTCAATGGATGGCAAAGGTTACTACGGAGTAGGTTCGGGTTCTGATTTAGCAATCGGCGCACTTAGCGCTGGTGCAACTATGCGAGAAGCGTTAAAGATTGCATCAGAGAATGATGCTTACACATCACCACCTTTTATTTTTCATACGCAACAAAAGCGACAGAAGGTTGCATCTAAGTCTAAAAAGTAGTATCCTAACCCTAGTTGTATAACCTAACAACTGGAGAGGAATAGGATGACTAAGTTAATTGATGTCGAGCATGAACTACTCAAAGAGTGGTCAAACTCAGATGGTTCTTACAAAATAAGAGCCTTTGCAGACAACACTTACGAAATCATTGAGGACGGTAAAAGTTGCGGTGTAACCGACTTAAACCATTGGTATAACCCTGATGGGGATGGTCGAAGCATGGCAGTTGAACATATTCAAAACGATATTCGTAGTGGTTATTATCCAAAGTTAAATAAGTAATCGGGAGAGGAACTACATGAACGAGCAAGAGGTAAACAAGAAGTTTGATGACTTAGTACAACCAAAGATTATTCAACAAGTCATCAAACCAAAGCGAGAGCCAGCAAAGTTTCCTGAACTGCGATACCTATGGGGAATCGCTTTACTTGGAAGTTTTGTTTTGATTGTCTTGAGCGCTGTCTTCACTACAATTATTGAAGCGCTGTAATCCGCACACGCAGATTACTCGAGACTCAAAGTAAGTTGGATTAGGAACGGGAATTACTCGGTAACAATCAGCCGAGTGGTTCTCGTTTTTCCATATATCGTTCAGGGTCATAAATAGTTATCGCCTTTGCAATTAGGTGAGGTTGTAAAGTCTTGGCGTGATGTCCACAAAAATATAACTCACCACTAAGAAATGATGCTCCGACTTTAGCCTTGGCTCCACATCGGTCACACTTCTCAAATACTTTAAGAGGTGCAAGGACTAAGCCTGTCATTTTTTATTTTTCTTTTCAGGTGGATATTTTTCAATCCGCTCTGCAATTCTTCCGTCCTTACGAAGTCTTACAATCCACCCATCTTTAATTTGAATTGGATTAAATGGATGCTTAGTTTTGGATGTGCCTTTAGACATTAGATTGAAACCCAACCAAGATATTCGGCTTTGCCTTGAGCAACCCATTCTTGATGCAATCTGTTTACTTCTGCCCAATCAATATCGGTACTAAATTCTTTTTCCTCTGACATTATTTAAATCGCCCTGCGTTTGAATCTGTGACTGGACCTCCGACAATCCAAGCACGGCAGGTTCGAGCGCTCGCACACTTGAAATCAAAAGCCTCGCAATATCCCAACTCCCCTGCCTCGGTGACATCCCAAGCGGTTTGGCGGTTATCTCCTCGGGCTAATCCGCCCTCGATACATTGGAGCATCTCGCTCGTTTGGATAAAAGCGGCGCAGTTCCCGCATCGCTGTTTCTTGGCTTCTTCGGCGCTAACGCCCCATTCAGCCCCCATCTTCTCCCAGTAATCATCATTAGGCAGGGATGGGTTCAAAGGACCGTAGGAAGCCGTTTCTATGGCTTTAGCACGGTTCTCAAGGTTGGCTCTTACATCCTGAGTTGCGATTGGGCACGAAGCCTTCAAGAGTGCGGAGACTGCTGGTGTAAGAGACATAGAGGAAGTGTACCCGAACGCCTGTTCGAAGAATTTGTGCGTACATTGTGCGTACAAAATTTAGTACAAATTTAGCCCTATTTGGGGATGATTTTTAACCCCCGTTGTGTTATACTGGTGTTGTCCTGAGAGGAGGACAGAATGAAGAAAGTCTACGAAGTCGAGTTCAGAGGTCAAAAGCAAAAGTACACTTTTGAAACTAAACAACAGGCTGAGGATTTCGCAACTATTCAAGCGGTCTTCGGTGGCAAGCAATACAGAATCCAAGCAATCTTCATCAACGAGGAGGTAGCAAAGTGATAACAGCAATCGTTAAAAAAGAAATCGAGCGTAGAAGTGCCAGCGACCCATACGGTGTAATCGAGGTGCGAGAGGTCGAGTTTGAGACTATCGACGAGATTGAGCATTACTTGGCTTACAACAGGGCTTACATCAGAGGCATCCAGTTCAAGGGCAAAATTGAAGAGAAGGATGAGGACTAATCATGAGTAACTGGCTCGATAAAGTCTTAGTTTTAGGCGTTGATATAACCAAGGAAGACTTGGAGAAAATCAAAGAAATCATTGTTGAAAAGGTGAATAACCAACCCCAGTTGTGATATACTGGACTTGTTCTTAGAGAGGAGAACAAAGTGGGTCAAAGAGCGGTCAAGAAAAAAGGTCAGTACAGGCTTTACAAAGTAGAAGGCTACGGCTACTACGAAATCTACTTCGGCACTAAAGAAACTGGTGTTCATGTAGAAAACATTTCTGAGAAAGAAAACTTTGAGTGGGCTGTTGGAGAAATCAAAAGAGCAACTCAACAGGCTATTCGTGAGGAATTTGGAATCGGGGTGGGCAACTAATGGGTTGGAGCGAATATCAAGTTGGTAGCAATATCTCAACTAGAAAATTTGTTGAATATCAATTAGGTCGTGCCTACGGTACTGCTTACAAGATTGTAAAAATCGAGCAAGGCAAGGCTGAGAAAATTGGCAGAGGTAAATTTCAAACTGCGTTTTATGTTGCGGTTCAAAGTACCGTGAGCGGTGAAACTTCTGCATGTGTTTATTTAGTACAGCGTAAGAACGGACAAGTCTTAATCAAAAAAATAGATGAAACAGAGGCTCCTTGTTACTACGAGGCTTCCGTGGATTTTATTACTTTGTTAAGTAAGCCAAGTAACTACGATAGTGCTTGGTGGAGAAATCGATGCTTAGAGAGGAGCATTGCGTAATGGGTACAAGGTCAAATATAGGAATCGTAAATCAGGATGGCTCAGTAGAAACTATCTACTGCCATTGGGACGGTTATCCTGAGCATGTTGGTGTGGTGCTTGCAAAGTGGTATCGAGAAGAGCAGGTTAGAACCTTGCTAGAACTTGGTGACCGTTCTTCATTGCATCCTGAGCCAACTGTCAAAGATAGTTATGGCGAGCGTGGAGAAGTTTGTCCATCTCGCAAAAACGCTTCAATCTATGAATATGCCAAGTCAGACAAGGCTGGTGCGGAATTTGTCTACTTGTTCAAGGATGGCGAATGGCATGTTTATGAAACTATCAATCCGCCATATCGTCAAAAAGAAAATGGCGAATGGGAGAAAGATGGCGAATACGCAATATCGCCAAAGGGCATCATCGATGAGATTGATGTCAAGTTCAAGAAAGAGGAGGTTACAGTTTAATGTCTTTAGTTCAAATTCATATTGAAATTGATAATGATGCTTTCTCGGATGGCAATGCTGGAAGAGAAGTTGAGCGCATACTCAATTCGATTGTTTGGCAAACATCTAGTAATGATAAAACTGGTTGGAAATTAAATTGTTTATCCCCGAAATTGCGTGATTTTAATGGCAATACGGTTGGAGAAGTTAAGATTGTTAATTTCTAACTGGTTTATTTACTTCAAGCGTGGGAAGATTCGACTCTCAAGAGTTAGGACTTCTCATGCTTGATTGGTTAGCAATCGCTATCAGTTTAATTGCCCTAGGTTTTTCTATTAAGGCTTACTTAGATTCTAGGTGGGTTGAGATTGACTGGCACTTTGATGATGACGAAGAGAAACCTTAAGTAACTCTGCAACTGTAATTGTGTAGCCCTTGGTTGAATACTCAGGGCGGTTCATCTCTCGCTTTAATCCGTGTTGAGCAATAGCCAAGCGAACTCTCTCGGTAGGAACTGTCACTACTGAATCCTCAAGAATGAATGACCAATGGCTTGCCTTGCTAACTGAAATCCCTGATGCGTACCAGCATCCAAGAACATCTGACCAGCACTCGGTTTCAATATAAAGATTGCCCGTGTCTTTCCAGCGTCTATCTCTTTTGACCTCAACTGTTTCAATAGGTGCAGTCAAAAGATTATTAACTAGGATTTCTCCCTCTTGTCCAAACCTTAAATCTAAATCCCAGTCAGAGCGTTTTACAGATTCATATTCCATTGATTTGATTGTCCAATCGAGATGGGTGCAATACTTGGCAAAACTGATTTGTTCTCATAGAGCGCTAAGAGTATTGCTTCAGCACGGTCAGGGGAAGCGACACCCCGTTTCTTCATATCAACTTTTGATTCAATAACAACTCGACCTGATGAATCGGATGTATAGGTTGGTCCTGCTAACTGCGAAAGAACGAATCTATCTACATCAAGCCTGACATCCTGTTTGCCTTCTTTTGGTTGAATCATCTGTCTAGCGTTCCACCACATCTCAGCCCTTTGATTCTTAAACTTGGATTGGTCTTTTGGCTTCTCTGCAACATTAACTGCGATGATGTCTGCAAGTAATTGGCGCTCTTTAACCCATCTATCCAAAAGAGATACAACTCCCCAACCTAGACCGATGGTATCGATTTTGACTCTAACTCTATCTTTGAGATTTCTCTCTTCATGGATAGCAATACATTTTTCAATCTCTCGGATAACTACGCCAGCCACATCAACTGCGTTGGCATTTTGTTTACCTGATGACCGATGAACGATGCTAACTCTGAACCCGTCAGCCTTTGCAATAACAAATTCATCTCCGCCGTCGGATGCAATATCAACTCCCAGTTTAATTTTGTTAGATTCAAGTGGCTCTTCATTTTCTGAAGCCATCTCAGCCCAAGCAAACGGGATAACTTTGCCCGTACTTGATTTAGGAAACTGAGCATTAACACGGGCTTCAACGAATGGAGAATCTTCTCCAAATTCAGAGATAACATCATTAACCCAAGTTTGGTCTACAAGGTGGGTTTTAACTTCATGTTCCTCGATGTAGTCAGGACATGAGCGACATCTGCCAGTATCCTCGCCCGTAAAGTTTGGAGTGTCATAAGCGCTAATTGGAATAATGTTGTAAAGCGGACTTGAACAGATTCGCTCGAACCAAGTTTGCTCGGCATCTGTTGGTGGATTACCTAGAACTAATAATTTTGTGTTACCACCTGTCATTAAAGACTCGAGGGCGCCACCGATTGTGTCTGATAAACCTCCAGCCTCATCAACTACTACGAGCAAGTTAGGAGCGTGGATACCTTGAACCGCTGTTTCGTCATGAGCGCTTGGACTAAAACCGTATCCAACTACTGTTCCGTTTATTTTCCATTGAACCGTATCGGCTTCTCCAGGCAAGTTATTCTTTGCATGAACTCTACGAATATGCGGCCACATAATGTTCCGCACCTGTCGATGTGTAGTTGCTGTTGTAATTGCAACCGCTGTTCCCGCTGGATGGCAAGATAACCACCAAGCAACTGCTCGAGCCGCTAGGTGAGATTTCCCAGGCGCATGGCAAGCGGGTACAACCGTTCTCTTATTTACCATCAAAGAATTTAGAATCTCTTTTTGTTTACTCCAAAGAGTTTCATTCAAGCCTTGTTCAACAAAACCAATCGGGTCATTTTGCCATCTAGCCCAAGGATTCTCTAACTCAGCATCAAGAATCACCATCAAGGCATGACGCTCTTCAGGGGTGAGCATCGCTAGTAACTCGGCTTGTTTGACTGAATCACTTTCGAGGAACTTGTCGAGAAGTCTCTCGGTCATGAGTTAAGCGCTTTTCGATTTACGGGCTTCGAGTACCTTGGCTATCTTTTCTTGTAGTTCTCCCATAGTGACTGTAACTCTAACCTCTGACACAGAATGAGACAAAACCTCTTGCTTATCAATCCTGCCAAAGTCTTCAGGTACTTGACGCTCGAGCCACCAAGCCGAGGCTTTCCAGTCTCCCTGACTTGCCGCACTTGATACGACTGCCACTTTTTTAGCGATTGCTTCTGCTCTCGCCCGTGTGAGAGACTCCAAAAACTCCAAGTAGACCTGTTCCTCAGGTTTAGGTTTAGAGTCAGGAATCGTCGCCAACCTATCTCGCTCAACCATTCCACGGCTCATCCAGTTATAGAAAGTGGACTCAGCAATGTTCACCATGGCTACGGCTTTATTAACAGGCAGACCAAGGACAATCAGATTCAATAACTCTTCTCGCTTGGTGTCATCAAGAAGCATCGGCAATCTACCCGTCTTGGGTTTTACCTTCGGCTTTGCGGGTTGCTTCTTTACTACTGCCGTCGCCACTAGAACTCCTGCCCTATGTACCAAAATCCTAAGTCGATAGTCCAATGGTATTTATCAATACAGAATCCTAAAGCGAATCCGCTAGTGCGTCCCCAAGCGAACCAATATCGTCCTATCTTTTTTTCCATCTTAACTCCTACTTACAATTAGAACAAAAATTAACTGCCCTTAGATTTTTCTGATGCACGGCAAAATTTACCCCACAATGAAAGCATGTGGCATAGACAAACTCTCGTTCCTTTTTCTCTCGCTCGAACTTAACTGTAAGTTTCATGCGATTATTCTACCTCAGTTGTACAAGCCTCAAGAGGTATAAATAAAAGTTCGGCAATATCCTTCCATCCATTGATGGTGTTAGCCCATTCATTTAGGTCTTCGGTGTGAACTCTCATCGTATGTTCGCCAACCCGAATTGTTGTACGACCCACAGGAATATGCCCAGGCTTGGATTTTCCCCCACCCAAGATTTCGGCAACCTCTTCGGGACTAAAGCCTGTTCCCCGCAAGCCTGTTGTCGTAAGAAGTTTGTTTAACTCCTGTGGGTCGTAAGTTGCGAGGTCAGAGGTTCGGTTATCGACGATAAGAATTTTTATCTCCTCAACATCATCGACTTCCACCCAATGAACTGCAATCTTTTCCCATCCTAATTGAACCGCCCCTTGATATGTGTGATTTCCTGAGAGGATGTGTTTAGTAGTTTTATTGACCACGATAGGTCGGTACTGACCCATTACCTCAAGGGACTGAATGATTGAACCTATGTCGCCCTCTCTTGGGTTTAATGGATGGACTTTAATCTCGTTGATGCCAACTGTCTCAACATCGCTTACCTCAATCTCAGAACGCTCACCCTCAGGTTCAGGTTTAACTGGCTTAGGTTCAGGTAGCCCTAATCTGTCTTTGATTGCTCGGATGGCTTTCTGTTTTGTTGGTGCATCTATGTAGAGTTGTTCCTTCCACGCTTTATAGGCATCCATCTCAACTGTAAACTTCCAAGCGCTAATCTTTACTTCAGGGTCACTAGGTAAAGACTTAGAATCTCCAACGCTAGTTTTATCATCGCCCTTACTTAACCTATCTAAAATCTCAACCTCAGCAGGGGTAAATCCAGTTCCCTCTAACTCAGGCAAGGCTGAGAGTAAAGATTTCAATAGAGGTTCGTTATAGGTTGCAAGGTCGGTCATACGGTTATCAGCCAAGACAATCTTGCGAGCGCTCTCTTCATCTACATCGACATAGGTTATTTTGATTTTCTTCCAGCCAAGTTTCTTTGCCGCTTTGTAGGTATGGTTACCAGCCAAAATGAAATTAGAGCCGTGTTGAACAACAATCGGGCGATACTGACCATGTGCTTTGAGCGAGGATGCAATAGCGTCAATGTCACCTCTGCGTGGATTAGTGGGATATGACTCAAGCGATGAAATCGCAACTGAAGCAACTTGACCTACCTTAATCTTGGCTTTCATAGAGAGCCTTGCGCTTCAATCACAAAGCCATCTTTTCTGTCAAACAACTGGTAATCCAACGACTCAACCTGAAAGGCATCTTTAATTATTTTTAACACAAGGTCTAAATCAAGCGAGCCACAGGTGTATAAGTCGAATTGTAATAGAGCAGGGGATTGCTCATCCCATATATGAAAAGCGATGTGGCTAGTCTCAATCATGACCATTGCAGTCATTCCTCGATTACCCTCGACGGATACATAGGAAGCAAAGGGTCCTTTAATTATTTTCATATTGATAGATTTGACTAGGTTCTCAAGGAAGTCAATGGCATCTTGTTCTGAATACATAGCCCAAGAAACTTTGGCATTGACTAACAGGTGTTTGTGCAGAATCATTTTCTCCTCATTTCACATAGAGCCATGCTTCAAAATTGTAGAACTTCCAAAACATCGTGCCAACTGTAAAGCCAGCGTTCTCAGCCAATATCTGATTTCTAACAGATGAATTGACTTTCATAATTGGTCGCAAGTCTCTCTCTTTGTTTAATATCTGCTCGGCTGTAAAAGCCTTACGCTTGAAGTCAAAGAAAGCGCCGTTGATGGCTTGCTCTAGTTCACCGTCCTCCTCTCGGACTTTCTCAGCCCATATAAAAGCCCCACCTTCAACTAGAGATTCATAGATGTTACTCAGGATGTTTGGTCGGTCTTCGTATGGGATGAATTGCAGGGTGAAGATTGAAAGAATTAAACTGGATTTACCAAAGTTATTTATGGCTCGAAGGTCTCGGCGTAGGTAAAGAGTCTCATCGTGGGACTCAGGCAAAAGATTGTCGGCTATATCAATTCCAACTTTTCTACCACGGTGAGGAAGTCTTTCTAGTAATTTTCCAGTAGAACAACCAAGGTCAATCACTTGGGTACCTTCAATCATGAAGTATGTACTTAAGTCACAGATTGCTTCAGTCAGCGTGTGATAGTTTGGGATTGATTGAGCAATATGCTCATCAAAGTTTTTTATCGTGTCAAACGAAAATGGTTCAGTAGAAGTCATGAAGTTTTCTACCAATCGCTTCCACGACTGGGATAGTGATTGTCCGTCCGCATCGTTCGTATCTTTCGGAATCTGAAACTCTTCTTCCATCTTCGTAGAACTCCGTCCATCCATCGGGTAATCCTTGAAGGCGCTCGCACTCCAAGGGAGTTAGTTTTCTAATCGCAAAGCCATCCTCATCCCCAATTTGAACTCCGTGACGGTCTTGCGCTGTTATCGTGTACATCGGGTCGCCATCATCTTTAATGAGTCGCCCGTTTGGTGATTTGTTTACTCTTGCTATATCTAAGACTGGTTTAACAAAAGGTACATTGTGCCCACCTGTTCCCATGTTTGCAGTAAGTGTTGGTACTCCATTACTTTTATATTTTCTGAAATATCCTCTCCTCCATTGCGCCACCTCAAATTTAACATTATCCTCAATTACATAAGGTCGGGAGTTTCCGCCTTTGTAATAGTGGGCGTCGAGGGTCGGAGAAATGTCGGAGAAAAGCCCCTGCCTTCCTTCTTGTTCTTTTGAGTTCGAGCCATCATTGCTTCTACTTGTTGCTCCGATAGGAAATACTTTTGGTCGGGGTTTTCCTCTAAGATTTCCGATAAGGAAGACCCTCTCTCTGTGTTGTGGGACGCCGAAATTTTGGCTGTCAAGCAATTCCCATTGACAGT
>OGWJ01000016.1_pt1 | contig 23318 bp, 23 predicted proteins | sample 1575991 | NCBI WGS metagenome assembly OGWJ01 (sample SAMN07581533, study PRJEB24739) | freshwater metagenome | place: Singapore | collected 2015-01 | reverse complement strand
GTTTCCCAGTCACGATAGGACAATTTTTTAAGTTTGTCTAGTTGACCACCTAAATTTTGAGCTGCATTTTTTAAATCTCCTACTACACTAGCGTTACCTAGTGTTTTAGATATTGCTACACCTGTTGCGGCTACTACTGCACCTTTTACAATATTGTTCAGTAAGGCCATATTATATTCCTAGTACCCTTATTAAACTACTTTTTTTAGGCAAATAGATTTGTACACCAGGAACAAAATCAAATATAGGATCCTGTAACACATTTAGATTTCTTTGTATGAAAACCCACCATAAAGATGGTGTTCCGTAGATATCAAAAGCTAATAAGTCAGGTCTTAGGGCATATTGACTTTCTATTGTATATAAGAAATCATCACTTTCAGCACTGACTGGTCTAATGCTTAAAATATCTAAAGTATTATTAGTAATTAATGTATCAAAATATGGACTATTTGAAGTATATGTAGCCATCAGATAAATCCATCCTTGACATATTCACCATTTACAAAAGTTTCTAAACTAAATTTTCTAACTCTTGTTCTACTGTAAATTGGTAATAGTGTTATGTTTAGTGTACTTTGAGTAGGTACATGACTATCATTCTCTGTACTTAAGTTGGAACTACTTGAACTAGAATTACTATTTGGTGATTTACCTCCGCCTGAAAAAATGTTAGCTATATTTGACACACTTTTCATGGCTGCTGCTGCTTGTGTGGCACCTGCTGCACTGGCTATTCCCGCCATAGTATTTGCCAATCCACTAATTGAACTAGTAGGATCACCGCCACCAAAATTTCCTACACTTGTGCCTATACCATTTATATTAGTTCTTATATAATCAACTTCTTTGGGTAATGTCATACTAAAACTTTTTACTACTACAGGCACATCTCTAAAAACAAAGTCACCATAAGCATTAAAATAAAGTAGGATTGGTGGATTACCTGCACGTTGATCAGGACCCGCAAACATTTTAGTCACACTGCGTAAAAAATGAACACAGGACAACCAATATCTAGCCTGTACAGCATCTTCAACATAAAAATCACCACTTACACTAATTTCACTTACTCTACTATTGGCATAACTGACAAATTGATAGTTTTGATGTGTAACTGGGCTTTCTGTATAATTTGCTGTAGAATTAATACTGATAGTAGGAGTATAGGGAAAAATTAGGCCACCTGATTCTTTTAAAGGAGTAAATACTGAGCTACCTGCAAACTCCGCTACATCATTGGGAAAACTTAATCTAACACGCCAATCAGAAGCATCTCCACCTGCACCTTGTTGTGGCTTAGTGTCTGCTTTTGCTGTAAAAGCTTCGGCATTTAATGGTATATTGATACTTCTTAGAGCACTGGATAAACCACCAGCTACACCTGATAATGCACCATTTATTGCGTTTGATACACTGCCTGTGACAGCTCCTGCTACAGCACCTATTACGCTTGATATTCCTGGTATTGGCATATTGTTCCCCTTGGCAAATATTTATTTGACTTTTAAATGTGCGTAGTTTATAATAACTTTAGGAGAGGATTACTCAATGAGTGTAAATTATCTGAATAATAAAGATTTACTGGAAGAAATACATAAAAGCAAGAACACCTATAGCAGTTATACTAAGCCAGAATATAATCAATATGATATTATTCTTACCAGTTTGGACAAGATCAATATTCGTACTGTGGCCGAAGCCAAACGTAATCGTGCTAAAAGATTAGGTGATCAAGATTATCAACGTCGTAAAGAAGCAGGTGAAAAGGTCAAACAGGCTGAATGTGAAATTGACTATAAAAAAATGGCTAAAACTGACTTGATATTTAGAATTATGACCTACGAACATATCCCTGTTAATAAAACAAGAAAAAAGAGTCAAAAAACCGAAGCAGACGGGCATGATCGTGTAAATTTTCCACCTTTCCAACATTGGAAGTTTGATGAAAATGATGAACTCATCTGCGTCGGAAAAAGCCATTGGAGAGGCGGGGTAAAAAGTGGAAAATTTAGTAGGGATCATGGACAAATAACTAATACACTGGCTCGTATGTATATGAAATTATGTGAACGCTATGCTACCCGTGGCAACGTTCGTGGCTATACTTACAACGATGAAATGCGAGCACAGGCCATATTACAACTCACACAGGTAGGACTACAATTTAATGAAGCTAAATCGAACAATCCTTTTGCTTATTTTACTGCTGCTGTTACTAATAGTTTTGTTCGAATAATCAATATTGAAAAACGTAATCAAAATATTAGAGATGATATATTGGAAATTAATGATATGACACCTAGTTATACTAGAACTAGCAACGCTGAACATGCTGCTAGTCTACGTAGATACGAAAGAGGAGAAGAATGAGTTTATTTAAAAAGGCAGCATTTTTCACAGACATACACTTTGGTCTAAAATCAAACAGTCAGATACATAACCAAGACTGTGAGGATTTTGTAGATTGGTTTATTAAAACAGCACGGGAGAATAATTGTGATACTGGATTCTTTTTGGGCGATTGGCATCATAATCGCAATAGTCTTAATATCGTTACTATGGATTATAGTTTACGCAGTTTGGAAAAACTTGGCCAAGCATTTGATCAGTTCTTTTTCTTTCCTGGTAATCATGATCTCTACTATAAAGATAAACGAGATATTCATAGTGTAGAATTTGGCAAATATATTCCTGGCATCACTGTTGTACACAAACCTATAACACAGGGTGAAGTTACTATGTGTCCGTGGCTTGTGGGAGATGAATGGAAAACTGTGGGCAAGAAAGATGCACGCTATATTTTTGGTCATTTTGAGCTGCCAACATTTTACATGAACGCTATGGTACAAATGCCTGATCATGGTGAAATACAATTAAGCCAATTTAAAAAATATGAAATTGGTTTAAGTGGACACTTTCATAAACGTCAAAATAAACAGAATATGCACTATATTGGCAACGCATTTCCACATAACTATGCTGATGCTTGGGATGATGATCGAGGCATGATGATCTTAGAATGGGGCGGACAACCCAAATATCATGCGTGGGACCAACAACCTACTTTTAGAACTGTATCATTGAGCAGATTAATTGATGAAAAAGACACATTGATCAAACCTAAACAACATCTCCGTGTAACATTAGATATTCCTATTAGTTATGAAGAAGGTAGTGCTATCAAAGAAGAATTTATTGGAAATTATGACATTCGTGAACTAACACTGATTCCTGAAAAGCGTGATGTGGAACTTAATACTGATTTAGAAATTACAGCGTTTGAAAGTTTAGACCAAATCGTTATTAATCAGTTGACAAGCTTAGAAAGTGACACGTATAATATTAAACTTCTTATGGATATCTATAAACATATATGATTAAAATTAAAGACTTAACCGTTAGAAATTTTATGAGTGTTGGCAACAATACTCAAGCCGTGGACTTCTGTAAGGAACAACTGACATTGGTCTTGGGCGAGAATCTGGATCAGGGTGGTGATGACAGTGGCAGTCGTAATGGTACAGGTAAAACTACCATCATTAATGCTCTAAGCTACGCTCTTTTTGGACAGGCACTGACTAACATCAAAAAGGATAATCTCGTCAACAAGACCAATAACAAAAACATGTTGGTCACATTGAACTTTGAAAAGAATGGAACTGTATACAAAATAGAACGTGGACGTAGGCCCAATATTTTTAAGTTTTACATCAATGGTCAAGAACAGGAAATCATTGATGAAAGTCAAGGTGATGTTAGGGAAACACAAAAAGATTTAGATGATCTACTGGGTATGACGCACGATATGTTTAAAAATATCGTTGCTCTGAACACTTATACAGAACCTTTTTTAAGTATGAGGGCTGCTGACCAACGTATGATCATTGAACAATTATTAGGTATTACATTGCTCAGTGAAAAAAGTGATTCGCTAAAAGAACTAGTTAGGCAAACTAAAGAAGCAATACAACAAGAAACTGCTAACATTGAAGCCACTAAAAAAAGTAATGATCGTATTGAACAAAGTATTCTCAGCCTACAATCAAAACAACGTGCTTGGGGTAAACAACAGCAGGATGACATTGAAAAGTTAGCCACAAACATAGAAGAATTACAAGGTATAGATATTGAACATGAACTGGGACAACATAAACGTCTTAAAAGTTATATTGACCTAAGTAATCGTATTACCAGTTTAAACAAGGAAAGCGCTACACTGGAAACAGCTCTGATGCAGGCTGAAAAGAATTGGAAACAATATACTAAAAAAGTAGAGGAGTTGGCTAATCATACTTGTTTTGAATGTAATCAACCTGTACACGATGCCAAACACAGAGAAATGAAAAAGGCTGCTGAAAAAAATGTAAGTGAAGCAGCCCTATATATGGAAAGTGTAGGACAAAAATTAGAACTTGTCATCAGTGAATTAAATGAAATTGGTGATATAAATGGCAGACCAGAAACTTTTTATGACACTGTAGAAGAGGCTCTAAAGCATCAAAACAATTTGAAGAGTTTGGAAGAGGCACTGGTACGACGTAGTGAAGAAACTGATCCATATCAAGAACAAATTGACGAACTACGTGAAACTGCTATGGAAGAAATCAGTTGGGATCGTGTCAATGAACTCACTGCTCTAAAAGATCATCAAGAATTTTTAATTAAATTGTTGACCAGTAAGGATAGTTTTATTCGTAAGAAAATTATTGATCAAAACTTGACATATCTTAATAATCGTTTAAGTTATTATTTGGATCGTATGGGATTGCCTCATCAAGTATTATTTCAAAATGACCTCACTGTGGAAATTACGCAACTTGGACAAGACTTGGACTTTGATAATTTAAGCAGAGGTGAACGTAATAGACTAATCCTTGGTCTTAGTTGGGCATTTAGAGATGTATGGGAAAGTTTATATCAGAATATTAACTTATTGTTCATTGATGAACTTATTGATAACGGTTTAGACTCAAGTGGAGTAGAAAGTGCTCTTGCTGTGTTAAAAAAGATGGCTAGAGAACGTAATAAAAATATCTACCTAATCAGTCATAAAGATGAACTACAGGGTAGAGTGAACAATGTATTAAAAGTTATTAAAGAAAATGGTTATACCAGTTATGCTACAGACTTGGAGATTATAGACTGATGTATAGGGATGACAGGCTGCACGATGAATTAATGGCAGCATTTAGAGAATATTTTAAGGCTCACACTGACTGGGTGGAAAAAGGCACTAGAGTATCAGGATTAAAAACACGTAAGACGCTAAGTAAAATAAAAAAATTGGCCATGCTGCGTAGAGAAGAAATTATGCAATGGCGTTATGCAATAGATAGAGAAAAAGCAGAAAGAAAGAGATTACAAAAATGAAAATACTTTTTATGGGAGCTAACGGAACAGACTATCAAAGTGACTGTTTAATACATGGACTTTATAATTTACCTAATATAGAACTAATTAATAGCCCAATTGCTCTTTTGATGTACAAAGAAACTTTTGGTGAGGGTAAAAAAAACTTATCCAGTGTATATGGCAGGGGGTTTACTATTTACGGTACTTTACCTAAATATAATCATTATGAAAAAGAAGATGTTATTGACAAAATTAACAATAGATATTTTGACTATGTAATTTTTTCTCATTGTTATATGGAAGGAATATATCATAAAGAAGTTTTAAAGAAATATGATAAAAAGCAAATAATACTAATTGATGGTAAAGATGATACTCTTATTAGAAACAATTATGTTGATAAAGCAATTTATTTTAAAAGAGAATTAATAAAAGAACATAAAAATAAAAAAGTAATCCCTATAAGTTTTGCATTTCCAGAAGAAAAAATTCAAACATCTTTACCTAAAATACGTAAGGATAGTCTAGTAAAACCTACTTTTCAAAATAGTAAAAAAGTAAGTACTTACAAATATGAAATTGAACAAGAATATTATAATGATTATAGACAAAGTCTTTTTGGATTGACTACTAAAAAAGCAGGATGGGATTGTATGAGGCACTATGAAATTATGGCCTGTAGGTGCATTCCTTACTGGCGTGATATGGAACAATGTCCCAAAACTATAGCACAAACTATACCAAAACATATCATACGTGAAAGTAATGTTTGGTATGGACATAGTTGGGAATATTATCAAACAGAACAAGGCAATAAAGAATATCATGATTTAGAAAATAAAATATTTGAACATTTTAAGGAACATTGTACAACTAAGGCACTGGCACAATACGTTTTAGACATAATGAAAAGTTTATAACAGGCAAATCAAAAGGCAAGTAAAGAGGCAAGTCCATGACATACATATTAGATGTCATGGACACATCAAGGCCAACTAGTCACAGAAATCCCAGAGGAATACATAGGCTTCGTTTATCTTATTACCAATACAATATCAGGCAAAATGTATATTGGCAAAAAACTATCAAAGTTTGCCAAAACTACTTACAAGGTCGTCAAATTAAAAAATGGCACTAAAAAACGCAAAAAGATTAAAGGCAAAGTAGAAAGCGACTGGCAAGATTATTATGGCTCAAACGACACACTAAAGGCAGATGTTATCAAATTAGGTCCAGAAAATTTTCAACGAGAGATATTATACTATTGTAAAACCAAGGCTGAATGTAGTTACATAGAACTTAGAGAACAGGTATTAAGAAAAGTAATAGAATCAGACGATTATTATAATGGTCATATACAAGCAAGAATTCATAAGCGCCACATTAATGGTAAACTTAATAAATAAAAGTGCGGATCGCGATGCGTCAACATCCACCCGCTCTAACAGTTATGAAGGAACTACCAGCATGCCTATTTACCTCTATGTAAAAACTCATAATAAAACAGGGTTAAAATATCTCGGTAAGACTATTTCAACTGATCCACATTTATACCAAGGATCAGGTACATTATGGAAGCGTCATATCAAAAAACATGGTTATGATGTAACTACTAAAGTTTTGCTAGAAACAAATGATTCGACTGAACTTAAAAAAGTTGGATTATACTATTCAAATCTATGGAATATTGTAGAATCTAAAGAATTCGCTAATATAGTTCCAGAGATGGGGGACGGCGGTGTAATGCCTTGGTCTGATGAGAGTCGACAGAAACTATCTAAAACAAACAAAGGCAAAAAACATACAGAAGAATCCAAAAAGAAATACTCACAGGCACAACAAAAACAAGCACAATATTTAAGTAAAAAAGTAAAAGAATATCTATCAATTCCAGAAAATTATGAAAAAAGATGTAACCAATTAACATCAATTTGGAATACTCCAGATCATCGAGAAAAAATGTCTAAAAAGATGTCTTCTCTAAAATGGTGCAACGACGGTGTTAAAAATTATCGAAAATCAGTTGTCCCAGACGGGATGGTTGCAGGTAAATTACATCAACAAGGCTCACATAATCTAAACCCAAACAAGGCAAAATTTTAAACGGTTAGGCTGGCGTAGGCCAAATTATTCATACGCCCTAAACCTGGACAAATGTATCGCAGGGACGGAAATCTCGCTGCCGTGGCGAGTACTCAGCCACTACCCGCAAGGATGACGATCACTTAACTGCCGTGATTTGGCTGTTTGAATAGGATAAAGGCCAAAAGACGCTGATTTTCAGCACGTTTTACAAATATGTTAGCGTATGTTTGTAAAGCCGCCGTTGTATGAAGACTGTGCTCGAGGTACCGGACAACCGCCTCTGTAATGCACTAACGCTAATGACTAAGCAACTCGCATAATGTTCTTCGCCCTGTGTGGGCGAAGTGTGACGTCACAATCTGCATAATATTAAAAAAAAAACAAAAGAAGAAAAAAGTTTTTAGGACGACGAGTCCTAAAAAAGAGTGAGCGTAGCATCACTCTCCTAAATAAATACAAGATGAAAATCAATGAATTGCTCACTGAAGAAGAGCTTACAGAATATGGTGTTTGGCAAGCAGTTAAAGACATAGGAACTCTTGGACTAAATCGATTAGGTGGAACTTTGGCTAAGGGATCTAGAACATCACCTCAAAAAATAGATCCTGTTAAAATACCTAAATCAGTGAGTCAATCACAAGCACAGGCAAGAGCTGGTGCTCAATATGGTAATACAATAATTAGTAAATTAGGTTTTACTAAAGATTCATGGGTAGGTAAGCTACGTCAAGACATGATGGCCAAGGCTATTCGACGTAAAGGTCTTAAGGCACATAATGATGCAGTGGTTAACAATATGAAAGTGGCCACTGAGGCACAATCTAGAATTAGTAATCTTGGATTAACTGCGTTTACATCAGCATTTTTTCTTTATGGGGTTTATGATTATCTAATGTCACGTTGGGCATTAGATGAAAATGATCCCAATTATGAAAATGAAATAAGAAAGCTTAATGGTGAATTCATTTTAAGTTTTTTAATCCCTAGAGTATTTGGGGCAGGATTAAAATTATCCAGCAAAATAGTTACTGGTTTGATAAAACTTACTGGACACCCAAGAGCAGCTGAAATGGTTCGTAGATGGGGAGGACATGTGGCCAAAGTAGGTGAAGCTGCTGCTCTAGCATTTTTACAAACAGATAAAGGTAAGGAATGGTTAGGCCAATCTATTCTTTATGTTTTAGCAAGGGATTATATTGGTACTGGTGCAGAATGGCTAATAAATTTAGGTAAAGAATATCTTCCACGGGTAGCAGCAGGTGCAGTAGGAGCTGTACAAGGAACCAGTGATTATATGTCAGGCAAAAAAGATACAACTAAAGATCCTGATGTAGATGCTTACCGTAATACGGACCGTCCTGGAACTATAACAAAAATGATGGATCCTAACTACAAGTAATTACATTAAAGGTAGTCCACTCTTTTTAGTAAGTTCTATATTTCCTTTAATAATTTCGTTCATTATTATTCTATCTTCTGGCGTATAGATATGAAATAGTTCATGTGCAGTAACTCCTCCACGCATGTACCAACTTATTTGAAAAATATCTTCTTTTAATTTTTTACATTGAAGATCAAAATCATTGAATAAATCTTCTAAGTCAGAGTCCGGCACATAAATTAACTTCTGGCGAAAAAACTTGCTTGATCCATAGTAATTACTACTTGGCTTTGGTGTTCACATTCAGGACACTGAACAGCTTGAGTTGGAATATCCCATTGCTGTTTGTTTTTTTCTAGTTTATTTTTTATATTAACAAAATAATCTTTGTCACTGTTTCTAACCCAATCACTGATATATTCTTTGTCGTAAACATTGCCATCAGGTGTTTCAATGTGCTCTATGCTGATTTCAAATAGGTCTATTTGCATATCACCTATACGTTGATATATTTCAGTTTGTGCTTTCAAAGTACCTTCATCATCACCTGAAGATTCAAGTCTGTTTAATTGACTCAGCATTTTTTGTAGTTTGTAATTTTCTATATTAAATTTAGTAATTTCTTCATAGCGTAATGGTCTAATGATTATTCTTAAATCACCACAATCTATAGCATTATCATATTGTTGAGTACTGAGATAAGTTAATACTTCTGTTAGGTCTATTGTGTAATCATTAATACTTTGGCAATTTGGACAACGATGAGTTACATCCATTTTTGAACCATAACTGGCTATTCTTATAGCAACTAACAGACAATCTACATCAATGCTAGGCATTTTCCAAGCATTTACAATGTGTGGACAACAACTTTGTACTACTTTCACTGTACTTTCCCCACTAAACAAAGCGTCAGGGGTTTTCATTATAATCTCATCCATCCCAGTCATACCAAAAATAGGGGTATTTGTACTAGATCCTTGTGTACTACCAGTCTCATAATAAATGCCTTTGCTGGGCAAATCTATGTAAATTTTAGGTTGACGAAAGTATTTCTGTAAAGGATTTGGACCAGTCATTATAGCTCCAATAAATATAGTAGGAACTTATTTATATAAGACTTTTAACCGAGAAAAAATATGGCAGATTCAGTAAATCAGTTAACAGATGGCGCAGGAAAAGTAGCTAAGGGGTTTGAAGGTTTAGCAGCAGGGACCAGGAAAGTTCGTGATGCTATAAAAGATACCCATAGTACTTTTGAAGCTCTGAGTGGAACTGGTAACAGATTTAACAATGATATGGTGGAATTGGCAATAGCAGCAGCTAATGCCCGTATGCCATTAAAAGATTTTGCCAACTTATTAAAAGATAATAGTGAAAATTTTGCTGCTTTAGGTGGTAATGTAAGCAAAGGTGGCCAAGTATTCACTGATTTTTCTAAGGCGTTTCACACCAGTGGAGTAGCAGAAAATTTAAGACAGATTGGTTTTACCACTGGTGAGCTTAACGAAATTCTAGCATTAAGTGTAGGATTTCAAAAAAGTTCATTTGATAAAAGTGCAGAAGGACAGAGAAAGGCAGCAACTGGCGCAGCAGAATTTGCCTATGAATTAGATAGATTAACACAGTTAACAGGGCAGTCAAGAAGAGAGCAGGAAGACAACCTTAAACGTGCTCAGGCTGATATGAAACTTGAGGCTAAGTTTAGAGAGATTGGCTTTGCCAAAGGACCAGAAGAAGAAGCCAAAGCTAGGGCCATGTTTAAGGAAAATTTTGCTGTATTTGCTGCCAAAGGTATGGGCGACATGTACAAAGAAATGGTCGCTATGAATACTGTGACTTCTCAGGCAGCTCAAACGCAATTTGCTATATCAGGTAAGGCTGGCCAAGCTGCCATGCAAAGTGCCATAGAATTAGGCCGAGGTAATACAGAACTAGCCAAAGCTGCAACAGAGCGTGCTGAAATAGAAGTTATGAATCTACAACGTAGTAGAGCATTCAATAGAATTGCTATGTATGCTAGTGGAACTGTTGGAGAAGTTGCACGTCAAACCATGGCTGCTAATGATAAAGCCTATCATGGTATGCTATCTACTATGAAAGAATATGGTATTGATGTTAATAATGTAAATGAAGCACTTAAAAAGCAAGCCGAAGAGATTAAAAAGGAACAAAATGCACGATCTGGTATTACTTCAGCCTTGATTACAAGTAAAATGCAGTTAGAAGCTGCTTATGCTGGATTTATGGAAAGAATAGTTGGCGGGGTTAATAAAAATAAAGAACTAAATGATTCTTTGTTAACTTTTTCAAAACAATTCAGTCAAACTCAACCTGGTGATCTTCCTAAGGATACAATGAAACGTTTTGAGCAAGCATTGAAAGAACAAAAACCTGGTGGTACTCCAGCTAATGCTGCAAGCACTCAAGAAATGTATGCTAGGTTGTTTGGTCAAGCAGGAGGCGATTTTGCTGTACAGTTAGGAAGCAAAATATCTAGTGGTCTTGTTGACATGACTCGTTCAATGGTTTCAGGTGGGCTTGGAGCTATTGATAATATTATTAATGCTGTAGATATTAATCTTTCAGGTGATATTAAGACTAACAAGGAACCAAAGACTGGTCGTGCAGGTGGTACATTAGGTGAAACTGGAAATGTTGTAGAACCTAAAGATGTACATGCTCTATTACACAAAGGAGAAATGGTACTTACACCAGAGCAACAGCGTAATATGATGACTAATGTTAGGACTGATGCTATAGCAGACATAATGCACAAGATGGTAAACACATCATCTAAAACTGGCCCTGCAGATACATTCGCTGTAAAAGATTTACAAAAAATTGCAAAAGATATAACCAGTGTGGCAAGTAAAGTTGAAGTAATAAATTGGCCAAAGAATTTTATGGGAGTCGCTGCCAATCCTCCAGCTCAAACTAAACCATCAGAAACAAAACCTACTGAAGTTAAACCATCAGATAAGAAAGAAGAAAAGAAATCTGATCCTAGACAGGAATTAGCCAAACAAATGCCAACTCAGGCCAGTGTGCGTAGTGTGGATAATCAAATAGATAGAGCAGAAGAAATTAGAAATGCCATGCCCAGTATTGCTAGTTTGTTTATAAAAGATCAGGAAGATGAATTAGAGACAGCAGCAGAACAATTTAGTGGAGTATTCAAAGACCTTATTCCTATACAAGAATTAGAAACTACACAGGAAGAATTTAGAAGCAAGTTTAATGAAAATCAAAAACGCTTGATAGAAGATTATAAGAATAGCAGTGAGGAAAATAGATTTTTTGCCGCAGAAGAACAACGTGCTGCTATGGAACAGGATCTAAAATTATTACAGACTAAAAATGCAGAAATTGAAAGACTTACAGAAGAAAGAAATAAACGTGAGTTAACGGAAGAAGAAGAATTTCAACTAGCCGAAGAAACAATGAATCGAGATGCTTTACGAAAACTAGTAGAGGATAGACAGGATCATATTGATGTTATAGAAAACATAGATCAATATGCATATGAGCGTGACTTAGAAAAGCAGGTAGAAAACGCCAAAGTATTTGCGGATCAAAAAGCTAAAGCTCAATCTGAAGAATTAGAAAGTTTAGGTGGTATAACTGATGCTGCTCTACAGGCAAGACAAGAGTTTTTAAATCAACTAGACAGTAGTTTTACTGAAGATGAATATGGTGAAGGTGGTGATGCCATTGGTGGAGAGATGGATCGTGCTTTTGTAGAAGACGAGGATAGTTATGTAGCAGAAGCATTAAAAGCCTTTAATGAGCAAGTACCAAAATTAACCACAACATTTAATGAATTCAGTGAAAACGCCGAAGAAGTAGATAGTACCAGTGAGTTTAATGATTATAATAATCCAGAAACTGCTATCACAGACTTAACAGAACAAATACAAGGACTTAAAGAATTTGAACAAGATGAGTATGGCGATGGTGGTGAAGCCATTGGTGGAGAAATGGACAGTGCTTTTGCAGAAGATGAGGACAGTTATGTAGCAGAAGCTTTAAAAGGATTTCAAAATTTAATACCTGATAGTATGATAGATGATGCTGCTTATGCAGCAGGCCCAGGTGATGCCAGTATAGCTGGATTTGATCATGTGGCAGGGAAGTTAAAGAAATTTCAAGACCTAGTCCCTACTACAATAGAATTTAGTGATGACATGCGAGCAGGTGAGGACATACAGCCTATAGCTACTGGAACTGATAGCATGGCTGAAGATGCAGCATATGCAGCAGGCCCAGGTGATGCCAGTATAGCTGGATTTGATCATGTAGCAGAAGCTTTAAAAGGATTTCAAAATTTAATACCTGATAGTATGATAGATGATGCTGCTTATGCAGCGGGACCAGGAAATGCCAGTGTCGCAGGCATAGACTATGCTGAAGAAAAAGATCAAAGATTAAATGTTTCTGGTTTAGATAAAAAAGGTAAACCTCAGACTGAGAGCAATTTTAGTCCAATCACTATGGATATGTTCACTTTAGGACCAGATGGATTACCTATCGCTAAACCTAAAGCAGAGGCTAAAACTATACCAGCAGCAGTAAAAAAAGATGAAAATCAAAGTGATGCTGAAACTAAAAGATTGCAACGTCAAAATGATGCCAAAAAAGCTGAAGATGATAAAAAATCCGAACCTAAACCAGCGATTACTGAAGCTAAACCACAGAGTAAAACTCTTGACGATGTTGTGAAAATTTTAGAATCATTAAATACTTCTATAGGTAAGTTGACTCAAAAAGTTGAGGAGACTAGCAATAAAGAAATAAGCGCCATGAAATCTATGGACGGAAATCTATTTAAAAGGTAATTTATATGAGTTGGCGTAGGTATTTTAACCCAGTTAACACTAGTGATCAACAAAGCTTGAGTATACTAGGAAACCTGAATAATGGTAATAGGCCTGGACCAGCACGCAGTAATTACAGCAGTTTTTTACCTGATATCTATGTAGGAACACCTAATCGTATTGAAAGATATATGCAATACGATACTATGGATATGGATCCAGAAGTTAATGCAGCATTAGATATTTTGGCGGAATTTTGTACACAAAAAAATAAAGAAAATAATACAACTTTTAGTTTAGGTTTTAAGGATCGTGCAACAAATAGTGAAATTCGTGTACTACGTGAATACTTGCAGCAATGGTTTAAACTACAACAATTTGATACAAGATTTTTTCGTATTGTAAGAAATACTTTTAAGTTTGGTGATGCAATTTTTATAAGAGATCCAGAGACACAAAAATGGTTCTATATTGATCCATCTAAATTAACTAAAATTATTGTTAATGAAAGCGATGGAAAAAGGCCTGAACAGTATGTTATAAGAGATTTAAACCCAAACTTTAAAAATCTTGTAGCTACTCAAATACAAAATAGTCCTCAACAAACTAACAACAGAGGTAGTAATTATATTGCTGGAGGAGGGATGACCAGAGGAGCCACTGGTGCTTACCCTACACAGTATGGTGATCGTTTTAGTTTGAACGAAAATGAGGTAGCTATTGACGCTGCTCATGTAGTACACCTAAGTTTAAGTGAAGGTTTAGACAATAATTATCCATTTGGAACTAGCTTACTTGAACAAGTTTTTAAAGTATACAAACAAAAAGAATTACTTGAAGATGCTATTTTAATCTATCGTATTCAACGTGCTCCAGAACGTAGAATTTTTTATATTGATGTGGGCAATATGCCAAGTCACATGGCTATGAGCTTTGTTGAACGTGTGAAAAATGAAATACATCAACGCCGCATACCAAGTCAGAATGGTGGCGGTATGAACATTATTGACAGTGCTTATAATCCATTGAGCATTGGTGAGGATTACTTCTTTCCACAAACTGAAGGTGGTAGAGGCAGTAAGGTAGAAACGCTGGCAGGCGGTCAAAATCTCGGTGAAATTGATGATTTAAGATATTTTACAAATAAGTTGTTCAGAGCTTTGCGTATACCAAGTAGTTATCTTCCCAGTGGCCCAGATGATGGACAGCAACAATATAACGATGGTCGTGTAGGTACAGCATACATTCAAGAATTACGTTTTAATAATTATTGCATGCGACTACAAACCCTGCTCACTAGTGTATTTGATGAGGAATTCAAGAGGTTTTTACACTATCGTGGTGTAAACATTGACACAAGCTTGTTTGAACTTAAGTTTCAAACACCATTGAATTTTGCTGCATATCGTCAAAGTGAGATGGATGGACAACGTATTAATACGTTTAATACTATACAGGCAGTACCTTATATGAGTAAGAGGTTTGCCCTAAAGAGATTCTTAGGACTTAGTGAAGAAGAAATAGCAGAGAATGAAAATCTATGGCGTCAAGAAAAAGGTATGGCACCTATTACTGGTACTGATGCTAGCGGTGAACTACGCGGTGCAGGGCTAAGTGCAGCAGGTATTGACAGTGATCTTGAGATGGCCAGTGATACTACAGCCCCAGAGGATATGACACAGGGAATGGCTGGAGGAGTAGCACCTGAAACAGGATTGGCAAGTCCTATGGCAGCAGCTCCTCCAATGTAATAAATACACTATGATTCTTCGAGAACTATTTTATCTTAATCCTGAAACTCAGAAAATTTCTAATGATTTTAGATTTGATTCTTCACGAGATCTTGAAGAATTACAGCGTAGTGACACAAGAAAAACCAGACTAACCTTAAGACAGATAAATGATTTACGTAAGGCGTCAGAATCACACATTTTAGAAACAGAAGAAGAAATGGAATTCGTTCAAAAAATGTATGGTACTGAACCTGCACAGCCTGCCGCTTAAATCTTTTATAAAGGAAAACTATGCAACCATTTGAACACGGTCCTATTGAGGGCCTAATCTGCCAGCAACACAAGGATTTTCAACATCCTTTTCGTAAATTTTTTAATGAAGTAAAGCCTACTACTGTAGTAGAAATTGGCATTGGACAAGGTGCTACAAGTTTAGCACTAAACAGAATTTTAAAAGAAATTGGTCATGAATACGAAATGATCAGTTATGAGCTACATCCACAAGGATGGTATTCAATGTTGAGTAATGAAGGTATTAAGGTTAGAATTTGTAATCTTTTTACTGATGATTATCAAAATATCCGTGAAAGTAATCGTGAAGAAATAGTAGGAAATTTGCAACGACCAGGGACTACAGTATTGCTCTGTGACGGTGGTTTAAAGAAAATGGAAGTGAATTTGCTTACAGACTATTTGAAGCCAGGTGATTTCGTTATGGCACATGATTATGTTAGAAATGTTGAATATTTTGAAGAATCGATCAATAAACGTATATGGAACTGGTGTGAAATTACTGATGCTGATATACAGGGTGCTATTGATAGAAATCATCTTGAAGATTACATGCGTGATGAATTTCAGAATGTAGCTTGGATGTGTCGTCGAAAACCACTATAAAACGTAGTTTTGTGTTCGGCAATGGGAGAACACGTTTAAAGTTCGAACAGATGCTTGAGTACCTTATTAACGATGAGGAAGCTAGAGCACGAGAATTGTTTCATGATATAGTCGTGGCCAAGAGCCGCGAAATTTACGAGAATTTATTAGCCGAAGACTTCGATGAGGAAACTGAAGAATCAAGTCATAATGACGACGATGATGATGTAGAAGAAAATATGGGTATGATGCCTGATCCTCAGGAACAAGGTATGGAAGCCTTTGGTGGTGATGCCACAGATGACATGCTAGGTGATGTAGGTGATGAGGGTGGTGATGAAATGGATATGGGCGGCGACATGGATGACATGGGCGGCGACATGGACATGGACATGGATATGGGCGGCGAAGATGATGAACTAGCTGATAGATTAGACGATCTTGAAGCTGAACTAGCCGCCATTAGAGATGAATTTGAAACACAATTAGGTGGTGGTGAAGAAGGCGGCGACATGGGTGATGATGACATGGGCGACATGGGTGATGATGACATGGGCGGCATGGGTGATGATGAAGATCCTGAAAAGGAAAACTTAATAGTTCAACCTACTCAGCAAGGTGGTGCTACACCAGTGCGACCAGGTCAACATCCTAATATCAAACAGGATACAAGAGACCGTGCTACTATGGAAAAGCGTTATGATGACGATGATGAACAGACAGATGAAGATTTCATCCGTGAATATGTAGAAAAAGTAGGTGGTGGTAATTATAATACTTGGGGTAAGATGGGTGACGATGGTCAGAATACTAGAAGCCCAGTAGCTGGACCAAATAGAATGGGCGGTACATCAGAAAACATTCTAAAAGGTGGTGAGTACAAAGGCAAGGAAGTAGGTGCCGGTAGCACTATTGAAGGAAATGGAGTGTTTAAACAAAGCAAGCCACAGATTGAAGATTTTGGCAATGTAAACAAGCCAGGTGGTAATGCTGGTAAAACAGGCTTCAAGAAGAAAGAACCTGGACACGGCGCAGAAAAGAAAGGTGAAGCAGAAGGCAAATCCTGGGGCGCAGGTACAGGTGGTGCGGTAGGTCAAGTTGGTAGTTTAAATACTAAGAGCCTACTAAGTGGAGCTCCAAAAAGAGCCAAATAATAGAGACTAGATGAGTTATCTTAGAGAAAACTTGAGTTTCGATCAGGCACGTGTCGTGATCGAAAGTCAAGGAGAGAACGGCAAAGACCTTTATATGAAAGGTATTTGTATTCAAGGTGGCATAAAAAATGCTAACCAAAGAGTATATCCTGTCGAAGAGATAGAAAGAGCTGTCAAAACCTTGAACGATCAAATTTCGGGAGGGTACAGCGTTCTCGGAGAGGTAGATCATCCAGATGACCTAAAGATCAATTTGGACCGTGTTAGTCACATGATTACAGAAATGTGGATGGACGGTCCAAATGGTTATGGCAAGTTTAAGATACTGCCAACACCCATGGGTAACCTAGTGAGAACTATGTTGGAAAGTGGAGTAAAGTTGGGAGTAAGCAGTAGAGGATCCGGCAATGTCAGTGGAAATGGTACTGGCAAGGTCAGTGATTTTGAGATTATCACAGTGGATGTGGTAGCTCAACCCAGTGCCCCAGGCGCTTATCCGACACCAATCTATGAACACTTGATGAATAATCGTGGTGGTTATAGAGCCTTACGCATAGCGGAGGAAGTGAAGAAAGATGCCAAGGCGCAGAAGTATATTAAAGAGAGCCTATTATCAGTAATAGGCAAGCTCCGATAACAAGAGGAGAATCACAATGTTGGATGTATTAAAAAGCTTATTTGAAAACAATGTGATTAGCGAAGACATTCGAAGTCAAATTGAGGAAGCATGGGAAGCCCGTGTTGCCGAAAACCGCGAACAACTAACACAACAACTTAGGGAAGAATTTGCTCAACGTTATGAGCACGATCGTTCAGTTATGATTGAAGCCATTGATAGAATGGTAGCAGATCAACTAGCACCTGAAATTGCTGAGTTTGCGGAAGACCGTAAACAATTAGCTGAAGCCAAAGCCAAGTATGCTCTAAAGATGAAGCAAGACAGTGCTGTATTAAAGGAATTTATTACACGTACTCTAGCTAAAGAAGTCAAGGAGCTACATGAAGATCAAAAGTCTATGGCTAACAAGTTTTTCAAACTAGAAGAATTTGTGGTTGAAGCTCTCGCTAATGAAATTGCAGAATTTTATGCAGATAAGAAGGATCTAGCTAACACCAAGGTCAAGTTGATCAAGGAAGGTCGTCAACAGCTAGGTAAGATGAAGAAAGAATTTGTAAAGCGTGCCGCAGTAATGGTGGAACAAGTTGTAGTAAAGAGTTTAAACAATGAACTTGTACAACTAAAAGAAGACATTGAAGCAGCCCGCAGAGCAGACTTTGGTCGTAAGATATTTGAAGCATTTAGCAACGAATACCAGAATAGTTACTTAAATGAGAAATCAGAAACAAGTAAATTGCTCAAGGTTATAAACAAGAAAGACTCCGCTATTACTATGGCTAATACAGTAGCAGTGAAGGCACAGAGAGTCATAGAAAGCAAAGAAATGGAAATTCGCCGTCTAAAAGAAGCAGCCAAGCGTAAGGAAGTTATGGGTGAGTTGCTTGCTCCACTTAGCGCAGAACAAAAGGGAATTATGAGTGAACTTTTAGAGAGCGTACAGACAACACGACTAACAGAAAGTTTTAACAAGTATCTACCAACCGTAATAGAAGGTAGTACTGGTATAACCAAGAAAAGACAGGCACTTGTAGAGGCAAAAGAAATTACAGGTAACAAGGTTACCATACAAAAGACAATCAGCAGCGAACCCGATAGTAACATCGTTGATATCCGTCGCCTAGCTGGACTTAAATAAGGAGAAAAGAATGTCTGAACTACTAACAAACCGTTGGCAGGAGACAAAAGAGGCTCTACTCGAAGGCCTCCAAGGCACAAAAAAATCAGTGATGGGTGTAACTCTTGAGAATACTCGTAAGTATCTCGCAGAAACCGCAAGCGCTGGTACTACTTCTGCTGGCAACGTCGCAACGTTAAACCGCGTGATCCTTCCAGTGATCCGTCGTGTTATGCCAACCGTTATTGCTAACGAGTTGGTTGGTGTACAACCACTAACTGGACCAGTTGGTCAAATCCATACATTGAGAGTACGTTACGCTGATACAGTTGGCGCAAACGGCGACATTGTTGGAACAACAGCTGGTGAAGAAGCATTAAGCCCATTCAAGATTGCTGAGCAGTATTCCGGTGCTGCTACAGGTAAGGCTGCTAGTACAGCGACCATGGAAGGTATTGCTGGTCGTAGAATGAGCATCCAAATTCTCAAGCAAACAGTTGAAGCGAAAACTCGTAGGTTAAGCGCTCGCTGGACATTTGAGGCTGCACAAGATATGCAAAGCCAACATGGCATTGATGTCGAAGCAGAAATTATGGCTGCTCTAGCACAAGAAATTACTGCTGAAATTGATCAAGAGATTCTAGCCAGCTTAAACAGCTTGGCAGGTAATGCTCTAGCAACTTTCGATCAAGCTAATGTAAGTGGTACAGCTACATTCGTTGGTGATGAACACGCTGCTTTAGCGGTTCTAATTAACCGTGTTGCTAATATGATTGCTCAACGCACACGTCGTGGTGCTGCTAACTGGGCAGTTGTAAGTCCATTTGTATTGACAATCCTACAAAGTGCAACAACAAGTGCATTTGCTCGTACAACAGAAGGCACATTTGAAGCTCCAACTAACACCAAGCTAGTTGGTACACTAAATGGTGCTATGAAGATTTATGTAAACACATATGCAAGCGATACACAACCTATCCTTATTGGTTATAAGGGTACAAGTGAAAGTGATGCTGCTGCATTCTACTGCCCATACATTCCATTGATGAGTAGTGGTGTTGTACTAGATCCATCAACCTTCGAACCAGTCGTGAGCTTTATGACACGTTATGGTTATGTAGAGTTGACAAATACAGCAAGCTCTCTTGGTAATGCTCAGGACTACTTGGGTAAAGTTGGAGTTACAACAGCTAACGTTAAATTTAGCTAATCTTCAACAGACTAAGAGTTTGTTTTTAAAAGGCACCTTATATGGTGCCTTTTTTTATTAAATATGCTATTATTTAGGAACTTATATGGACATAGAATTGCATATTTTTACTAACAGTACAATTAACGCACCTGATACTTGGCACATAGAGACAACTTACAAAAGTTTTAAAAACACATTTAAAGTTGATTTACCTGTCACTGTATGGTGTGACAAAAACCCAAATCAAGAAAAAGCTTTTGAATATATTGATGCATTGAGGAAAATTTTTCCTATAGTTAATCACGAAGTAGGTGGATTAAGTCACGGTTATCATATGGCTGTAAGAGGCAGTACTAAGGAATTTCTTTTTATGTTAGAACATGATTGGGAATTTTATGCAGATAGAATACCACATACTTTAGAACAAATCGTAGATGGTATGCGTAAGGACAATATATTACATATGAGATTTAATCGTAAAGTGCATGGCAATCAACCAGATGCACATGCTAGTTTTGGCCAAGATATGGATTGGGTAGACTATGAAGGCAGTGTATTTCCATATAGTATGGTAAATGCTGTCAGTAATAATCCACATATAATTAATCGACAGCGATGGTTGGATGAGGCTGCAAAACATACACATTATGTAGGGTTTGGGAGAGAATATGGTCTAGAAGAGTATTTGACCAGTAGTCCTATTCGTGGTGCTATATACGGTCCAAGAGGACATCCACCTACAATTTTTCATACAGATGGAAAAAATCCTGAACATTTAAGGAACAGCAGTTTGTTAAACTAGACTTGATAGCTAAATAATACAATAAACTAAATTATGGGGTACCCGCCCCGTAGGCTTAGAACGCTAAAAGGAGAAAAAAATGGGTCGTCCAATTCATAAAAAGTTTTTTGGTCAAACAAATATTGGTAAAACAGGTGAAGGTGTTGGCGGTGAAGGTGTAGCCAGTGTAACTATAGCAGGTACATGGACTGGTTTTGCAACTGCTACTACTACTGTTACATTTAGTGCGCCACAAATTCCAGGAGGTGAAACAGCCACTGGTACAGCAGTAATAAACGGTAGTGGAGCAGTAACAGGAGTAACAGTGACCAATTCTGGTTCAGGCTATACATCAGCACCAACTGTTACTATTGCTGATAGTGATGCTGGTGCAGAAGTAGCTACAGGAACAGCTACAGCAGTATTAACAACTGGAGCAAACGCTCGTCAAAATAGTATTACAGTAACAGCGTATCTCCCAGCTCTAAATACTCAAGGCTATATCAGAGGTGCGGGTGGTAGCAGTGCCGTTACAGGAGATATATTACGTCAAGTTGGCAGTAACAAATATGTAGTACAAACTGCACAAGGAATAGGCCGTTGTAAACTAGTAGCTGACGGAGCTGCTAATGCACCTGGTGAGATGACTATAACAGCAGTAGATAGTGCTGGTAAAACATATTATGTTAGCAAATTAACAGCTAAACGAGCTAGATTATATCCATATGGTGCAGCAGGACATGAATTTACAGCAGGTAAAATTGCTCCTTGGAGTTTTGCTGCCGCTGCTAGTGGTAGAGTACAGATAGTCAATAGATAATGTCTAAAGTTCTTAGAATACAAAAAGGCGGATATAAAATTATTGCTGAAGAAGGCAGTGAGATCCGCCTTGATTCTGGAGTAGGTGGTAGAGTTACTGTTACAGGTGATTTATATGTTGAAGGACAAACAACATATATCAATACTGTAGATTTAGAAATTGAAGATCGTATTATAATTTTAAACAGAGGTGAGCAAGGTCCTGGTATAACTTCAAGTTCTACTCAGCCTATGTCAGGATTACAAATTGATCGAGGAAATGTAGATGCATTAATGGTTTTTGATGAACAACCTTTTAAAAGTTTAACAAGTAGTACAGCAGAAAATACTTTATTACCACCTAGTTTTGTTTTAAAAGATAACTCAAATGCTAAAAATTTATTACCTTTGACAACTAATAAAATTCAAACTTATGGTTTGGAAGGTAATAATCAAAATTTAACTATCTGGACAGGTTATGAAGGTGTAGTAAAAGTTGATTATCTTACTACACCGGCAGGTGAGACAGAAGCTATATATGATCCATATCATGTAAGAATACAAAATTTATTAAATAGTTCCGTTGTGGAGATTCAAGATCAAGCTAATGACATGGTTCCCAATATTAAATTTATTAGGGAATATGTTAGAGCTAGTGCTGGTGAAGCTGTTATTCAAAGATTTTATAGATATACAGAAAGTACTACAGAAAATACTTTATCAGGTGGTGAAGCTAAAGATATTTCACAGGAGGGTGATGGATTCAGTGGTGTACAATTTGTTGTAGGCTCTGGACCATTTGGAGCAAGAGTAAAAAATAATGTTGCTAGAGTAGGTCGTTTTGGATTAGATAATGGATTTATTGTAGGCCAAGGTGCAGAAAATTCTAAGAATATTAAAATTATAATTGACAATGGCGACAATGCAATCATAAAAACAGATAATACTGATTTACAGATTAGTCCAAGTACAAGAAATGTTATTGTTAAAAGTGTACTAAGGATAGAAAATTTAAGCAATGAGTTTGCCGATCCAACACCTGTAGTAGGTGAAAATGTTTTATTTGTAAGACAGGAATTAGGTTCAGGTGGCACAGGGGTGTATTTTACTAACGTTATTGGTAATGGAGAATTTTGTAGTGCATCAAATGCACTAGTTTATAGTTTAATTTTTTAGGAAAAAATAAATGGCAAGTGGTTTTGGATTAGTAAGTTCTATAGTTCCTGTGCTAACAATTTCAGATCCTGATCCAGGAGATGCAGGTAGTGCTCCTAGTGATGGACAAGCTATATTTAAAGTAGGTGTAGCTCCTTTTGTATCCCCAGATTGGCCTGGAACTGCGTATGCAATTACCAGTATGTTTTTTTGTAATAGAGGTAATATTCCTTCCAACAGTTATCGTGACTGGGAAAC
>OGWJ01000015.1_pt1 | contig 24142 bp, 28 predicted proteins | sample 1575991 | NCBI WGS metagenome assembly OGWJ01 (sample SAMN07581533, study PRJEB24739) | freshwater metagenome | place: Singapore | collected 2015-01 | reverse complement strand
CCTGCTCCTGCTCCTGCTCCTGCGGCTGCGGCTGCTCCTGCCAATGCTTTAATCCCCACAGCCGCCGAATCGCCGCCTGCTAACGCGATGGTAGCACCGACTAGCGCAGCAGCGGCGCCAGCAGTAAGCCCAGAATCGCAAAAGCTAATGAGCAATATTCGTAGGGTTAGTCAATTAGGTGAAGCGGGTAAACCTGAAGTAGCAATTCTTAAAATGCGACTTGAAAATCAGTTGCGTGCTGAGTTGCCGCCTGAGACTATTCGCACAATGAAAACACTTGGATACCCAATTACACCTGACGGTTATAAAGCGTTCCTAAGCGCGCAACGACCAGAACGATTGCTGACACCAGAAGAAGAAGCGCAAAAAGTACGTATAGCAAACGCTAGTAGACCTGATCGACTATTGTCGCCAGAAGAAGAAGCGCAAAAAATACGTATAGCCGCCATGACGCGGCCTGTACAAAACATTAATTTACCTCCGCAAGAAAAAGCTGAACAAAGCGACCGAGGCAAATTGTTGGTTGAGCAGTACAAAAATGTATCGGATGCTGCGCGTATTGGCGCACGTTCCTTACCGGCGCTTCAGTCAAATATTGCTATTCTTGATAAAGGTTTTGAAACAGGTTTTGGTACAGAAGCCAAAGCAGCAGGTGCTAAAGTTTTAGCGGCGTTAGGTGTTAAAGACGCAGAAAAATACGCAACTGACGCTCAGACATTTTTAGGTAACGCGTCTGCGGCGGTGTTGCAGCGTCAACTGGAACAAAAAGGCCCACAGACCGAAGCCGACGCGCAGCGAATTACACAAACCGGCGCTCAACTAGGTAATACAAAAGAAGCTAACAAATTTCTTATCAACGTCGCCAAAGCGCAAATTAACCGAGATATTGAACAGCGTGATTTTTACGATAAGTGGTGGAAAGCTAATAAGACGTACGACGGCGCAGAAGATGCGTGGTACGCTGGCGAAGGTGGTAAATCTCTATTTGAGCGACCAGAACTAAAAAACGTACGAGCTGCGCCATCATTAGTCAATCAAATCCCAACAGGACGAGCGCCAAATCAACCTGCGGTTCGCCCTCCTACAGCGCCTGCGGCTGCGCCAGCAGCAATCCCCATACCGCAAGCGGCGATTGACGCTTTAAAAGCTAAAAAAGGAACACCTGAACAGTTTGATCAAATTTTTGGTGCGGGAGCCGCAAAACGCGTGTTGGGAGGTAAATAGATGACCGCGAATCCTTTTGCTCAGTATGCGCCCGCGCCAGCAAAAAATCCTTTCGCTGAGTTTGCTGCGCCGCCTCCAGCGCCTGTTGAACTATATCAAGCGCCTGTTGTTGAACCACCACCATCAGAAATACCAGGCCCACGCCGAGGCGATTTTACTACCGGCTTGGGTAGAGGTATTGCTTCATTAGCAGACGTCACCGTTGGTGGTGTGTTGCCGGCAGCAGCGCAACAAATTATCTATCCTTTTGCACGTCTTGGTTCCACGCCTGAACAAGCGCAAGCTACTACACAACGCATAGTAGCGCCGTTTGAAAAACCTTTTGGTCGCGCTTTTGGTGTCGTAGGTACGCCAGAGTATGAGCAAGAAGTTGGTCGCCAGCTCATGGACTTTATAGGGCAAAATTTTCAAAAAGGCGCTAAATGGATTTCTGAAAAAACAGGTTTACCTACGCTTGACGTAGAAAACATGATGGGAACATTGGTTCCTGTAGCTGCTAAAGCTGCGCCGCAAGCTATACGAACTACTAAAGATGTAGGCGGTGAAATAACCCGCGACGTTGTTACAGGGGCTAAATTGCCGTTTGAGGCAGGCTATTTAGAACCTCGACGCCAACGCCAATCTTTAGAAGATTACGCTCGCGGGCCTCAGATCGACGCCGCTAAAGAAGCACAGCGTTTAGGGATCGTCATCAATCCTGTCGATATTCAACCTGGCGTTGCGACTAGAACACTTGTTGGTTTGGCAGGTGAGCGCGGTCAACAAACGATTACATCAACTAATCAACAGCAAGTACGTAAAGTTGCACTTAAAGATCTTAACCTTCCTGAAACTACGCAACTTACAAGCAGAGATGTCTTTGGTAAAGCACGAGATCAATTAGCTGGCCCGTACAATGAAGTTAGAAAATTACCAACATTAGCCGCAGATCAAACAGTAAAAACCCAATTAGAAAGTTTGCGTCCTGATCCGTCTTTGATTGGGTCTGATCGTTACGCTGCATCAATTAATGGAATTATTGATGACGCTTTAGTAAAAGTTGATGCTGGTTTAACAGGCAATCAATTACTTGAAAACGTAAGAACGCTACGCCAACGCGCCCGTAAAACTTACGATAATAAAAACGCTGACTTGGCTGCATTAGACGTTGCCGACACTAACTTAGCTGTGGCTAATGCGTTAGAGTCAATGATTGAATCAAATATTTTTAATCCTAAATTGCTGGCTCAATTTAGAGATGCGCGGCAAAAAATGGCGCGTACTTATGTGTATGAAAACGCAACGGACTTCAATACAGGTTTAGTAGACCCTAAGAAACTGTCGCGTATCACGGCTAAAGACAACGTACTTACTGGCGATGTTAAATCGTTAGGTTTAATTGCCGGTAATTTTCCTGATGTATTTAGCCCCAAGGTAAGCACCCCGTTAGGCACTATGATGGCAATCGGACGTACGGGATTTGCAGGTACGTTAGGTGGTATAGTTGGGTACAACCTTCTTGGTGGGTATCAAGGTGGAGCCTACGGTTCTTTATTAGGCGCAACCGCCGGTGAGGTAGCGCAACGTATGGCAGCTAATCGTTTAGCCTCGCCAGAATATCAAGCGGGCTTGAACATACGTGATCGACGTATTCCGGTGGCTGAAGTGACGCCGCCTTTAGCGCCCCCTATTCCCCGCGAAAGATCATTGGTTCCTTACGAACCTGAAATGCAAGTATTGATGCGCGGCGAAGGCCCATACCAACCTAACTTTGTATTTGTACCTACGCCGCCTGGTGTACCGCCGCAGCCGATTGTAACGGGTGTACCGCAACCTCAAAACCGTTTATTACCGTCCCCAAGCGGTGAAAGCACAATTAACGCGCTCCGCGCAGAAGATTTTAGACGCGCACAAGTATCGCGTGAACTTGGCCGCGAAGCGGAAACCAGACAAGCAACAGCAGAAGCTGCCGCACGTCAACCTACACGCGGCGAAGTTGTTTTAAATTTAGACCCGACAACTGGACGTTTACGCACAACTAGCCAAGGAATTAAAGGCGCAACCCCCGAAACATTTCAAAATTACGGTGCTAGTTTGGCATCAGCAGCTGAAAAAATTTCAGCGGGCAAAATGTTTGATATGACCGCCGCTGAAAAAATTGCGTGGAATCGTACTAAAGTTGAATTTGTTGAAGTTTTACCAGAACTTAAAGGGTTAGATAATTTAACTATTGCTAATAAAATGTTGGATCGAGAGTTAGTCCAACAAGCTATTACAAAAGCCCGTGAAAAAGCTATTGGATTTGAAGAAATTGCAAAACGAGCAAAGAATGAACAGGCAAAACGTGAAGCAACGGTTAAACGAGAACAACTTATGGATTTAGCGGAAGATCTTGAAGATCAGTTAAGATCAATGCCTAAGAAAAAACTTGGTCAAGGCCCAAAAACACGAGAAGCACAACGTAACATGCTCAACCCTAACCCTGCAAACCAAAACAATCTGATGAGATAGTGATGGAACAAGACCTCGACACACGCTTATCAGTCCACGAAGCGGTCTGCGCGGAACGGTACAAAGCTATTGAGCAATCGTTCAATCGTGTCGAGGAACGTTTTGATGATGGTTCAGCAAAAATGAAGCGTCTTGAGTATCTGCTGTACGCCGTCATGGTTGCCGTGCTTCTTGGCCCTGGCGCGGCGGCCATTTTTTTTAAGAAGCTCTTAGGTGTTTAAGCTAGGCAAACGATCGATCGAACGTCTGCAAGGCGTTCATCCTGATCTTGTCAAGGTCGTTGAGCGTGCAATTGAGATGTCGCCCGTAGACTTTACGGTGCTTGAGGGCTTACGCTCACCTGAGCGTCAACAGACTTTAGTAGCATCAGGCGCAAGTCAGACGCTTAACAGCCGCCACATCACAGGCCACGCCGTTGATCTTGGTGCATGGGTAGACAATCAAGTTGATTGGTCTTGGCCTTTGTACCATAAAATTGCCAACGCCATGAAAGCCGCAGCGAATGCGTTAGGCGTCGCTATCGTGTGGGGCGGGGATTGGAAGACGTTTAAAGACGGCCCGCATTTTGAACTAGACCGAAAGTATTACCCGTAATGGATCCGCTAACAATCCTTGCAGCGTTTGGCCCTCTGGCTGTTGATTTTGGTAAGTCCTTGATCGGTCGGTTTATACAGACCGACGGGTATAAGCCTACTAACATCACTGAGTACGTGCGGATGCGCGAACTTGATTTAAACATGTTCAAGGCCATGAATGACGCAGGCGGCGCTAACCCATCCTATCCGTGGGTCGAGGCGATCGTGCGGCTCATGCGACCAGGCGTTGCGCTTATTGTGTTGATGACTTGGGCAACACTAAAACTGAACGATCAATCATCCGAATCAGTTGATAACTTTGCAGCAGCGGTAGGGTTTTATTTGTTTGGTGACCGTACGCTCTTCTACGCCAAGAAGCGCTAAAGCGCCCGTGCTTCTTTGAGCAGCTCAACACGCTCTCTTGCTGTACGCAGCGCGGTGTAACGTTGGTGCAGGCGCTCTAAAATAGACACGCGGCGCTGCCCTGCGCGTTCGCTATCGAGCAACGCCAGCACTTCAGCTTCCGTCAACAACGCCAGTTCTTTGTTTAGCTTTCGCCAATTCATCTGCAATTTTCTTCTCCAGTTCATCAATCTCTTTACCAATCCGCAGCAACGCACGTTCAGCCCGGTTATAAACCTTGGCATACTGCTGCTCTTCAATTTTTGCAGCCTTTAATTTAGCCTGCCACAAACCTATACGCGTCATTTTAACGCCTCCAATGCAATATTGCTAAGATTTCTTTTATCGTGTAGCGCCGTCCAGATGCGCTCGTCGATGGCGTCCTTCGTCATAAGGACGTAAACCCACACGTCGCGCTGCTGGCCGGATCGATGCAATCGTCCAACGGTCTGTTCGTACAACTCAAGTGACCACGGCAGGGACAAAAAGACCATGTGGCAACCTCCGAACTGCAAGTTAAGGCCGTGACCAGCGGATTTTGGATGCACCGCCATAAGCGAAATGTTGCCAGCGTTCCATCGTCCAATGGCGTCAGGGTCGTCCAAAACGGCAAGATGTTTGTATCGTCGTTTGAGTTCATTCAATTCCTCAATGTATTGGTAGACAATAATCGTGTTAGCCCGTTGGTTTTCCTGCAACAGCTCATCCAACGCGTCGAACTTATGTGAGCTAAACCAAACCGTTGACGGCGCGTACACAAAACCGGATGACATCTGTTGCAACTTCTGCGTGACCACCGCAGCGTTTTGTGCAATCGCTTGCGCGTTGTCAAACAACACCACAAAGTCACGCTTCATCGTGTCGTACGGCTCACGATTGATCAACTCAACCGGCACATGAACCGTGTGCAACGCAGGCAACGTGTCCGTGTACTGGCCCGGATTTAACAAGAACGTCGCCGGTTGAATGCGCTTCATCACGCGTTCCAATGCGCCGGGCAGCGGCGTCCAATCGTCAAACCCAGCGTAAGTATTAAGACTAAAGTATTGCTGCATGAACGCGCCTTTGCTGCGGCCTAACAATTGTTGGTCAATAATCTTGCACTGGCCGAACACATCCTCAAGACCGTTGCTCGTGAAGCTGCCGGTCAACCCCCAACGGATCTTAAATTGGTCAATAATTTTATGAAGCGCTTTAAAACGTGCGCCTGATGGGTTCTTTAACTTAGTCAGCTCATCAAACACAACCCCATCAAACCCATCTAATGACCGCGCAGCAAGCCATTGCAGGTTGTCGTAGTTCGTCACAACAATCTCAGCACTGCTTTGCAAAGCTTTCAGGCGTTGCGTTGGTGATCCGATAGCCGTAGCGATGTGCAGATCAGGAACCCATTTCGTTTGCTCGATGGGCCATACGTCGCGTGCCACGCGCAGCGGTGCGATCACCAACCAACGCTTGACATGGCCTGCGGCAATCATGTCTCGCATAGCCGTCAACGTGATCGCCGTCTTGCCGGCCCCCACGGGCGCTAGCACCATTGCGCGGTCATGCTCAAACAAAAAGTCAGCCGCGTCTTCCTGATAAGGACGCAATTTCAATCCACGCATCAACATCGTCGTTGCTCCACAAACATACATACCGTTGACCAAGCCGAGCCATATCGTCGGCAAACACCTTCTGCAACGGCGACAGACGGCCACCAGGCGCTTTCAACTCAACGAACCATACGACACCATCAGGCAAGCAGACCACGCGGTCAGCCACGCCTCGATGAGCGGGGCTAACAAACTTGTACGCCATGCCGCCACAAGCTGCGACGCGCTTGACCAGATGGGCTTCAATGTGTTTTTCCATGCCACAAATCATAGCATGTCAAAAAGTTCTTGACAACTTTTTTATTTGTGTCATACTGGCATCTCCATTCACTCAACTTAAGGAAACTCAAATGGAATTGAAACTTACGATGGACGAAGCCAAGAAGATCTTACTGGAGTGGGCGCAGGCCAAATTTGGCGATGAGTTCAACACGGTGTCTGAGGGCGGCTATACCTACAACAAAGACTTCACCTTTCTTAAAGTCGAGGGCAACGATGAAGCACAGTAACATCGTCGGCGGTTCAACCGCCAGCCGCGTGATTAACTGCCCTGGCAGCGTCGCATTGGTTCAACGGATGCCGCCTCAAGTGGAAAGCAAGTATGCCGCTGAGGGTACGCTGTTACATTCTTGCATCGAATCGTTGCTTAGCGATTCAGTCATGGACGATGTTTCAGATGCGTTCAAACTGAGCGACGACCAGATTGACAAGTTGCAATTTTGCATTGATGCCATTGATAAAATTGACCCTGACGAATCGATGACGTTTCTTTTAGAGGTCGAGGTCAATTTTGAGGGCGTCAAAGGTCTTGAGAACGTCTTTGGCAACGTTGATCTGATCGGACGCCTAGATGACCGCGTGATCATTCTTGATTGGAAGTTTGGTGATGGCGTGATGGTTGAAGCTGAGGAAAACTATCAGGGGCTATTCTACGCTGCCGCTGCGATGAGCAACAGCGAGTTTGCTTGGGCCTTTGACAGCGCTAAGGAGATTGAGATCATTATTGTACAGCCGCCCGCGATGCGGCGTTGGGTGACGACGTTTGAGCGTGTTGCTGCCTTTCAAGCAGAACTGCAAACCGCTGTAACGCTTGCTAGCAAACCCAATGCGCCGCTTGCGATTGGTGATTGGTGCCGTTGGTGTACCGCCAAACCGATCTGCCCTAAAATGACCGGTTCGATTGAACGCATCGTGCATCTTAAGTTAGAGGCGCTTGCGCCTGAAGAACTATCCGCTGCGCTAATTGCTGCGGAACGGTTGGAATCGTTTATTGCAGACGCACGTAAACTGGCGCAAGATCGGCTAGAGAAGGACATGCCGGTTCCGGGCTACAAGTTGGTTGCCAAACGAGCTGTTCGGCAATGGATCGATGAAGCTGCGGCGTCTGCTGCGCTGGCAAGTCTTGGCGTCAGCCAGAATGAGTTGTACAAGAAGGAATTACTTAGCCCTGCTCAAGCCGAGAAGGTGCTAAAAAAGAGCAAGCTAGCATTGCCCGACGATCTTGTCGTGGCTGTGTCGAGCGGCAGCACGTTAGCGCCGGAGAGCGATCCCCGGCCTGCCGTGCTTAATGTGGGTATGCACTTAACCGCTGCCCTTTCTAAACTCCAGTAAAGGAAATCGTGATGTCAAACTTAGTAACGTTTAGTCAAGCAAACCTCCCCGCCGTCTCAAGTCTTTCAACAGCGCTTCGTGCGTTGGAGCAGGACGTTGGACTCAACGGCGTTGTCATTCTCAAAATGGACAAAACCGGCCATTGGGTGTTCGGCGCTGACCAGACTGAAGTTGAGGATGGTTCAACGTGGGCAGTCAATCCGTTCTCGTTTGTCCACGGCTACATAGCGTGGGGGGATGGCGAAGTGTTGGCTGAGAAAATGGTCTCGGTATCACAGCCGTTGCCTGAGATCGATGTTGCGCCGCCCGGTGCAAAAAAGGGTTGGGAAACCCAAGTAGGCATGTCGCTGAAGTGTTTAGATGGCGACGACGCAGGCATGGAGGCGCGGTACACCACGACATCTGTCGGTGGCAAACGTAGCGTCCAGACGCTTGCTCTTGCGATTGCTGCACAGGTTGAAAAGGATCAGTCCAACCCTGTGCCAATCGTGCATTTGAAGAAAGACCATTACACGCACAAATCTTATGGCAGAATTTTTACGCCGGTATTTGATGTTGTGAAGTGGGTGAGCATGGACGGTAAGTCAGAAGACGAACCGCAGGCGTCAGCAGAAGCAGCTGCTGATGACGCTCCGCGTCGTCGCCGCCGCGCCTAATCGGAAGGTCACGGCAGAAATGCCGTGGCCTTTTTCTTTTTGGAGAATGAATGATGGATCATCCCTATGAAATCATTTTGCATCGGTTGCGTGAATACAAGCATCTATGTGATTGTGTTGACTCGAATGCTGCGCTCGAAATTGCGATGCAAATCCGTTTGGAAGCTCAGAAACTTGTTGTGTTGGCTGCACAAAATGTTGACCCGTCGATTGACACGACCCAAATGAATTTGGATTTATGACAATTTTGTGGGTTGACTTTGAGACACGCAGTCGTTGCGACCTAACAACCAAAGGCGTCTACAACTACGCGCAAGACGCAAGCACGGACGTGCTGTGCATGTCCTATGCGTTCGATGATGAGGAGGTGGCAACGTGGACGCCTGCGTTGCCCTTTCCTGACCGTTTACGTCAGCACACCGGTCAGATTAGGGCGCATAACGCAGCGTTTGAACGGCTAATCTTTTGGTACGTGCTGCACATCAATTACGACCTTGAGCAGTTCTATTGCACGGCTACCCAAGCGCGGGCCAACTGTGCGCCTGGTTCGCTTGAAGATGTGGGACGGTTTGCAAGCGCTGACATGCGTAAAGACTATCGTGGAGCGCAACTTATTCGACGTTTGTGTATGCCGCAGGCAGACGGCAATTTTTACCGCGACGAGGCATTGTTTGCTGAGATGGTGGCTTATTGTGAGCAAGACGTTCGCGCTATGCGCGTTATCTTACAAGCTATGCGCGATTTGTCGGCTGAAGAGCTTGCTGACTACCATGTGAATGAGCGCATCAACGATCGTGGCGTGCTGGTTGATGTGCCGCTGTGTAAGGCAGCAGTGCAGTACGCGAGCGATGAGCTGGTCGAGATCGAGCAGATTGTGGCTGACGTGACGCAGGGCGAGATCATGAGCGTTCGCAGCCCTAAGATGAAGCAGTGGGTCATGAATCGGGTAGGAAGCGAGGCGCTGGCTCTGATGGAGTCATACAAGGACGGCGAGAAGAAATATTCGATCGATAAGACCGTGCGAGCTAACTTGCTTGCAATGGACGATCCTGAGCAAGTGCCGCCTGATGTAGCTGAAGTCATCCAGTGCGCTGACGATCTGTGGGCGTCGAGCGTGGCGAAGTTCAGCCGCTTGGCTGCGCTTGCTGACGATGAGGATCATCGGGTGCGCGGTGCGTTTGTGTTTGCCGGTGGGTCGGCTACGGGCCGAGCGTCGTCCTACGGCGCGCAGGTGCATAACTTTACGCGTAAGTGTGCTGACGATCCTGAAGCTGTCCGTACTGCGATGGTGCGTGGTCACAAGATCGTACCGACTTACGGGCGACGCGTCACGGACGTGCTCAAGGGGATGCTGCGCCCTGCGCTGACGCCTGCGCCTGAGCATGTACTGATTGTCGCTGATTGGGCGGCGATCGAGGCGCGCATGAACCCGTGGCTGTCAGCGCACGCTACCTCGGAAGCTAAGTTGGACTTGTTTCGCACGGGCGCAGACATCTACAAACATAACGCCAGTCGAACATTTAACGTGCCAGTGGATGCGATCGATAAAGAACAACGACAGATCGGCAAGGTTCAAGAGCTAGCGTGCGGGTACGGTGGGGGCGTAGGGGCGTTTGCTTCGATGGGTCGCATTTATGGTGTTAACTTACCGGAGGCCGACGCTCGCCGCATGGTGGATGCTTGGCGTCGCGCTAACCCGTGGGCTGTGCATTACTGGCAGGCGCTTGAGTCAGCGTATACGCGCGCGATGAGGAACCCAAAGTCTGAGTTTAAGGCTGGCCGTGTGACGTACTATTTTGACTCTCAGCACCTCTGGTACGCACTGCCTTCAGGACGCATCCTATGCTACCCCTATGCTCGCATGGACGCTGATGGTGTGTCGTACGCCAAGGCGTCATGGAAGCCCGCGCAGGACGCCAAAGAATGGCCTCGTGCGCGATTATGGAAGGGTTTAGCGGCAGAGAACATCTGCCAGGCTGCGGCTAACGACATCTTACGTGCGTCGCTGCGCCAACTGACTGATGTGGTGCTGCATGTCCATGATGAGATTGTGCTGGAAGTGCCGGTGTCGGAGTCAGACGCTGCCGCGCAGGCGTTACATCGTGTGATGCGTACACCGCCTGCTTGGGCGCAGGGGTTGCCTTTAGATGCTGAAGTTTCAACCATGACAAGGTATGGAAAATGACGACCTTCATTGATTTTTTAACGTCGCTTGCGCCGGCGGGCGAAACAGCTTTATTGGTACGTCAAAAACCGCAGTTGAAAAACGGTCGAATGCAGTTTCATTCTGACGGTGCGTTGAAGTGTGTGTGGCCTGCGTATTTGCCTAGCAGCGCAAAGATAAGGCCCGATCAGGCATGGTACGGCAATACGGCAAGCTTTATTGTGGATCGATTCAAGGATGGCCATGTTTCAGCGTCGGCAGCCAATTGCGAATACTGTCTGTTGATGGTGCTTGATGACATCGGAACCAAGAGCAAGACCCCGCCGCTTGAACCAACTTGGAAGATGGAGACGTCGGCGGGTTCGTTTCAATGGGGTTATGCGTTTTCAGACCAACCAACCAAGGCTGAGTTTGCAGCAGCCGTAAAAGCGATTGCGATTGCAGGGTTTACAGACCCGGGTGCCATTAACGCAGTGCGTAATTTTCGCCTCCCGGGTTCGGTCAATCTCAAGCCTGGGCGTGGCAACTTTGCCTCGCAACTGGTGGAGTTTCACCCAAAACGTGAGTTTACATTAGATCAGATTTGCGAGGCGCTGGGTGTAACGCCTGTTGAAGCTGATAGCACGAACTACATACCGATACGAATTGCTGACTCAGGCAACGATGATGTGTTTGCATGGTTGCTTGATAAAGGGCTGGTACTTTCGAGGCCCAACCCTGAAGGTTGGGCGGGTATTGTTTGCCCCAACCACGGCGAACACAGCGACGGCAATCCAGAGGGTCGCTACATGCCGGCTACGCGGTCATTCTGTTGCTTGCATTCGCATTGCGTTGATTTCGACACAAAAATTTTTTTGAAATGGGTCGCAGACAATGGTGGCCCAAACCATCAACACGGATTTCGTGATGATTTGATTGCGGTGACTATGAACGACGCCCTACAAAAACTTGAACCCACTGATTTTTTTACTGCTGATGCTGCGAAAATTATTGAAGATGTTGAGCGCAAAGAGTTAGGTCGAATTGAGAAGAACGCTTGGTATGAGCGTTTTGCTTACGTGATGGCTGACAACGCATTTTTTGACATGTTAGATCGACGTGAGGTATCGCGGCCTACGTTTGATGCCTTGTACCGGCACATCAGCTGCACCAGCGTTCGCACGGGGCGCAAGGTTGAAGCGAGCATTTGTTTTGATGAGAACCGGCAGGCTAAAGGTGCTCGGACGTTGGTTGGGATCACCTATGCAGCGGGCGATGATGTGCTTGTGGCCCGCGACGGTGAGGTTTTTGGGAATCGTTGGCGCGACGCACGGCCAGCACCAGGTTCGGGTGACATTGCGCCGTGGCTGAGGCATTGCGAAACGCTTGTGCCAGAGGTAGCCGAGCGCGAGCATTTGTTTGACGTCATGGCATTTAAAGTCCAGCATCCTGAGATTAAAGTCAATCATGCTGTACTGCATGGCGGTGATCAAGGCTGCGGTAAGGACACGTTATGGGCGCCATTTATTTGGGCGGTTTGTGGCCCAGGATTGAAGAATCGCGGTTTGCTAGATAACGACTCGTTATCGTCGCAATGGGGCTATCAATTAGAGTCTGAGATTCTTATCATCAACGAATTGAAGGAACCCGAAGCGGCTGCACGTCGGGCATTAGCTAACAAACTCAAACCGATCATCGCTGCGCCTCCAGATATGCTACCGATCAATCGCAAGGGCTTGCACCCCTATGACATGGCGAATAGATTGTTTGTTCTTGCATTTTCAAATGATCCTGTTCCGATTTCAATCGATTCACAGGATCGGCGCTGGTTTTGTGTGTGGTCGTCTGCACCACGCATGGATCCGAAAGTCGCGTCAGACCTATGGACGTGGTACAAGAGCGGCGGTTTTGCAGCGATTGCCGGCTGGCTGCACCAGCGCGACGTGTCTGCGTTCAACCCTGCCGCCGCGCCGCGATGGACAGAGTTCAAGTCCAACCTGGTCGAGCATGGTATGTCCATTGCGGAGTCTTATCTCGTGGATATGATGCGTCAGCGCGTAGGTGAATTCAGCAAGGGTGTCGTGGGATCTCCCTTTCACGCGCTATGTGACCGCGTTGCCGGAGCTGCCCCAGCAGGGGTTAAAGTGCCTCAAGCGGCGCTGCTCCATGCGCTTAAAGAGGCGGGCTGGGTCGATATGGGCCGGATTGCGTCGGGTGAATTGACGTCTAAGAAGCATATTTTTGCTGCACCGGATTTAGTCAATAAAGTATCCAAGTCTGAGCTTAGAAGGCTTGTCGAAGATGCGCCGGCGGCGCGAATGGTGGTCGTGAAATGATGAAATGGTAACAAGACGAAGTGTTGAGAATGGTACGTAAGATCGTAGCCACGCAGGCTATGCTACGCACCAAGGCGCAACGCAATCAAATTGATCCTGAGATGATCAAGGTGCGGCTTGATGATGATCTACTTAACTTGCGCTTGATTTTATGGACGTACAAAAACGACAAACCCGCTTTGTGAGCGGGCTTGTCGTTGCGGCGTAAGACGAATTTTATTCGTCGTCTTCCACTTCCTCTGCTTCTGCGTCGCGGGCTTCAACTGCTGCGAGCAGTTTGTCATACAGACCACTGAGGCCAGAGCTAATTTCTTTATCACCCAGCCAGTCAATAATTTCGTCGTATTCAAACTCGGTCAGATCTACTGATACAAATACGTCGTCCATGATTACCCCCATTCAAGAAATTTCAGATCCACGAAAATAGGCACGTCCTTCGATCACTTCACACAACTCCGGTGGAAGCAATCGACCCTCATTATCAAACGTCAAGATTGCAAAACCACTACACCACGGGACGGGGTTCTGTTCTAGGTATGCAAAAGCGCTAGAGTTCGGATCGGATAACATACCCGTCGATACGCCATATCGACGTCCGTTGTAATCCCCCCACGGTTTGACCTCCAGAAGGTGGGTATGACCTGTTATAGAATTTATACCGGATTTCAATGTGTTGTTATAACCGCTATGAATTCCAGAATGTTGCATTCGGTGTTTAATCATTGTGTTGCCATTGACAAACACCGACCACGACACCGACCATTCAGGTATGTGATCTGTCAATGTCGTGCCTTTGATGCCTCGAAATTCAGGCGCTGCATTCGCCAGGCGCTTATCGAACCGGATGTCGTGGTTTCCAACCGTTCGATGCAGGATGGTGCTTAAGCCTTTGCAGGCTTTTTTAATCGCGTCCATGTGCGTTTGAACGCTCTCGACTTCCTGTTGCAGCGTAGGGCGTTCTGTCCAGTCCTCAGGGCCGTATTTGCTGATCGTGCCTCCATCTAAGATGTCCCCATTCGCAATGACCATTGCCGGCTTGAGTTGCTTGATAAGTTTAAGGAGCGCGTAAAAAGCAACACTGGTTTGGTTGGGCATGAAATGCGCGTCGCTGAAGACGATCACTCTTCCATAAATGTCAGCAATCGATTTGACCTTATCGTAGCTGTGCGTAATGGTCGGATTGATGGGCCTGTCATGCGTTAGCGTCGGCAGTTCGATGTCGTACCGTGCCGCTACGCTGTTGCGTCGGTTGTAAACCGTGCGGACACTGGTGTTTAGTTCACGCGCAACAGCAGCGGGACTGTTGAGCTTGTGCCATAGATTGATGAAGTCTTCGTCACTGCATGCTGGTGCGGTCATGATCGGCCCCCCATATGGTTGCGGCCTTATACCACATCTATATTGAAATTGTAATGACAAAAAAAAGCCCGCCAAATGGCGGGCTAACTGGCATGTGCCAGAAGGAGCGATTACAAGTCTAACACTTCACAGATGAGCCAGGCAACAAATGTTGCAATGATTAGCGTTATCATGGCTAAAGATTGAAAAATACGGCGCAGGCTAGCGCGACGCCGAACACGAGCGCAACGATCCAGTCAATCAACGATTCCATAGTTTTCCTATTCCGTGGTTTTTTCCACCGCACTGGCACTCACAAGTGCGTGCCCCTATGCACCATCTTGCGATGGTGCATAAAGTCAAGCACTAAGCCGCTTTCGTGGCGGGCGCTGATATTTGTTCACGCGCCCACAACGGAACCATCTTCGCTTCGGTGTCGTCGTAAATCGGGCGCAGCGGCATGACTAGACCGACGAAATCTTGCGTCGCGTCGATCTTAATAAGCGCAGTCGAAGGGCCGTTATACGCGACGTTGATAAGCCCATTTTTACTGCCGAGCAACTTTGCCGCTTTGGAAAACCTTTCGAGCAAGTAAGGTTGATACTGCGCGGTTTCGCCTGAGATCGTTTTGGGCATAACGCGCTGAACATCAGGGAATTTTCCGTCGATTGCTTTAAAGCTAACTGCAGCGCCCGTTATCGCGCCGATTGTGCCTGTGATGCCGTCTTCGGTATCGATAACAACGGTATCGACGTTCTTTGATGCCGACTTGATCAGCTTGATAACGTCGTTGGGAATGATCATTTCGACGAAATCAACGCCTTCGTTTTGTTGTTCACTTTGATGGATACCGAGCGCGTGGCCGTCGGTAGCAGTCAAGCGCGTCGCGGTTGCTGTCGCGGTGACGTGAACGCCATTCAAATAGTATCGAATGTCTTTATCTGCCGAGAGTAAGTTGATGGCCTTCAGTGCTGAGAGTGTTGTGTAGATTTTCATGACTTTCCTTTCGTTGATTAGATGAGATTGATTAGCAAAGATGGTCGACGCCTAAGCGCTTAGCCGCTTCGTAGGCTTCGCGCGTTTTCGCTTCGATTAGCCGTTGACCGTGAGCATTAGCGAAAACGCTACCCAAGTAGCGATCTTCCTCGCGCAAGCATTGCTCGTAACGCGCAACGGCGGCTTTTTGATCTTTCGTGAGTCTAGCTTTTTTTCATGATTGTCCTTTACTTGATTGGATTGGCTTGTGGGCGCAGCTGCGCCCGTGGGTTAGAACTCAGAGTCTAGCGCAGCACAAAAGCTTGCCAAGTCACGCGCCTCGAATGCGGCACGGACTACGTCGTTCTCGAGCGCGACGCAAAACGCGATGCCACGCGCAAGGCACTCGTTGATGAAATGGATCTTACTCATAGTCGTTTGCTCCTGGTTATGCCGCCCATTGTCCGTGTGCGTTTAGACGGTTTTGATCCAACATACGATCCATCGTTTTGCTCAGAACTTCTTTGGCAACATCATGAGATTGGCGATTGTTGGGCATGACGTATGACGGCTCAGACAGTATTTTTTTGGCCCATGCTTTTTCGGCAAGGTTGAATTCACTCTTGGTCATGTTGTTTCGCTCCTGGTTACGTCGTGCGGAATGCGCGACTGAGATGGAGTGTAAGGCATAGTTTTACAGATGTCAAGCGTTTTTTTGGGTCATTTGATGACCTAAAAACGGCTATTTTGGGCGGACGATGACTTAGCCCTAAGTCGTTGATACGTCGGTGTAATCGAGGCTTTTTGGGCTATTTAGGTCATCTATTTATAGATGCAATACAAATGTAGTTTTATGACAGAACTGTTACGGACTTATTTCTGGCAGCGATTTTTTTGGAGTGACAATTTGACCCAAATGACCTAACCGACACCCGCGCATGCTCCACGATTTTAGCCGGCACAGCGCGGCGGTTCGGTCATTTCGGTCATGACAATCAGCATGACCCAAATGACCCAAATGACCCAAAACCGTTAGGTCATTTCAGTCATGCGGTCAGCCGTGACCGAAATGACCCAAAGCTAGCTTGCGGCATGGCCTGGCGGCCAAAACCGTTCGGCTTTTTATAACTGGCTTTTGGCTGGGAAGCCCCCCCCCAGGGCCGGCGGGCCGGTCAGACGGAGCCGGTGGGGCCACAAGAAAATTTTTTTATTGTTGTAAAATAAAGCAAAATGTCTTACGCTAGGTCAAATAGGTCATTTCAGCCATACGTTTTAAATCGCGCCGCACATGGTATTTAAAAGCCTTCCACTTACAATAAGAGATATAAAAGCGACAGAAGCGACGCTAGAACGCATTTACAAAGCCGCGTATCTAGGTTTAAAAGAAGATTCGCTAGCGCTAGCAGCAGGATTGTTACCTGTAGAGTTCCGTCGACTAAAAGAGTTTGACAAAATGGCCGAAATAGCCGAACTTAAAGGGCGCGCTGACAGCGAGTATAGAAACAGCGAACATCTGCATAACGCTGCGGAAAAAGGCGACACAAAGGCGGCGCTAGAAATATTGAAACACACGCATGGTTGGGTAGCCAAACAAGCAGTGAGCATTGAAGTAGATCAGCGCATCAGCGTCATTGACGCGTTAAAAGCAGCTGAGTCTAGAGTCATTGAAGGCGAAGTTAAAATCATAGAAGACAAACCGTCAGACACGCTGCCAAACTTAACAATCAAAAAACATGCAAAAACCAATCTACAGCCCTGACGATGAACAACTCTTAATGACGCGTTTGTGGTCGCCCGCGATCAAAGACGACCCTGAAGCGTTTGTGTTGTTTGCGTTTCCGTGGGGGCAAGAGAACACGCCGTTGGCTAAATACAGCGGGCCACGCATGTGGCAGCGTCAGATCCTGCGAGACATTAAGCAGCATATAAAAGACAACAAAGGTAAAGCTGACATGGACACGCTGCGAGGGGCGGTGGCCTCGGGGCGGGGGATCGGTAAGTCGGCGCTAGTAAGTTGGTTGATTATGTGGATGCTAACTACAAGGATCGGGTCAAGCGTGATCGTGAGCGCTAACAGCGAGGCGCAGCTCAGGTCGGTGACGTGGGGCGAGCTGACTAAGTGGTCGACGATGATCATCAACGCGCACTGGTGGGAGATCAGCGCGACCAAGCTGCAACCGGCGAAGTGGATCTGTGACTTGGTGGAGCGCGATCTTAAGAAGGGGACGCGCTACTGGGCGGCAGAGGGTAAGTTGTGGTCAGAGGAAAATCCTGACAGCTACGCGGGGGTACACAACCACGACGGGATGATGTTGATCTTTGATGAGGCCAGCGGCATTCCTGACCCGATCTGGGCGGTGGGGGCGGGGTTTTTTACGGAGAACATATTAGATAGGTATTGGCTGGCGTTCAGCAACCCGCGACGCAACAGCGGGTACTTCTTTGAGTGCTTCCATGCCAAGCGTGACTTCTGGAGCACGCGCCAGGTGGACGCAAGAACAGTAGAAGATACGGACAAGCAGGTCTATAAGCAAATCATCGAAGAGTACGGCGAAGACTCAAGCCAAGCGCGGGTAGAGGTGTATGGTGAGTTTCCTAACAGCGGCGAGGATCAGTTTATTGCACCAAGTTACGTGGCAGACGCTGCGGCACGACCACGATACAAAGACGAGACTGCGCCCATTATTATTGGAGTAGACCCGGCTAGAGGCGGTGCGGACTCGACCGTCATAGCTGTTCGGCAAGGGCGCGACTTGGTGGCAATCCATCGCTACCACGGCGAGGATACGATGACAATCGTAGGGCGCGTGATCGATGCGATTGAGCAATACAAGCCAACGCTCGTGGTGCTCGACGAAGGCGGGCTAGGGTATGGAATTCTTGACCGATTGCATGAACAACGCTATAAAGTAGTTCGTGGCGTAAATTTTGGTTGGAAAGCTAAAAATCCTATTATGTACGGCAACAAACGTGCAGAATTATGGGGTACGATGAAGGAATGGCTTAAAACAGCGTCTATTCCCAACGATAGAGCGTTGAAGTCTGATTTGACTGGGCCTACGGTAAAGCCTAACTCATCGGGAACTATTTTTCTTGAAGGTAAGAAAGAAATGAAGGCACGAGGATTGGCATCGCCCGACGCTGCTGACGCGCTAGCGGTGACGTTTGCCTTCCCCGTCGCGCACAGGCAATACGTTGAAAAGAAAACAAACCGTGCGTACAACGCTAACGGTGTGGCAACATCTTGGATGGGCGCGTAATGGCTAAAAAAGGTGTATCTTTATCTGTGGGGCGCGGTGAGAAACTGCCCGCGTCCCAAGGCGCGGGATTAACAGCTAAAGGTCGTGAGAAATATAACCGCGAAACTGGCAGCAATCTGAAAGCTCCAGCACCTAACCCTAAAACCGACGCAGACAAAGGACGTAAGGCATCTTTTTGCGCGAGAATGTCAGGTGTCGTTAAAAACGCTAAAGGTGATGCAGAACGCGCAAAAGCATCACTTAAACGATGGAAGTGTTAAAATGGCAACAAAACCTGGTTTGTACGCTAATATTCACGCTAAACAGGCCCGTATTGCTGCTGGCAGCGGCGAAAAAATGCGTAAGCCAGGGAACAAAGGTGCTCCTACCGCTAAAGATTTTCGTGAATCGGCAAAGACTGCCAAGAAACCAGCGAAAGGAAAATAATGCCACTTGTTAAATCAACCAGCAAAGAAGCCTTTCGTAAAAATATTAAGGCTGAGGTAAAAGCGGGTAAACCTGTTAAACAGGCTGTCGCTATTGCTTACAGTACGCAACGTGAATCGGCTAAGAAAATAAGTAGCAAGCCGATGCCAAAGAAGAAGTAATGGCGACACTTAAACAAGATCCTACCGGTATTCAAGGCGCGGGCAAAGTATCTGCTCGCGGCGGGCCGGATCAGAAAGATCATCGCGACACCTTGCAGCTCATGCGTGATCGTATGCGTCAAGCTATTGGCGCGTACTCAGAAAGCCGCGAAGATGAGCTTGACGATTTGCGCTTTATGGCCGGTTCGCCAGACAACCAATGGCAATGGCCGCAAGATGTGTTGGCAACGCGTGGGTCGGTGCAAGGCCAAACAGTTAATGCTAGACCTTGTTTGACAATAAACAAGCTACCGCAGCACGTTAGGCAAGTGACTAACGAGCAGCGCCAGAATCGTCCGAGCGGTAAAGTTATACCGGTTAACGATCAGGCTGACGTTGAAGTTGCCGAGGTGCTTGATGGCATCGTGCGGCACATTGAATACATGTCAGACGCCGATGTAGCGTATGACACCGCATGTGAAAATCAAGTAACTTACGGTGAAGGTTATATACGTATTTTAACCGAATATTGTTACGAAGATAGTTTTGATCAAGACATTAAAATTGCCCGTGTACGCAACAGTTTTAGTGTTTATATGGATCCGTTAATCCAAGACCCATGCGGCGCAGACGCTGAATGGTGTTTTATTACGGAAGATATGCTTAAAGAAGATTATCAACGCATGTATCCTAATGCTGCGCCTCTATCTTCTATTATGGCTCAAGGTATTGGCGATCAAGATATTAGCCAGTGGATTACAGAAGATACTATTAGAATTGCAGAATATTTTTATACGACTCACAAACAAGAAACGCTTTATTTATACCCAGGTAATCAATCAGTTTTTAAAAATTCCGCTGAAGATTCCGCATTACGGTCTATGGGCTTGATGCCCATGCGCGAACGCCAAGTTGATCGTAAGAAAATTATGTGGATGAAGACTAATGGCTTTGAAATTTTAGAAGAACGTGAATGGGCAGGTAGTTGCATTCCGGTTATACGCGTAATTGGCAACGAATTTCAGGTTGATGGTCGTATTTTTATTTCTGGCATCGTACGCAACGCTAAAGACGCCCAGCGCATGTACAACTACTGGACAAGCCAAGAAGCTGAAATGCTAGCGCTTGCGCCTAAAGCGCCATTTATTGGTTACGGCGGTCAATTTGAAGGCTACGAGTACCAGTGGAAGACGGCTAACACGCAAAATTGGCCGTATCTTGAAGTTAACCCCGACGTTACAGACGGCGCAGGCTCTATTTTACCGCTACCACAACGTGCAGCTCCACCACTACCGCAAACAGGGCTTATACAAGCCAAAATGGGTGCATCAGAGGATATTAAATCGACGACTGGTCAATACGACGCAAGTCTTGGGCAAGTATCTAACGAACGTTCTGGTCGTGCAATTTTAGCTAGGCAAAAAGAGTCAGATACAGGAACTTATCACTACGTTGACAACTTAGCCCGTGCTGTTCGGTACGTAACGCGGCAACTAGTGGACTTAATCCCTAAAATTTACGACACGCAGCGGATTGCTCGGATTGTTGGTATTGATGGTGAAACCAACATGGTCAAGATCGACCCTACGCAACAAGAGCCTGTTAAAAAGATCATGGATCAAACAGGCGTGGTGATCGATAAGATTTACAACCCCTCAGTTGGTCGCTACGATGTTGTGGTTACCACAGGCCCAAGTTACATGACTAAGCGCCAAGAAGCTATGGACGCTATGGCTCAAATCTTGCAAGGCAATCCTAACTTGTGGGCTGTTGCAGGCGATTTGTTTGTTAAAAACATGGATTGGCCTGGTGCTCAAGAAATGGCAGCACGTCTTCGTAAAACGATTGACCCGCAGCTGCTTGCCGATCAAGACAACGATCCAGCACTACAAGCCGCTCAGAAACAGATTGAAGCTATGGGCGCTCAGATGCAACAGATGCACGACATGCTTGTAAACGTCAATCAGTCTATTGAAGCTAGAGATGTTCAAGTTCGTGAGTTTGAGGCTAAAATTAAGGCATTTGATGCTGAAACCAAACGTATTTCGGCTACGATGGCCGGCATGACGATGGAGCAAATTCAAGATATTGTGATGGGTACGCTTGCTGCGGCGCATGATGCGGGCGACTTAACACCTTCTAGTCCTAACAAAATGCCTAACGAGATTCAAGAATGAAATGCGCTGATTTTGTAGGTATGATGTTTTTAGCCCGTGATGTTGCACATTCAGTGCATTTAAATACACGTAGCTACAGCAAACATAAAGCGTTGCGTAAGTTTTACGACGAAGTTATTGATCTAGCGGACAAATTTGCTGAAGCCTACCAAGGCAAACACGGTTTAATTGGCCCTATTTCATTGATGAGCGCCAACAAAACATCTAATATTTTAGCTTTTATGCAAGATCAAGTTGAAGAGATTGAAAAAGTTAGATATGAAGTAGTTGATAGAACAGAAACCGCGTTGCAGAATATTATTGATGAAATTGTTGGGTTATACTTAAGTACAATTTACAAACTTAAGTTTCTTGCATAAGGAATTAAGATGCAACTTCTTAAACCAATGAGTAAAACGGATTACCCGTCGTACACGGCTACTTCAGGGGCTACCGCAGGCAATACAACCGCTTGGGTTGCAGGGCCACAAGGCGTTCTTGTATGGGCTGATGTGGCGTCTTATATTGAAGTTGGTGTGGATGTAACCGCTACGACGGCTAGCACGCCGATTCCGGCTAATACGCCTATTTATTTTGCCGTTCCGTTGAATACTTCAGGCGCTCCGTGGCGTGTTAGCGCTTTGCGTATTGGATCAACTAGCGGTATTGCGTACTGTAAGCCAATTAACAAAGAATAAACGCTTTGTTTTAGGGTGGGGTTATTATGGCCGATGTAAAAATCTCTGCGTTAACTAGTGGTAACCCAGCGCAATCCGGCGATGAGATACCTGTTGCTCGCAGCGGCGCTAATTACAAGGTTACCGCCGGCAGCATTGCTGCGTTAGCAGGTGGTGGAGGTACAACTACAAATGCCGCCACGTTTGACAACTCAGGATCTGGTGCAGCTTCAGGAACGACGTTTAATGGGTCTGTAGCAAGGACTATAAGCTACAACACCATCGGTGCGCCTAGTATTACAGGAACCAATGCTTCTGGTACGTGGGATATAAGTATTAAAGGTAACGCAGCCACAGCAACGACTGCAACAACCGCTACGACAGCTACGACAGCTACGACAGCTACGACAGCAACCACAGCAACAACTGCTACTACGGCAACGAATGCTACGAATGCGGTTAACGCAACAAACGCAACAAACGCAACAAACGCAACAACAGCCACCAATTTAGCAGGCGGTGCAGCTAATCGAATCTCTTACCAAACTGGCGCTGGAGCAACATCTTTTATTACAGCTCCTGTTAGTTCATTAACCTATTTGCAATGGGATGGGGCTTCTTTTGTTTGGGCTGCCGGCGGCGGCGGTGGCGGCGGCACAACAACTAACGCAGTTACTTTTAATAATTCAGGATCTGGTGCAGCATCAGGTACGGCTTTTGATGGATCGGTTGCTAGAACCATCAGTTACAACACGGTTGGAGCACCATCTACAACCGGCACGAATGCTTCAGGGTCTTGGGGTATCTCGGTTACCGGCACAGCGGCAAACGTAGCCAGCGGTGCGGCAAACCAACTGTTGTATCAGACCGGTGCAAACACAACCACATTTGCAACCGCACCTACGGTTAGCAATACTTACTTAAAGTGGAATGGGACTACGTTTGCCTGGGATAGTCCATCGGGTTCAGGTGACGTTGTTGGCCCATCAAGTGCGGTTGATAGCCAGATTGCTTTGTTTAACAGCACAACAGGCAAGCTCATCAAAGCGGCTACGACTACGGGCTTATTAAAAGCATCATCAGGTGTTATTGCTGCGGCTACCGCAGGAACAGATTACGCAGCGGCTACGACGGGTTCTGCAAATCAGTTGCTTGCAAGTAACGGTTCAGGTGGGTTTACAAACCTTACAACAGGTACAGGTGTTGTTACAGCACTTGGTGTTAACACAGGTTCTTCTGGTGCATTTGTTGTTAACGGTGGTGCGTTAGGTACACCATCAAGCGGTACGGTAACAAACCTTACTGGTACAGCATCAATCAATATTAACGGTACGGTAGGCGCAACCACACCAACAACTGGTGCTTTTACGACACTTTCAGCATCTTCTACAACTACTTTTTCTGGTTTAACGGCTAATACAACGCTTGCTTTAGATGCAAGTAAAAATGTTGTTAGCGTTACTAATACGGGTTCAGGTAGCAATGTTTTAGCCACATCCCCCACATTAGTAACACCCAATTTAGGTACACCTACTACCTTAACTCTTACCAACGCCACAGGCTTACCTTTATCAACGGGCGTTACCGGCAACCTTCCAGTCTCTAATCTGAACTCAGGGACGGGCGCATCATCTTCGACGTTTTGGAGAGGTGATGGAACGTGGGCTACTCCGGCTGGCGGTGGCGGCACAACAACCAATGCCTTGACATTGAACAATTCGGGTTCTGGCGCGGCGTCTGGGACAACCTTTAATGGTTCTACAGCCGTTACACTTTCCTACAACACGTTAGGTGCTGCACCAGCTCCTACGGGTACAAGTTCGCAGTTGCTTGCTAACGATGGTGCAAGTGGATTTTCTAATGTTAATGTTGGCTCGGGGTTAAGTTTAGTTGCAGGAACATTGACAGCAACAGGTGGTGGGGGCGGCGGTTCTTCTTCTCAGCTTGAATACTTAACAAGTATTACGGCAAACTATACGATTGCAAACACGGCCAATGCGATTGGCATAGGGCCAATCACGGTAACCAGTGGTGTGAGTGTGACTGTCCCTTCAGGGTCAAACTGGACTGTCTTAAAGAGTACGGCGCTGGCAGCGCTCTATTAAACGAGGATTATATGTCTGCTTTAATTATCAAAG
>OGWJ01000014.1_pt1 | contig 25639 bp, 19 predicted proteins | sample 1575991 | NCBI WGS metagenome assembly OGWJ01 (sample SAMN07581533, study PRJEB24739) | freshwater metagenome | place: Singapore | collected 2015-01 | reverse complement strand
ACAGGAATTTTGTGTGTAGTAGGATGGTGGCAACTATGTGTTTGTCCAATAGCTAGATGAACAGTGACCTGTTTCCATTTTGCAGCACAGAAACTGGAACTAATTGTATCCAGTTCTTTCTTAACCGCAGGCATAGCTGCGTTAACATCAAATTTTCTATCTTCGTTTTCCATAATTATTTTATACTGTTATCTACTTGATTTTCCTTAACCAAGGCGCCAAGCCTTGGTGGATTGATCCAGCTTTCTTTAAAGAATTTACTGCCATTAGCATCTAGCTCTGCAATTTCCAACCCCAGTCGAGTTCTTAATACTTCACCCAATTTAAAAATTTCATCTTGTAATTTTTTCTTATCGTAAGTCCAACCTGTTGCTTTGCAAAGTTCAGAACCACCATTAAACTGTGGTTGAACACTCTGTTGCCAGAAAGCGTCGTGCCACTTAAAATCTCTAACGTTCTTATAATCAAAACTATCTCGGGCAAGGTTAGTCATGTATGCGCCTAAGCGTGTTCCAAACATAGCCCACAAACCATTGTCAACATCTGCACCCACGCTCGCCCATACCAATAATCTCTTATAATTTCTTTCGTGTACTCTTTCTTTAATTCTTCTTGGGTCTACAGTAATGCCGCCCTCTAATGTCAGCTTTACTCCCTCACGAAATCCTGCACGATATGCCTGATATGCGCTGGCATTATTATGCACGTCACAATAGATGTTATTCATCTGATAATAATAGATATCCCAGCAAAAGTCAACCTGTGCTTTTGGGTCTTCTGCTGCTTCATGTGTTCGCATTTGTTCCACCACATGTTTAGGCCACATCTTAATTCCACCATTACCATATACTAGACCGTTGACAACATTTTTTCCAGCCCAGCTAATCACGTCGTGTTTACCTATGCGACTCATATCAATTTCTATTGTGAAGAAATCTTCATGTACAATATTGTCCGCATCGACAGTGATAAATCTGTCTGTTTCTGCTGCTTGAGCTGCTGCCTTGTGGCAAGCATCACTGCCGTATATTCCATGAATGCGTTTTGCCCAGGAAACCTTTTTTAACAAGTCGGCATAATTATAGTCTGCATTTGGTTCGTCCAGACTCATAAACACCACGTCAAATTCTGTAATAGGTACTAACATTGCTGTCCTCTAAATGTATGTGAAAATGATCCGTTGTCACTGACACTGGATCATAATATGATAATTCAATTTCATATAGATTGAAATTGTCTAGTGTGCTTCTATTAATTTTTTTATATTCAATGAGCCGGGTGGGATCGAACTTCGAAAATATAAAAATCATTATGTCTTCGTTTATTTTAAAATTATTTGTACTACCCATGATGCTTTGTAATAATATTTTGTTTCCTACTTGTTTATATATAATTTGAGGGCGTTCAAAATTATCATAAATCCTATTATCCTCTTGTACAGTCTGCAAGGAAAATGTTATTGGCAAGTCGTTATTGTGATATAAAAATCCCATGTTTTTAAATGATTCATTTGAGTCAGGCAACCATTTGCATTTTCTATCAATAGTCTGTATGTTGCAGAGTTCAAATATGTTAATGGGTATTTTATCATATAACTTAGTTCTATCTAGAGTATCTATTGCGTATATGTTAAAATGTCCGTTATTTCTTTCTAATATGGTTTCAGATAAATTATCCAGAGACAAGTATTGTTTCATTTTTTGATAGTCTAAATTTACAGAAATCTTTTTCATTACTATATCACAATAAATGTGCAGTGGTGCTCTGTCAGAATTATAGTTTGCAAAAATATAATCAAATTCTGATCTACCATTGAATCCATGTCCTACTGTTAATTCTTTCTCTGTTCTATTTTTATGTTTGATGTGTATTTTAGATAATGGTAATTTGCCATCAAAAATTTTATTTATTAAATCTGATTGTTTTGTTGTAAAGACGCCGTGCTTTAGGGTGCTGGGTTGTTTGTGCTGTGGTGTTATCTCAATGATATCATTTGTTAATTTGTCATACTCTACATAAAATTCTATCTGCTTTTTTTCTTTTTTGCGTAGTAATCTGGGCTGTACATCAAATTCATATTCTTGTAATATTATGTCTGATACTTGATCTTCATTTAATTCGTTGTCATCAAAGGTAAGTTCTGGATCTTCAATTTCTATCCATTTTTCTACTTTTTCCCTCTCTATTTCTGGTGACGACCAATCAAATTCTTCCATTTATTTTTTCAACATTTTTAGATTATCATCTGATAACCAACCAGCATGTTGATATTTAATCAATCCATGTTGCACAAAATTTTCAATCTTAATCTGCGATGTTTCTGTTACCCAATAGGTTAAAAATTTACTCCATGGTTCCTTGCTCCATATGGGATTCCAAAAATTATTCTCCTGGATGCTAAGATCTATACAATTAACAAAGTCAAAAACTCTAATCTTATCTTCTAATACCATGCGTAGCAAGCTAACAATCCACTGTTCCCAGAGAAACTCCGGGAATACTGGCAGGGCGGTGGTGTCCCCAGAGTCTGCTTTCTTTTTAATCCAGTGAAGGAACTCTGTTTGATCGTACGATGAGCATATGTCTATGGCTATGCCTATGATATCCTTTGCGCCCATATTCTGATTTAGGTAGATGGCATTTATAACGCTGGAATATCCGAATGTTTTTTCTTCTGCAGAATCTTGCCAGTAGGCACTGGGCCAAATTCTATCTCCAGAAAAACTTATCTTCTTTTCTGGTATTACTATAGGGCCCATGCCACGTAATGGCTCCCATACATCAACATTGAATGCTGTTAGTATTTGATCCGGCAAGAATGCTATTGTTTTTTCGAAGGGAGTTTCTACTAGGCTCTTAAAATATTGAAGGACAGTGTTTTTTATGTCACCTTCAATGCGTATAAGGTCTGTTATGCCCTGTATATTTGTTAGTTCCGGATCAAAGGTAGTGACCACAATAGGACGAGATGCATCCACTTTCTTTATGCTATGTACCAAGAGCCCAACTTGTGGAAGATTGTTTCTTGTGGCATTAACAATCATGTAACCTTCAAGCATACAATAACTCCATCAATTTTTTTTCATGACGCAAAATTGCCAGCTTGTTCATAAGGTGAACATTTTCATTTTTTATTCTACTACAAATATTTTTCCATGGTTCTCTGGGATCTGGACATAATAATACATAATCGTTGGGCCTGTTAAAATCTACTATATCATCTATCTGTTCACTAAAACGCATGACCTTACCGGGTAGTTGATCCACAAACTCACCTTTAACTTGCCCATTTAGTAAATGTATCGCAATGCTGGCGGCGTAATCTGTTCTAAACAATCTACCGGGAAACTTATACAGCCACTTATAATAATCATAGTTTTCTTTAACATGTTCCCAAACACCAAAAAATAATTTGGCAGTCTCACTTTCTGCATTCCAGTAGACTACTGTACTCCACCACATGTCAATGCCATCTGGGTGTAATTTTTGTTCCCATATTCTAGGTTTGTAATTGCGTACACTGACTGCATCTTTATACAGCGCCAGCTCGCTGTCTGTTTCAAACACCAAGTCCAGAGTATCGTTGCCTATAAAATAATCAACGTCTATCATCAAGGTCTTTTTATAGGGAGATCTATAAAAAATTGTATGTTTATTTCTATTACTGAACTGCGTGTTAAACTCTGTCCATGGACTATCATGATGCGTTCTGGTGTTGCGCTCATGTTCAATATTTTCCACTATGATATGATCAAAACCTAGTGCTATCTGATCTGGTGTTTGATATTTTTGTAGATGATCGTAGGTCACCTGATCTGTCATCAAGGTCACATGACTATTCTGCATATACTTTTTAGCACATCGTGCAGCCATCCAGGCTAGTTTAGAATAATCAATTTTAGAATTATTGTAGGCAATTAATAAAATGCCTTTTTCAAACTTATACATTTATTCCCACTAATTTCTTTGTATCACGCAATTTTTTCAGTTTTTCATTTTCAACGTAGTATTCGTTCAATGCTTCTGTATATGTACTAATAAGTCTACTGTGAAAATCCAGCAAGTCTGTTATCATAACAGGATTTTCATTGTCGTCTAGAAAAACGTACTGTTTGACATTAAGATCCAGTAGTTGTTTGACAAAGTTTATCAATTCAAGTTTTGCAGTAAACATATTACCACCATAACCAATGGTTAGCATGGTCTGCATACGCATCTTGAGATTTTGTTTTTGATTGTTTAGTGTAAGACGATAGTTACTGAATTCTAAAGCTGCCTTTAGTTTTTCATCCATATGAAAACTCCATTATGTGCTATTTTAATTATTTAGTATCTGAAATAGCATTATAATGGGTTCATGCACATTAGGGAACAGGATTGGAGAATCCCGAAAATACTGAATTCTTTATTTCAAAGGTAGCTGCACCTGCTGTTTTGGTTGTTGCTTTATTACTCTGCACATATAGACGATGTGTGCCTGCTGTTATATCAGATGCCAGGCCTGTTAATATTACTGTAATTACTAGATCTACTGGTCCGTTTTGATAATTGCTACCAGATACGGGTACTATTTTTCCTTTGATTTGTATTTTTCTAGTTACCTGGCAATTGCCATAGCCGTAGCCATAACCATAACCATAGCCACACCCATAACCATAACCGTAGCCATAACCGTAACCATAGCCGTAACCATAGCCGTAACCATAGCCGTAACCATAGCCGTAACCGTAGCCGTAACCATAACCACCATAACCATAACCATAACCACCATAGCCGTAGCCGCTTCTGGTTGTATGAATCATACTAAGTAATAGTTGTTCTGTTTCGTTTAGGTGTACAAATCCTTTTGATTCAGTTATTACATTAGGTGTTGTGCTTGCTGTTGTATTAAGACCTAATGTAACTGTGCCTAGACGTTCGTAGGCAGTTTGCCAATATCCGTCAACAGTATTGCCACCCGATCTCTCGAGCCAAAATTTTAATTGACTACTACTATTAAAAAAATGTCTAGCATGATCATAGTCATCAAATCTAAAATTTAATACATAAATTAGTGGGGGTGTACCTACAAAAGGTTCTGCCCTCACGATAGTACCCATCTGTGCTAGAGATCTCTGTCCTGGGCCGGCATTATTTTTATCCGGTGTTATATCCTCTACTAACGCTTCAATATCATTCCATATGCCTGCTGTGATTTTCTGCCCTGTGAGAACTCTATCTAATTCATATTCTGAACCTACATGTTCTGCACTAAGATTTACTCTATCAACAACCTGATTCACTGTTTCAGCTTTTATTGTCTGTCCACGTGTAACGTTATTTGCAGGACTATTACCCCAGCCAAATTTTTGATTTTCTCGGGTAGGAATATTTTCGGTTGGCTGAGCATCAGGGTATTTGTCAGCAAATACCTTATTAATTTTGTCAACAAGCTCATTATAGCTAGTTGCAGTTATTCTCTGACCTTTGAAGAATGCCAATTTATCTTACTCCAACTGATACTTCTACTATGCCTGTATCAAACGTATCCTTGGCTGATATTGCTCTGCCAACTGTTGCGACAGGGTCAAAATGATCCACAGCCATACCGATACCAGGTTCATCGCTAGCTACGATTCGTTGTCCTTTACGTACAGTTCCTTTGACTAAACAAGGAACACGACCTTTAAGAGCCACAGGATATGCGTGTTTGTCATATTTTCGGCGCGAATTTAACAGAAAGCCGGGTGCTGTACTAACGATACCAAATACCTGATCATCGTATTCTTTGGTTGTTTTTGTTATTTCTCTTTCACCACCAAGTTTAACAATGTTACCAGATACCAGGTTGTCGTCGGCAAAATAAATTTCCGCCATGTCCGCAAATTCTGCTTCAACAGTTCTACCACGTAGCTTAAAGTTGCCCCATTCTTCTTCGCCCACATCTGCGTTGCCACTTTGATTTAGGTTAATACCTTGTCCGATATCTGGGAATGAACTTTGTAAACCAGTGTCCGCATGTGGTTCATAGGTACCGGAATCTGAACTTACAATGGCAACAATGACGTTGGCAACTTTAATTTTTAATGCCTTATGATAGATATTGTTTGTATCCTTGATTGCGCCTGTTTCAAAACCGGTGTCAATGCCACCAATGGTCTGCCAGCCACCCAGCGGTGCCCAGCCTTCTGTGGTGAAAATGTAAACAATATTTTCAGTAGTCTTAAACCATAGTTGGCCGTACATAGGATTGGCCGGCGCTACAGGGGCAGCAAAATGTTCTAGCATTTGTACTAGATTTTCCGCCATTATTTCGCCGTAGGAGGTATAGTTTTTACCTAGCAAACGCAGACTTGTCGTAGTATCAACTTGCCTGTCAGGTACTATGGTTAATCTTTCTCCATTTGTTTTAGTTACGTCATATGCCATTGCATTTAAGTTCCTTTATCATGTATTTACCATTTTATGTGATACGAATGCGTAAAGTATAAATAATTTGTATCACACGATTTGCGCTTTTTTGCACAGGATGAAATACTATATGACTGAGCAAATAGCCTGAATTCAGTTCTGCACCCTTGCTTTTCAACCCTAACTCATTAAAAACAAATTCGCCTTCAAAATCAGTAGCATTATCAAGTTCTAACTGTTCTGCCGTATAGATATTACCCAAGCTATCCACATTTGGTTCAACTTCCTCTAGAGTACATGTGATAACAAGGTCTGAATAATTGAGGCCCTGAGTATGTACTACTTCCATTTTATTTCTTGTGGTGTCGGGATTGAGCTCTGGATCAATGAATGGATCATTATCAACGACTTTAAAGTACGTTGGGTTATACATAGATGCCACTGTACCGTTATTAACGTTTGTTGTGACATCTTTATAAGTTATATTTCCAGTCTCATCGATGACTGCACCGCCATTGCCAAAATGCATTTCATAGATATACCTATTCTTGTTACCTGAAAGCATATTTGCAACAACAATACTCATTGTCTCTGGGTTGATGGCATTATGTTTGTCCACGAACACTTCTTTTGAACATGGATCCCAAACTTTCACATGGCCATCAATACTAACGGTTACTGGTTCAATCATGTTTGATTTCCTAATATACTATTTACCATTTATTTTAACTACTACTATAATTAACAATTTTCTTCGCAATCGGGTTTTCACTATCCATTAGTGTTTTGCCCGGATCATTATAAAATTGTGTGCTGTTGTTTAAGGCCTGTAAAGGAGTATAATCATGCAGAATTGTCTGAGCATTCACCACATACACAGGATCTGCCATAGTATAATTTTCCCTCATGGTTGTTGATAACGAACCACGTGTAAGTCCTGTAATACCGGTGGCAGTCTTGGTGGTATATTCAATTCGTTCTTTTCCTATCCAAATCGCCCCTGGTTCTTCCTGAGTGGCATCTGGCACTTTATCGATATTATAAAGCTCAATATGCGTATCAGAAATATGAACTGCTGCGGCTAACTGCACCTGATTAGTTAATAAGAACGCACTCATTGTATTATTGATAAAGTGCTCTCGAACTGTTACCAGGCCATCATGCATAACTTCTATTAATATGCTGTCGGTTATTCTGGAATCAATGGCTTCTTGATCATTTGGCGTTCTATAATACTTGCTCTTAACAGAACCAGTTAATATTTGTTGTATAGCACCAGCTGGTACTCCTAAATATCCCTGGTATATTTTTTGTATATAGGAATTAAATTCTTCCTGTCCCATCTCCCATCCGAGTTCAGTATCTGTAGCTCCCTGAGCAACTGGATATGACGCCGCATCCCAATCAATATTATCCCAGCCCACTGGGACAAAGTTCAGGCCTGTTATGGTTGTATCTATTTCTTCAGGGACACCAAAATTATTTCTATTATAGCGCAACTTGATGTCAAACATTCTAATTTCTTCAAAATTAAAATCGGCCAACTCAAGTTCTGATTTATTAATATTGCCGCTCCTGTTCTTATCCCTATATGCTTTTACGCTATTGTAGAATGTGTTTAAGACTTCTATGTTATCTCTAAACAACTCTTTAGGATCTTCAAAATTCTGTCCTATCAAATTGTACGGCTGAACAGTGCTAGACTTCATTACCCAATTTACATTTGTCTGCTCACTCAATATATATCGCAGCATAGAGCACATCATATTGTTGTAATTTACCTGATATTTCTGAACAAAAATATCATATCTTAGTGCTTCGACTATCACGGCCAATTGTGCGTTAAGGTCATAATCCCAGGGAATGTTGTCCCAGGGTCGTATGTCCCAGCCGCCAAGGCCTAATTCACTGTATAGATCGCTGATAAACTGTATAGTACCATTTTTTCTATAGACTACATCAAAGCCGCCGTCGGATATTTTCTCATAGATGACTCCACTATCTAGCACCTTGATATACTCTCCCTCTGCCACGGCAGCAGAATATATATCTACTTGTGTTTCAACCAATACTGCTATTGATTTTGTTTTATCATATGTCGTACTCTTGTAATCTGCATAAGTCCACATCTTTGTCATATCCAGATCTCTATCGCCATAGATAAAATTTGTCTTTCCTATTCTACGGTCCCATGTACTGATACCATTAATCAGATCCATGTTTAACAGTAGCTCATTTATTCTTTTAATAAATGTGCGGCGTGCCTCCAGTATGCGTACAAACCAGCTCTGTAAAAATGGTCTTATTTCATTACCATATCTATTGAATGGATGCAGGTTATTATCATCAGGAACCCTCTTACTCTTATAGATTGCAAATTTATATTGGTCAATTATTTCCATACCCGGTATCAATTGCCATGCAGAACTATTCCATGTTCCTGATGTATTCCTTCTCGCAACATATATTTGATTATTATATTTTACAAAATCAGACTGCTCATATGTTGCTGTAGTAGAATAGTTTGTATAGTTTATAAAAGATCTATAGTTTGCAAAATAAGCAAGACTGTCTCTAAATCTAATATGCATCCATTCTGGTATTACACAAATGGGATTATTTTCAGATATAAACAACCACTGCTGGTGCTTTTCCTCACCTTTATGTTTCATTTTTATCTGCAGAACTGTGCCATCATCATTTAGATAATTTTCAACTCCTTTAACAACTATTGCATTATTTGCTATAGGAGCCCACCATGGAATACCAGCTGCATCTGGATTTAATAATACCTTACTCAATTGTAATGTAGAGTAGGTTCTTGCCTGCTTGCTTTCTTCTGGAATCTTGTCTTTATTTTTAACCCAGAAATAATAGAAAGTTTTTACTGTTCCCTTATCGAGTTCTTGCTCCTCAACCCAGTGATATTGTGCTGTGCCGCCAGACATATCCGCATACGCCTCTCCGCTGGCACCGTCTTGGTCGGCCCACTTAGAAGGATGTACACTACTGCGAGTCCATTCATATATGTCAGGTAATTTATTATCAATTGTATCTCCCCAGACCTTGGCTCTCTCTGATACTGGACCGCTTTCATAATCTGAGAATTTAATCGTGCTGGTATCCCACCAACGTTTACCTACATGTTCCTCATACCAGCCAATACTAGTATAAACACTCTTATAGTTGTCTGTGGTTCTATTATATTTTGCAGGATCAACGCGGCCTATAACGTCTATATCGTCTGTGAATACCTTATGTAGTTTTAATTTCTTTGGATCAAATAATTCTACTTTCAGTAAAGTTTTATTCTCTAGATAATCGTATATTATTAATTGTTCTATATTACTTGGATCTACGGACAAACTTTCTGATTTTACCATGACTTTGTCAGTGTCAGTCACTGTCATAACAGCATAGTTACCATAGTCATAGGAAGTAGAATCTAGTCGTTGCCCAATAGAATCATCAACTATAGCGATAGGATTAACAGAATTATAGCCACTTGCTGTCAGAGGTGGGACAATGTTTCCTGTGCCTGTTGCATTTTCTAGTGGATTAAATTTTTTTTTCCAACTGTATCCATTATCCTCATTGGCAGCGTCGAGCTCATCTAAAGATTTAAATCTTACAGGTTTTAGAGTAAACAACTTACCCGTCTTTATAGTCTCTGTAACATAAGTGTCTATATAAAATTTGTTATCAGGATCTGTTTCATCTAATGAATCGACAGTCCAGATGCCATTAAGACTGGCCGTTTTTGTTTCAACGTTTACTAGCACAACCTTATCACCTGGAGATAATTTGTGTGCTTTGTTTGTTGATATTCTTGCCTTGCTAGTATCTACTATTCCAGGACAAGATTCAACAATACCCACATCTCTATCTATAGTTTGTAACACTTGCCAAGTACCTGGAGTAAAACCTGAGGCTTCCTCAGACTCCAGATTAGGATTTGTTTTTCCATAGTTTTCCACCAATATGTTAGGCAAGTATGGTTCTTCTACGTTGGAAAACTTGTCATTATTAACCGCCCATGTACCTGGATTAACTGTAGTTCTCGAATAATATAGTTTACCATCATATCTTACTAGATCATATTCTTTATAAGTTGCAGTAGCGTCATAGTGAGGTATTGACCATAAGGCTTCATATTCTGAGTATAGTTGATCTATATCATCTAAACTATTAACAACGTAGTCAGTGTCGCCTCGTAACACAGGACCAACTGACGGTAATAAGGATTTATTGTTGTTAAAGGTATTAAATCTTAAATTTTTTCCATATGGCTTATGTACCCAGCGATCGCTATCATCCTTTATGTAGATGAACTTGTCATTTGGATATACGTCGCGTTCAAACTTTATTACCTGTGGTTCACGTATAATGTCAGAACGCCTTAATTGAAATTCATAATATTCTATATTTTTAACGTTACCAAATTCACCAGTACGAACCATGTATTCCTCATAGGGAGTAGTTTTAGTTCCATCTTTGTGAGTTAATGGTTCAAGGCTATTGAATATTTTCTTTGTGCCTTTGTTAAATGTAATAGCGTTCTTAAACAGGGTTTCATTACTTTCCTGTAAAAATAGTTGTCTTAGCTCTGTATTCTTATTAAGGCCAAATTGTGCTCTGCTGGCTGCTAAAATTTCTGTATCGTTTAATACGTTTTCAATGTCAAACAGATTTCTACCTACTTCGGCCATGGTATCATAGTTAGGGATAAGGTCTAAATTTACAAAGGCATATCCAGGAGCATTATACTTGCCTGTCCAATCTTGGCTCTTTTTTCCTCCAACAATAAAGCTACGTTTTGTTGTTCCCTGTTCTGGTAAGAAATAGGTATCGTTAAAAATGCTGTTAGAATCTAAATAGATCATGCTCTCATATTTTACAAATACTAATTTCATTCCATAGATAGGACTATCGACATTCTTAGATCTAACGGTAAAGGGATCTTCCCTGGAAACTAGTAGGTCTTTAGAGAACAGTGGTTTTCCAAATCTATTTACTACCTGTCCAACATTTATATCCGACCCTACTAGATTATATAGTTGGCCGCTATGGGCCCTTACTACTATACCATTGGCTGCTGGATTCAAGTCTATATAATTTCCAGGCTCCAGTGGATCATTACTCCAAAAAATAAATTGCTTGGCACTTAACTGCCAATTTCTTAAATCTCCTAGTTCTACATCGTCAAAGGAAAATCCAATATCTTCCAGGTACTTTCCATAACCAATTATAAAATCATAAAGATCTTGACGGTTCTTAAATTCTGTGCCATATCTTAAATTAAATGGGATTCTTACGTAAGAATTTTTTTCTTTCACAGTAAAATCACCAACCTTAATAGCAGATGTTGTAGTTATTGTGTTAGGCTTATAATATGTGAAGGTTGTATTTTCATTAACAAAGCCGTAAATGTTCCATCCTTTGCCGTTCCAGATAATACGCATTGCTGAATAAAATTCTTCACGTTCAGGATAGTGATTTAACGTTCTTACCTGGTAGTTTTCTTCTGGCACAAATAGTGATATAGTTTGTGTGCTAGCACTTGTGCTTTGAATTCTAATATTGTTCTTGTTACTAAATCCGCTCAATAGAAATTCTTTGTTTACTATGGTATTGTTTAAGAGATTATAAACTTCATTCTCAAAATTTTTATTAACTAGAACGCAGAATTCTGCAAATAGACTCTCAATACCAGCAGTAAAATTGATAGATCCATCAACGTTGATACTTCTGTGATAATTGTGTTCTATTTTTGGCGTGATCCAAAATTTTGTTGTGCTGTCAAGCCTGTGACCCCACTCATTATAATAGCTGGTACCCGGTACCCATAATGTGTTAACATATTCTGTTGGGCTAGCCAAGAAAAATGTCTTGATCCATGATGCGAGACCTCTTTGAGTGCTTAAAAATGCCTGTTCATATGGACTATAATAACCTGGAGCCCAATCAACATCTAATACATCAGATATTGAATCTAGCCATGGTATGTCACTGGGAGGTAACAAATTACCATCGTTATCTACAGGAAATTCCTCAGGAGTTTCCATATCCCTTACACGCATAAACCATGGATAGCACTCTACCTTAGGTGGTTCTGCGATATTGCCCATTCTTAAGGCTTGCTCTAACTTTGTTCTTTTTACAGGATCTGTCCAGCTATAATGTATGTCCCACCATGTAGGTTTGACAGTATATCCTAACATCTCCCAGGGATGTGTATGCGGTCTATCTGTATCGTAATAGTGCTTATAAATTGCTCTCCAACTACCAACAATGGTTGAGTTGTCGTCACCTGTACCTATTTGATAGATATGAGTAAATGGATCAGTGTCATCGTAGGTAGAATTTACAAGTGAAAATAACTGTATATCCTGCATCCAGGCATACATTTCATTATTTGATATTTCTTTAAGTTCGTTTCTTCTATAACGTGTTTCCTTAAAGCCACCGGACATGTTTTTATACAGTTTATGCCAACTGCTATATTCTATATCATGTGCTATACTGCTCCATACTGCCTTTTCATATTCGAATAACAAGCGCTCGACTTGATTTACGGGATAATTATCCACAGCCCCCTCTGTCAGATAATATCTTGTACCATCATGTCTGATCATGAAATATGTGTCAACAAGATAGCTTGTATCCCTGTATATTTCGGGCTGGTAGCATGCTGCAAGACCTATTTTTGCCAGGCTTGCTGTTATTCTACTCTCAAAATCTGCCGGCCACTGTCTTGCTATAATTTTCTTGTTGGCGGCGGCGATTTCAACCGCGAGATCAACATCAACTTCTATCTTTGTGTAGTAATCGTCGATTTCGCTAATTAGTCTATAGTCTTTATTTCTGATTAAAAGACGATTATCCAGTTCAAGATGCAATAACGTTTCTTTACCTGCCGCAAAACTTATTGGCTCTAATGGGCTGATTAATGCAAATGAATTTCCTGTAGAACAATCAAGTTCAGTTCCATAGGAATCTGTACCCCAACCGATCATGTTGCTGTGGTACCAAAAGGCTTGATTATCAGTTTGATTGAGATAGATATTTTGCAATGCAAGATCTAGTAAACTCAATGCATTGATGTTATCTATATCTGTTCTTCTAATTACTTTTTCGAGTTCACTAGATAATCTGGTTAAAAATAGGTCATAATGTTTGCCTTGCTTGATTAGTATTTCACCAAAATCAAAAGGCAAGTTAGTTGACATGATGGCGGTTCTGACCAGCGGGTTATTATGCTTTAGTAAGGTTCCGCCGTTAAATTGTGGAAATATAAAAAACTTATCCTGTATGGGGTCAATAATTTCTCGTGCATTAGGTGCAGAACTAACAACATAAACACCGTGCTGGTATAATGAATAATAATTAATATCAGACAGAGATTGATTTAATGGATTCAAGGTTAAAGTCAACGGTGCTGTTTTTGCCTTTGGTCCCACATAGTCATCTTTATAGTTGATAAAAGTTTCTACACCTAATTTATCTCCAGTTTTTGCTTTCTTAGACAAATTAACAGCCCCTGTTAGCTGCTGTGAATATTCTACCGAACCAGTTAATGATATTTTATCAGTTATGGTAAAATCGTAATCATGAAATACGGGATTTGTCTTGTCAAGATAATAACTGTTAGTGATAAACCTCCACTTTTCAATTGGTTTGACCACTGCCACTCTGAATCTTTGGCCGTAATACCAGGCTAGCCTGGTATTATCCACTGCATATGGATTTTCTACATAGGCCGAGCCTGTGTCATAAGTGTAGTTTAAGTTAATTGTAATAACGCCGTTGGTTATACCGTTGTTTGTTACGAAAGTAGAATCAAGTGGTAGATATTTTGTTATACAATCTACTACATTCGTTGACATTAAGGTCAATGGAGATTTCAAATTATGGCAAACAATTTTAAACTCGCCGTCAGAAATCATTGGGATAAAAGTTTCTGTCAGATGAGTTGCTTTTCTTGTTGTGAACGGTATTAGACCATGACCGTCTATGCTGAAATAAAATTTTAGTTCTTTGTTACCATCTGGAAATACATGTATTTCCCTGAATCCTTCAGCAGGAGGAATTATATCTGCTACCCATGGGTCGCCTTCGTATTCCTCATACAATAAATCTTGTAGCTGTGGAGTGGCATCAAGACCTTGACGAGCACAATAAAAAGGTATAATTCTATTAAGAATTCTAAAACCATAGGGTCCTTTTATGTCTTCATCCTCAGTGGTAGTGACATTGAAAGACGTAAAGGTTCTATCTATATCAGTGAAGAATTTAATTTGATTGGATCCAACAGAGCGAGGGTTGTTTTCGTCTATGACATCAAAATCGATATTACTCACTGTAATATCTTTTTGTAATATAGGATCACGTGTGGGACCGGACTTAAACCCTAATATCACGCCACCACGGAAATTAGTATTTTCAATTGCTTCTAGTGAAGTACCATCACTGGTGTAGAATTCAAATAATGGTGTTTGGTTTGGTTCTGTTTTGTTCTGTGCCAGCTGCCATTGACCGGATTTGAATATTGCTCTATGATATAAATGATCTGTCTGTGATGTGATCAATACTCCATCATCGGCAACGGATTCTTTGATTTTACTAACTGTTATAGCGGTGGTTATATTATTAACAATATATACGCCTGATGTTTTTGCAAACACAACAGCGTCGCCATTTTTTAATGCATAGCCCACAGAGTCAATAATATTCTTTTTACCTATATAATCAGTTACGGCGCCAGGTAGTATGCTCTTGACATCACCAAGATTTCTTGTTGGCCAATTCCATAACTTTGCTCTTCTAATAATATTGATGATGGGCCTACGTGCCTGATTAGCAGGATTCGCTAGCTTATCTACATCAATATCTAAAAATTTTGCAACATGCCTTATAACTGCTATATGATACCATCGATCAAAAACGCTCCATGGATTCAAATCAGGACTATATCTATCGATGACCACATACTCTGGCATTTTTAGACGTAATGCGCTGCCATCCCATTCTTCACTGTCCCATTTCTTTGCAGGAGGTTCATCATATGGCTCCCACTTATCCCAAGGTCTTTTCTTTAAGTAGCTTGTGGGAATTCTTTCGTCATATTCTGACACGTTTATAAGTTGTATTAGGTCACCCACACCCTGTACAAAGAATAACTTGGGTTGATCGGGGTCTTCAGTTTTAAATTCCGCTTCTTGGTGTCCGGTAAAAAATACCTTCATGCCTGTTGACAGTTCTAATTCTTTTCCGGTAATATCATCTAATATAATTACATATGGTTTATTAATAATGTCACTATTAATGGAATATTTCATACTGCCATCTGTATTAGCATTGGCATGTAATCTTACTGCAGGCAGATCTGCATCGAGCCAGTAGTATAATTGATAGTCAGTTAACTTTCTATAGTTAATAGGAAAATCAAGAGTTAGAACACCATCATCTAGCTGTGATCCATCTCTTAATTCTAGGCCTTTTATTCTAAAATAATTTTCTATATCAACATATGAAGTTTTGGCCTTAAATTCATCTTCTGCAGATTTAGAAACAATTGCATAACCCGCCATGGCTTCTCGACGAACTTCATCAGTTTCTTGTTTAAAAAATGTTTCTTCTCCTGCTGCTGCCGTTCTAGTACCATAGGTTTCCTTAAAAGGCAATAACTGCCCTTTGGATGTCATAATATCTAAGGTACTGTCCAGCATCTTTTTATTTGGCTCTGTTTGTAGAACAGCTGGCAGTAGATCGTGATTTCTTATTTTTCTAGATTTAATTTGCGCTGGTTTTTTATTTAAAACACTCATTTTCCAATCCTAATATTGCTGTCTGTGATTTCGTTAATTACTAAAACATCGTTTACAGTTGCAACGCTGGTGACTATTTCATCTCTGTCTGGTTGTATTTGGAACAACGTACCAAATTTACCATCTAAATTTACAGGGACAATAACCACGCTGTTCAGATCTGTTTTTAATTCTGTATGTATATACGCTGCTAACTCTGTGAAATAAAATATTTCACCAAAGCTAAAATTGCCCGGTTCAAAGAATTTGTCAATTGCGTTTATCACTTTGCTTTTTATTTCGTTGTCCGTCAGTTTGCTCTTTGGATTTTTCACAACCTTAAATTGAGCTTGAAGTTCAGGCTCTGCTAGCAGGCCAAAAAGTTGCTTAAATTTTGCAGGATGGAATATAACTTCGTCAGTCATCATCTTAAAGACGCCCAAGTTTCTAAAACTTGCTCTTAGTTCTTCTGTGGTCTGCGGAAGTGGTATAGAAGCTAATGGATTGTTACGTCTCTTCCAAAGAACGAAATCAGTGTTATATGATTTAGACAACACATAAACATCAATAATATTAGTCAAACTAGGATTCAGTGTTTGATCAACAGGTGTTCTGTGCGTCCATTTGAATGGAATATTCATTTTACCCTGCACAGTTTTTACAACTTGTTCTGGTGTAGATACTTCTGCTGGTACAAGATAACTAAAATCACCCTCGTCATAATTAATAAGGTTTATGGTAGAACCCTGTATAAAATCAGTAAATGCTTCAGGATTATCTGGCAACATATCACCGTCTACATCTATCTGTGTTACTTTTACTTTGCTACTATCTGTATAGCCATCATCGTAGACGTAGTAACCTGTTATTCTATAGGTTAGATCGACAGCAAATTTGTTATTGTTTAATGTAAGAATACTGATGTCATCCCTGCTTTTGTATCTAATAGAATCATTAAATGATGGCAAATAATTGATATTATAGAAACGAATCAGTTCCTCGCTACCAAAAATATAATCTAGTTGTCTTGTAGTAATAGTCCAGCCAGATGTTTCCCTCTGAACAACTAATAGCCAAGCAGATGAATCTTCTGCACTATCATAACTTGTATTTAGATCTATATCTTCAATGTCAATAAGTGACCATGCGGGTAATAAATTATCAAATTTTAAGCCGAATGACTGTTTTAAATCTAATTTTTCAATTATTAAATTTCTTATTGCGTCGTCAAATACTCTAGGAAAAGGAGGTAAAATTTCTGTTAGTAGATCCGTATCAACAATTCTTTTACTTAGTTCAATTACCCCATTACCACTGATCAGCTTTCCTGTATAATTACCGTCAGCATCTTCTAGGCCTAGACCGTCACCTTTAATATCAACTACAGTGACCCATTCATAAGATTTGTCGTTCTTGACGAACTTTAGCACAGAACCAGGACGCACATAACGCAGATATCCGGCTGTGGTAAAGCCTAATTTTTGTGGAGTAGCGTCGCCATTAGACAAAGAAATATAACCATTGCTACTATTAAAATCATAGTATGCAGCACGCCAACGATAATCCACTAATTTAATTATAAAAGAGTTGACATCATGATATTGTCTATCTGTTCCTAGACCTGTTCTAGCGATATCAATGAAACTATTGCCCTCAATTCTCTTGTATGTGAATATTTCACCATTGACCATGATTAGACCGCCATCAATGTCAAAACTGTCATAAGCATCAGAAGAATTAATTGACGTTGCATCTATGGTATATGGTGTAACATTCATGTTGATTGGTGTTGCTAGACGTGTTTTGTAAATAGTCTCCTCAATCTTTATGGTAGGGAAAAGAGTAGAGCTATTTTCCCCAGCTATATCTAGTTTGCTATAATAAAAATCTAATAATCCCAGACTACTAAGTTGACGTTCAATTTGTTCGTTAAGTAAATCAACTAGACGTACACTAGCGTTGTCTGCTACATATGTGGTATTGACAGAGTCCTCTCTATAGATATAGCCGTCATCAGCGAATTCTATTAGAGGTCTGCTTTTTCCTGTAGGATCTTTGAGATCAACATATCTGGTATGTCCGCTGAATGTTCTATTTTCTGCTTTCAATAATAAAACATCATTGTTTAATGAACGCATGAATCCATTATAGTCATCTGCTGTAACCATTCTGTTTTTACTATAAAATGCATTAGGTGCATTCTCTTTGATTTCTTCAACGGTTTCAGCAGGTAATCCAGTTACCATGTTATCCTGCAGATCCAATGTCATGTATAGTGTTTGTCTGGCACCGTTGGCATCTATATAGACCAATTCAAAATTAGCTCCGACAATTTCTCCCGCCTTCACACGCACATAAGAATTTTCAGATTGTCTGTACCAGTAGCGCAATGTTCCAGCTGGTGCATTCGTAAAGTCACCATCACCGAATTTAATACTTGTGGTATCTGCATCACTATAAATTATTTCATATAGATCTTTTTCATCGTTACCATATTCATTGACAACAAGGTTAGAATAATCTATGGTATTAACACGCTTCCATGACTTCAATATGCTGCCATTGAAATCAATGGTCTGTACATAAAAGTCATCCTCACTGACATCTGCTGTACTATAGACATCTATTACAAGATTAGCTACCGGTGATGTTAGTTCAACAGTATTACTTTGTATGTAACCTTGTTTACCTAATATGAAAAATCCTGTCTTTGTACTTCCTACGCCTTTACCATCATTCCTGTACAGTAATGAAAATGCTGTATTACTGTCTGGCTCTTTTTGTATTATGGCGCCAAACTCGTCTAATTGCACTGGCAACAGATCGAAGTTTAAATTTATACCATCAGCCACAGTTCCAATAGGATAGCTAATCAGCTGATCTGAATTGTCAAAATTGTATACTTCATATAATACTCCTGTTTCTGTATTTGAGATACGCTGTACTGGAGTACCAAATTGATTTAACTTGTTGAATGCTGAATTCAATATTTTTACAAAACGTTCATATTCTAATTCACTGGGATCAGCTCCCCAGAAAATAATCTGATTTGCGAGGTTGTTTCCTGTGCTGTCTAGTATTTGCTCGGTTGTCTGTACAGATACAATTTTTAAAAGGCCTTGTGCAGGACGAACACGCTTGGGCTTATAACTCAGCATACGGGCAATACGTAGTACACTTTCGCGTTTCTCGGCAGTATCTAAAATATTCTCCCTAGCATTTAAGTCCATTCTAAATGCGATATTCTGACCTACGTAGGCTACAAGATCTATAAGTGCTACAAATTCACTATTTTGAATATAATCGTTAAACTCTTCAGGATAGTTGGCCTGCATGTAGCCTATCATGGCCTGGCGCAGAGTATCGAAGTCATAGCTGGCGAACTCTGCATTTTTAAATGTAGTATACACCAAGGACCAGTCTTCTGCCCCATATAAGTTTTCTTGACGTATTGCTTTTGGCATTATGCTTCAACCTCGGCGGCTATATCTCGGCGATATACTGCCACTAATTCTTCCACAGTAGATGTGGGTCTAAATCTCAATTGTATTGCAACTGTAATTGTATGTTCTGATTCAGAAACATCAGTTCTTAGGTGTTCTAGTCGAGGATCTCTATTGACAATTCTCTCTGAATCTGTTTTAATTATTTCAACAATGTCGGGGGTCATAGGATCAAATAAAAGGTCCCAGACTATGCTACCAAACTCTGGTGCCATAAGTCTTTCACCTTTTCTTGTATAAAATTCGTTGAGTAAATCACGTTTCACAAGCTCTATGTCATAGAGTTTAAAATTTCCATGTGTTTTACCAACTGTGCTATAACCTTTGAACGTTCTCATAACAGTTATTTATTTGGAAATAATATAAGTATTTAATGAATAGGAGAAGCTATGAATAAAAATGATTGGAATAGTCAGAGTACTCCATCTAAGGTACTAATACAATGTGAGAACAATAACAAAACATTGCCTGCAGACGTTATCAGTCTTAACGAAAAAGTATTGGTGGCCGCCATTCAAGGTGTCAAAATTACACTAACAAGTAAACGTGAAAATGGTGTATATTCTGGCAAAATGGGCGGACTTGATTTAGTTTACAAATCATAAATAGCCAAGGAGTTAACCTATGATCAGGACTTCACAAGGAGATCTCAATATGAGAAAAACCGTTCTAGCTCTAGCAATTGGTGTCTTAACTTTAACAGGCTGTGCCACCAATGACTATAGATTATATGCTGAGACCCAGCAAAGGATAGCACAGTCACAGGCTCAGGCTCATGCCGCAGCCGAAACAGCACGTTATGCCGCACTAGCAGAAATCGCCAAAAATGGTGATGCAACGGCACGTGTAGCAGCCGCCATGAGCCTAAGTTTAGGCGGTGGTGCAGGCAATCAAAATGTCATGCGCCAAGTACCTGTTAACCCACCAACTTCAATTGGTGATAAGGCTCTTCAGTGGACTAGCGTTCTGTTGCCTAGCTTGACTCAATTCTACGGGATCAATGCTAATCGACAGGTCGCTATAACACAGAGCAATAATCAAGCAGCCATAGCAACTAGTACGAATAATACGTTTGCTACAATGAGCACCAATCAGGCAACGTCTAATACTGCCATTGCCAATGCGGGCTTGACTGCGGCTACAAACATTGCCAACAGCGGCTTAACTGCCACAACAACAACAGCGGCCAATGGACTTACTGCCACACAGAATACAGCTACAGCTGGATTCACTGCTGCAACTAATATAGCTAATGCAGGGATTACGGGAGTTACTACTACAGCAGCTAATGGGTTGACGGCAACCAGCGATACTGCGGCAGCGGGTATCACAGGAGTTACCACTACAGCAGGCAACGGTCTAACAACTGCTGGTAATTTAGGATCTGCAGGCATTGCCGGTGTTAACACCGCTGCCGCCGCAAGTTTGAATGCTGTAACTGCTATCAATGCTGCTAACAATACCACTGTGCAGACTTTGGGTAGTCAGGCTAGCACAAATATTACTACATTGACTAATGCTAATAAAGAAGTGGTAAATACCCTGGCAGATAAGCTCACAGGTACAACTACAACAACTACTACAACAACTACTACAACCAGCACCAATTTGGTATGTCCTGCAGGACAGACTTTGGTCAACGGTAGTTGCCAATAATAAAGGGGCCTAGGCCCCTTTTATCTTACGCTGTTTGTCGTCTATCTGGCATGCCCAAGTAGTCGGCCCAAGCTGGATCCCTATATACGTAGGGGCCCTGTTCTTTGACAGTTCTAACCATCTGCCAGTAATTTGGCTCGTAGGGTTTAGTCAAAGGTTCCATAACTTTGGCACCTTTTAGCCAGTTACAAGTGGCGCAACAGGTTACCATGTTACTCCAGCCTCCCCCACCTCCAAGACTTTTTGGCTTCACGTGATCCAGCGTCAAATCTTTTGATGTGAATTTTTCACCGCAGTATTGGCAGGTATAGTTGTCCCGAAGATAAACCATTTTACGATTGAATAATATCCTATGTTTGGGCTTTACATAACGTTTTGTCATGACAATACTAGGAACAGATAGTTCCAGTCGTTGGCTTCTTACGCACCAATTGTCGTGATCTTTGACTACAGAAACCTTATTCAAATAAACCAATTTAATGGCTGTCTGCCAGTCAATAACGCTGGGAGGTAACAGACACAGTGGTTGCCCATCATGGTTTAATAGTAGTGTATCGCTCATTTTATATCTATTATTTACTATTGACAAAATGTCGAAACTATTGTATAGTATTAAATATTATTTGTCAATGCCAACAAGGAGCCATACATGGACATCGATTCAATTGATCATCACATCAGAGCACTTACGAATCAGCATACTCAACTGGAACGTGATCTCGAAAAAATGTTGAAACAAAAAAGTTGGAATGAATACGAAGCAGAAAACATCAAAAAGCAAAAACTCAGAATAAAAGACGAACTCAGTAGGATGTATAGGCTTCGACATGATAAAATGAACGAAGTAGAGTGGGATTAAAGTGACGTTAGATCAGCTGGAGATGGCGCTCGGCCATCTCGAAAAAATACATACAGAAATGGAAAAACGCTCGTTAGAATTTTTTCCAGGCAATGAATTTATTCCATTAGACACTGATATTGTACTACTGGGTCAGGCGATAAAAGACATAAAAGTTTCCATTGCAACCACTCGATTTAATCTAGGTATTACAGATCTAGAATTTCAGCTAGAATGTCTAAACAGCAGAATAAAGCAACTAGAAAGATACTTTTTCAAAGAAACTACTACCCAACTTGAAGAAGGATTAATTGATCTACAGTTAGACATACTTCACACTAAAAAAGATATTGATAATAGAAGATATCTAGAAGTAAATATAATTTTGGACGAAATGACCAATAAACTTCTTGAAAAATATCAACTATTATGAGTTATACTACTGAAAAAGTATTATCTGTAACACACTGGAATGAACGCCTGTTCAGTTTTACTTGCACAAGACCTCAGAGCTTTAGATTTACCAGCGGTATGTTTGTCATGATTGGACTCATGGTAGACGAAAAGCCGCTGCTAAGAGCATACAGTGTTGCCAGTCCCAGCTGGGACAAAACGCTGGAATTTTATAGCATATATGTTGAAAATGGGCCGCTGACCAGCCGACTAAACAAAATACAAGTGGGTGATGAGGTACTGTTGGGCACTAAACCCGTGGGTACCTTACTTATGAATAATCTATTGCCAGGAAAAAACTTATGGTGTTTGGCAACTGGCACTGGACTAGCACCGTTTATGAGTGTGATACGCGACCCAGACATTCTGGAAGACTACGATAAAATCATTGTCACACATACTAATCGATATCATTCAGAATTTGCCTATCAGGATTATATTAAAAATGAGTTGCCAAATCATGAATACCTGGGGGAACTAGTGCGTGAAAAATTGGTATATATACCCACTGTGACCAGAGAATCCCGGCCAAAATTTGTAAATGGCAGAATCACTGAATTACTTAAACAACCAGATTTTTATAGACTATATGGGTTAGAGCAATTAAATATACACAGAGACAGAGTCATGATATGTGGTAATCCAGAAATGGTGCACGAATTATCAGATTGGTTTGAAAATAAGGGTTACAAAATGGGCAGTGCCAGCAGTCCGGGCCATTTTGTCATTGAAAACGCTTTTGTAGACAGATAAAATTAAAAAGCTAAATAGATATATGAAAAAATTACTTAATTTCTGGAATGGCTTAGGAGAGATTGATTTTGCCGCGTGGTTTGTGCCGCTGATTACAAAAAAGAATTAAAATGGATGAATTAGAACAAAGAGTTAAAAAGGCCATCGGTAAGCAATTTGGTTTAGCCATCAATGATGTTAAGAACGAAAGTTCTTTTATAAAAGATTTAGGTGGCGATAGTCTTGATACAATTGAACTTGTTTTAGAAATTGAAGATGAGTTTGATATAGAAGTTACTGAAGACGTTGCAGAAAACATCTATACTGTGCAAGATGTCATTGACTATGTTAGATCACAATTAGCGCCTGCTTAAAAAATTCTTTAAGTAGCTACCAGGTACTTCAACAGTTATGGAGTACCTGTATTCATCTGAGGGATTACTAGAATAGGGCAGTTTTGGTTGATCACGATACCAATCATCCAATGGTTTACAATGCTTTAGAGTATCAATCATATCTTCCCAGGTAGCAGAAATATTTACAGTCTTATGAAATTGTTTATGTTGACATTTATTCCGCAATATGCTATACTAGCAAAATACTAACCAAAACCGGAGTTCATATGGATACACCCTTGCACGTTATTAGCAGCCTTGAGGATCATAACCTACGCATTAACAAGGAAGAAATTATCCAGGCTCAAGCAGAAGCGGGTAATTCTGACTTTTTTGAGGGTTGTCGTTTGGCTATTGACCCCATGGTTACCTTTGGCATTAAACAAATTCCAGAACGCAAGGGCGCAGATGGTGCCGGCCTAAGCTGGCATACGTTCAAAACTAATGTGCAGAAACTTATTGATAGACAAAGCACTGGCCATGCCGCACGTGATCTTGTAGAAGATCTCATGGATCATGCCACCAATAAAGAGTGGAATGGTTGGTATCGTCGCATACTGATCAAGGATCTGCGTTGTGGTGTCAGTGAAAAAACCATTAACAAAGTAGTTGGCAAGAAGTATTCTAAATTTGCCATTCCTGTCTTTGGTTGTCAACTGGCGCATGACAGTACCAATCATGAAGAAAAGGTATGCGGTCAGCGTCTTATTGAGGTCAAACTAGACGGAGTACGAGTGCTAACCATCGTATACCCAGATGGCAAGGTAGATCAGTTTAGCCGCAACGGCAAAGAGCTGGTTAATTTTCCGCATATCAAAGAACAGTTTGCAAAGACAGTTACGGGAATTACTGAACCTGTAGTCTTTGACGGTGAGATCATGAGCTCTAGTTTCCAAGACCTTATGAAGCAGGTACATCGTAAGAGCAATGTAGAGGCCAAGGATAGTGTACTACACTTATTCGATTTTGTTACCCTTGATGCTTTCAATAGAGGCAAATGGAATCGCAAGCAAGTTAATCGCAGTGAAAAGCTCCGAGCCTGGAAAGATCTATGGGCAGAAGAAACCCCAAATATTGAAGTTGTAGCACAAGAATTGGTTGATCTAGATACCCATGCGGGACAAAAACGATTCCGTGCCATCAATCAACAGGCCATAGACGGTGGCTATGAAGGCATTATGATTAAGGATCCAAATGCGCCATATGAATGCAAAAGAACACATAGTTGGCTTAAACTCAAACCTTTTATTGAAGTGTCGCTTACTGTTACGCGACTGGAGGAAGGTACTGGAAGAAATGTTGGTCGGCTTGGTGCATTCGTCTGCGAGGGTGTGGACGATGCTCGCCAAATATCGGTTAATGTGGGTAGCGGCTTTAGTGATGCTGATCGCGATAGTTTTTGGAGCGCAAGTGATGATGTGGTTGGACAGGTGGTGGAAGTGCGAGCAGATGCAATCACAAGAAATCAAGACGGCACCTATAGCCTGCGGTTCCCCCGGTTCATCCGGTTTAGAGGTTTTGAGGTAGGAGAAAAACTGTGAGCTTTATTAACTATCTATGGCAACGTTCTGAATACCATACCAAGTTTTCTTTTATATACTTTGTTGGTATTCTGGTACTGTTGACTGTTGCTGTTACCTATGAGTCCAAAAACCTATACATGCTATCACAGGGCCTTTTGTGGTTTTACATAGCTTATCTGTTTGGCTATGAAATCGCCTACAAAAGTCTGCGTGAAAAATATACACAATTCCAAAAGGAACAAAACGAACTCTTTAACAACATTAAGGACACAAAATGAATAAGACCGTGGATAAAAGTTTTGATCTAGAACAACAGTTTCTGGACTGCTGGACTATCACCAGT
>OGWJ01000013.1_pt1 | contig 25933 bp, 40 predicted proteins | sample 1575991 | NCBI WGS metagenome assembly OGWJ01 (sample SAMN07581533, study PRJEB24739) | freshwater metagenome | place: Singapore | collected 2015-01 | reverse complement strand
TAGAAAAACATCTAGGCAATCTAGGACAAGCAGCTAGATCTAACGATATCAGACTGAGCTTTCATCCAGGACAATTTTGTGTGTTAGCCAGTGACAAAGAGCAGACTGTTGAAAATAGTATCACAGATGTACGAGTAGTATTACATCTACATCCTACTTATACTGTAGCTGCAATGTACGCACAACTAAATTTACCAGAACTAGTGTACGAGTTTCCAGAACTAAGCAGATATACTAAAATAGGCCCTACTGTACCACTTATACCACCTATAACTAAAGAATTAGCTGACAGTTGCATTAAAAACCTAGATTTTAATAAAAATACTGGTACTATACGCTATAATATAATTGGTATGGACAGACATGGAGTAGTGGCTATAGATACTACTCCATGGCGTGCATTTGAACACATAGAGCGATTAGAGCATATATGTAAAATTGTTTTAGCTAGTGGAAAGGTATAGTTATGAATACCGAATATTATTGGCAAGAAATATTAACTACTATAACACTATTAGGAGCACTGCTATTAGTAGTATTAGACTCTAAGGAAGAAATGTATACTTTGGGAGAAGAGTGGGATTTTATTACTCCTAACTCTAAGCGATGATACCACAACAAATAGACTTAAATCAAATGTATCAAACCAGACAGCACATCTGTAAACACTGTATTCACAGAAACTATGTAACAGACAAGTGCTCACAAAACGAAAAAATATTAGCAATCTACAATAAAAAACCCAATAACCACTGTCCTATTGGACGTTGGCAATAAAATGCACAGTTTCAATCAAAATATACGTCGTGTAGGTTTTGCTTGTAAAATTCAAGCTGAACACGATAAACCTGAAAAAACATTAAATACTTCAACAACTACACTAACTTGGTTAAACAGTCAACCTAAAGACAAAGCCGTAGATAGATTGTGGACAATCATGCAGAATAACTGCGAAGTATTAAAGCGACAAATTAATTGGGTAGGACAACTACCCAATACTCAGCGCCAGTTTCGACTAAGCAGCGACCTATTTCCATGCTATACACACGACGACTGGACTTGGTTTTATTTTCAATCTGATGTTATAGATTATCTAGAAAAACATCTAGGCAATCTAGGACAAGCAGCTAGATCTAACGATATCAGACTGAGCTTTCATCCAGGACAATTTTGTGTGTTAGCCAGTGACAAAGAGCAGACTGTTGAAAATAGTATCACAGAATTTGAGTATCACACTGATATTGCTAGATACATGGGCTATGGTAAAGTATACCAAGACTTTAAGTGCAATGTACATATTGGTGGCAAACATGGCCCTCAAGGAATTATTGCAGCACTAAAAAAGTTAAGTAAAGAAGCTAGAAATATTTTAACCATAGAAAATGCAGAGTATACCTGGGGCTTAGAGCATAGCCTAGAATTAGTAAAACATTGTGCTCTTGTGCTTGATATTCATCATCATTGGATTTATAGTATGGGCGAATACATAAGTAGCCAAGACCCTAAACTAGAGCAAATAAAAGAATCTTGGCGAGGCGTTAGGCCTGTTATACACTACTCTGTATCCAGAGAAGACTGTTTAGTAGATCATGATCCAGACGAGCTGCCTGACTATAAGCAATTGACTAAAATAGGGTTTACTTCTAGTAAATTACGAGCACACAGTGATTACTACTGGAATAATAGTGTAAACAACTGGGCTGCTAGTTTTAGCGAAAATTTTGATATTATGTGTGAGAGTAAACAAAAAAATTTAGCTAGCAAAAATTTTGCAAAAGTAGTAGCTGATAGGAACAATTAATATGAATACTAGACTAAGATTCTACAACTACATAGTAGAACAAATAGAAAAAGCAAAACCTGGTACTATTAAACGCGGAGACAGTGTAAGCTGGTCTAGTAGTGGTGGCACAGCCCGCGGAAAAGTTACTCAAATAATTACTAGTGGCAGTGTAGCTGTTCCAGACAGTAGTTTTACTATCACTGGTACGCCTGAAGATCCCGCAGCATTAATCAGAGTATATCGTCCTAATAGTAGTGGTAAGTATATGCCTACAGATACTATTGTAGGACACAAAGTAAGTACCCTAACTAAAATTGAGGCATTATAATGCCTTGCTATCGTTGTAGTAATGGTAAATACAAGTATGGCTTACGTGGTAATTGTCAATTTGATACGCTAGCAAGCTGTGAAGCTGCTGAGCGTGCTATTCATGCCCGAGAAAATCAACCAAAGGAGATTGAAATGAGTACCAGTAAAAAACCTATGAAACCTGGAAAGTATCCAAAACCAGGAAAAATCTAATTTGTACTCTATTATATCACTACTCAAAGAGTACACTAGTTTAGCTGATCTAGTAAAAATCAGCTAACAACCTATAAGGATAAAAAATGTTAACTAAACTATTTAATTATATTTTTAAGCCGTGTGGGTTGCAGGAGTTTATAGCTGCTAATAATCCCAAAGATATGGCAGATGTACAACGTCTAGAATATATTTGGAATCACTATAAACATCAAAGAACAATCTGGTAAGCCTATAACAATAAAAACAAAGGAGGCTAAATGGATTTACCCGAACTACGAGAAGAATTACTAGAGCATGCTTTAGAAATGCTAGGTACAAAGTATAAAACAAGTAAAAAATTTGCTACAATACACCTAGAACATGCGCTAGCATCAAACGCAAAAATTGATAATATTCAAGCTCACGTTCCACAGATGTACACGGTAGAAGAAGCAATTAACACCGCTAAATTAATGGAGATGTATGTGCTTGGTTTAATGAAATAGTAAAAATATTAATTTGACTTTGCTAAGTATACCGTGTATAATATTATTTTACACAGTGAGAAAGCCACAATGAATATAATTAAATTTATGGATGTAGTTTATCTCTATCCTGCCCCTTGGCGTAAAAAACTACAAAATGCTAGTGAACTACTACAAGATTGGCAACAAGGCAAAGATTTTAAAATCAAAAACGGTCCCTACTGCAGTATTCGTGATCTAGAGCATCTGAGAGAAAATTTTAGCAGAATATTTATAGTTTGCAATCATACTGACTACTATAGTTATCTAGAAGTTTAAATATCAGGGGCTGTGGAGTAACGGTAGCCTCAGCAGACTTAAAATCTGCCGCCGCAAGGCGTGCCGGTTCGAATCCGGCCAGCCCTACCAGTTAACAAGGATAATTTATAATGATTGTAGAAAAATGTAATCAACTGCTATTAAGCCTACTAGGCAGCGAAGAACTAGTTACTCGCTGGTGGCATAGCCCTAATCGTGCGTTTAATGGGGAAATACCAGATGATCTAATACAAACTAGTACAGGACGTAAACAAGTATATAACTATATTCTATCTCAAATAGACCCACCTTATTCCTAACAATTATGAGATATCTCTATAAAACTGAACAAGCAGGATGTTTGCTAACTATTCCACTAATTCTAAGATTATTTGAATATGTTCGTGAAAACAGTCCTAGTGATGAAGACCTGCATTTTATGGCAGAAAGAATTGTTGATGAACAAAAAATTATTAATGATATTCAATATGTGGAAAATATGATTGATGAACTAAGTGCTGCAGCCCTAAACCTAGGCAAAGGGGTACAAAGTTATAATAATTTTATTCAAACCAGAGATCAATTTAAAACTTATGTAGAAACCCTAAGACTGGGATATAAAATAGTAGAAGTATAGTATTACATTCTAGCTACAACTTGTAGCTAGACTATAATATTATTGGATGAATATGATGAAATCTTTTAATTTACAAGAAGTAAAAGAGTACATAGCTAACACCAGCTCAGAAACTAAAATATATTTAGGTGCTGACAGTGAGCGATATCGTAAAAATGGTATATGGCTAGCTGAATATACTATAGCTGTTGTAGTTCACTTAGACGGAAAGCATGGCTGTAAAATATTTGGTTATAGTGAAACAGAACAAGATTTCGATCAATACAAAGATAAGCCCACACTTAGGCTAATGACAGAAGTTTATAAAGTCAGCAACCTATTTCAAGATCTACGAGATGTCTTAGAAGACAGACAAGTAGAAGTTCATTTAGATATTAATCCTAGTAATAAATATGCTAGCAATCAAGTTGTACAACAAGCTATAGGATATATACGAGGAACTTGTAATGTAGTAGCACTAATCAAACCCAATGCTTTTGCAGCAAGTTATGCAGCAGATAGACTTAAATATTTAATGGTTTAAAAATGGAACAATACACTAGATTTGACTTAGAACAACTTATTCTTAAAAACTGGGAAATTACCACAGAAATTAAACATCTCTACGAAAAAGTTTTAGAGGACAATAGTTACACTCGGGATCAAATAGCCAATTACTTACTTGGTCTAGAAACCATCTATGAAGTAAAATTCAATAAATTGTGGGATTGTTTTGAACAAGTAGGCAGTAAATAGATGAAAGATTTACAAGAAATTACAGATACGTTTAATCAGGTAATGGCAGAGATTAAACAAAAAAGTGAAAATTACTGGAACAGTCTTACCACAGAACAGCAACTAGACGTATTTTGTGCAGTTAGCAGACGTATTTATCAGGGTGAAATTGAAAAAAAGGGTAGTTATCGGTATGTACTCTACCAAGTATTTGGTTTTGATACAAGTGCGTATGTACAGGCACAAGATGCTGGATACTTAGCTATACATAACAGTATTTATAGTGGACAAAATCCTGATGATCAGGTTAGAATTGATGTACTTACTCGTGAAGTAGAAAGACTAAAAAAGAAGTATAGAAGTATGGAACATGATGGTGGACACTACGCTACTGCTATCATGGTTTTAGAAGAACGTATCAGTGAATTGGTTAAAACTATGTAGGAGAATAAGTGGCATATTCGCAAAAAGTTTTAGATCACTATGAAAATCCTCGTAATGTAGGTAGCTTTGACAAAGAAGATGATTCTGTAGGCACAGGTATGGTAGGAGCACCTGCTTGTGGTGACGTAATGAAATTGCAAATTAAGGTAGACAATGAAACAGGAATCATCATAGATGCAAAATTTAAAACGTACGGTTGCGGCTCGGCTATCGCAAGTTCATCACTCGTTACAGAATGGGTCAAGGGTAAGACGTTAGACCAGGCAGGATTTATTAAGAATACTGAAATCGCCGAACATCTTGCACTCCCCCCAGTTAAAATACATTGCTCGATTCTTGCTGAAGATGCGATAAAAGCCGCAATTAAAGATTTTAAACAGAAACATATTGGAGAAATACCATTTTAAAACGTAAACTTATATACACAGTACTGGCAACAAGTATTGCCTTAGCACTTGGTGCTTGCAGTAAAGAAGAAGCGGTTGCACCTAAACCGGAGCCAGCTAAAGCAACTGAGCAACTTAAAGTTGGCTTTATTTATGTAGGTCCAGTAGGTGACGCTGGCTGGACGTTTGCACATGACAATGGGCGTAAGCATATTGAGCAGAAATTTGGCGACAAGATCAAAACTACTTTTGTAGAAAAAGTACCTGAGGGTGCTGATGCAGAGCGCGTTATCCGTGATCTAGTAGCACAAGGCAATAAATTGATTTTTGCTACCAGCTTTGGCTTTGGTGATGCTATGGAAAAGGTTGCCAAAGATCATCCTGATGTTAAGTTTGAGCACGCCACTGGATATAAAACTAGTGCAAATCTACGCGTCTATGAAGCTAGATTCTATGAAGATGCTTACTTAGCAGGTGTAGTTGCTGGTAGTATGACTAAGACTAACACTATCGGTTTCGTTGGATCATTTCCAATTCCTGAAGTCTTGCGTAACATCAACGCATTTACACTAGGTGCTCGCAGTGTAAATCCTAAAGTAACAACAAAAGTTGTTTGGGTAAATACATGGTTTGATCCGCCGAAAGAAAGTGAAGCAGCACAAGCATTGATTAATCAAAAAGCAGATGTATTGTTACAAAATACAGATAGTACAGCAGTGTTGCAAACAGCAGAAAAGAATGGCAAGTATGCTTTTGGTTGGGATAGTGATATGAGTGCATTTGCTCCTAAAGCGCATCTTGGTAGTGCTGTTGTGATCTGGGGTCCGTACTATGAAAAAGCAGTAAATGATGTTCTTAGTGGTACTTGGAAAACTAGTGATACTAAGTGGGGCACTAAAGAGGGCACTAATGACTTAATTAAGATTAATGATGTGGTTAGTGCTGATACTAAGAAACGTGTAGATGAAATCAAAGCTGGACTTAAAGCTGGAACATTTCATGTGTTTAAGGGCCCAATCAAAGATAACGCTGGCAAAATCGTACTAGCAGCAGATCAAGTAGGTGATGATGCTTTCAAAGGTAAGATTAATTTCTTTGTTGAAGGTGTTGAGGGTAAAGTTCCTAGCAGCAAATAATATGGTTGTATGAAGTTAAAGGAAATGTATTGTGGACGCGAGGGGCAGTTCCTCGCCCGGTCCACCATAAGCATATAGTCTACTGGCAAATGAGATAACAACGCTCATAGTAAGTTCCAAACTGTATGCTTATGATGGGCCGGTCTTAGATTCGACATGATGCATAGTACTAAGACAGACAACTCGGTAGGCGAAAACCGTAAATCTAGCAAACAAAGTAAACGCAAACGACGAGGTCTTTGCCCTGGCTGCTTAAGCTAGGTGGGGTTTTGACGGTTGTCCTTATTAACCAATCAACCGTCACCTATATTTTGTTAGGGCTTATGCCCTATTTTTATACTACTATAACAGGAAACTATAATGGAATTGCGCTTTAATACAGCTACTCTTAGTGTTGATCTTGACTGTGCTGGTGTTTGTAATAGCATGCGTTTACTAAGAGCATTAACTAATTTTGTTGATGAACTGGAAAATTATGAAAATGTAAATCTTACTATTGTTTCTGTTGGAGACAGTGATAGTACAGATAGTGATAGTACAGACAGCGATTTTGTAAACACCGATGATGCAGACACCGATGATTGGTAAAACTAGTTTTATAGAGCACGTAGTTCCTAGATTTTATTTGCAGTGGTCTATCAATCAGTATAAATTTTTAGAAGTTAACTTAATTAAATTTATTGAAACAGTTTAGTACTAATTGTTTTATTTAAATATACCCCTTTAGCTCATGCATGGTTAGAGCAGCGGACTCATAATCCGTTGGTGCTAGGTTCGACTCCTAGAGGGGGTACCAAAAAATTTAAGCCTAGCTTAAGCTAGGCTTTTTTATTCTAAAAATATTTTATTGACAGCAAGCTGTTCTAGTGTTATAATATATATTGTTTGATACAGGAAAGTTATGGAAATACAAGATAAAAAATTTGTTATTGCCTGCTGTAGTGTAGACAGCAAAAATAATTGTCTAGATTTAAATACTGTATATGGTAAAGATGCTCTTGACGCTATGCTTTATTTTCTAGACAGTCCTAATATAAGTGCGTTTACTTGGTCAAGCCCAGAGCAACTACAAGATTGGGCTCGAGATAGGTGCAACATACTAATAAATTATATTGAGGTATAGATGGCTAAGGGTAAAACTAGTAGTAAAAGCGACCAAAATTATTGGGCTAAGTACAAGAGCAGTGAAATTTGGAAAATTAATCGCTTACGCAAATTAACACGTGCACTAAAGCGTAGTCCTGGTAATAAACAAATTTTGCTAGCAATGAAAAATATTAAGTACCGTAGAAAAACTCCTAAAGAGCCTTTTTGGACAAGTAATAAAATATTAACAGCAAAATTATTTAAACAGTTTACAGGCCATGTAAACAAGGATATTTTTAATAGCAATGAGAAAATTCAAGCAGAAGCACTGCTAAATTCAAAAAGTAAAAATACTTCAATTGTTTTAGTAAATCAAACCAGTCGTGTTAGTTATAGCATAGCTTCCAGAGCACATGATGGTCAAGGCAATCTAGTATGGAGTTAATATTAGCATATATAGTTTTTGCAATAACTACTGGAATTTGTTCTTGGCTATTTTATTTTAAGCCTATACTAAAAGATGCAATTGAATTAAAAATTAACAATAGTTTTACTAGGCAACCTGTGCTTAGTAGTATAGTATACATTATATTAAGCATTATCGCAGCTCCACTACTATTTTTTCCTATGTTTAATAGTGTGCAAAGTTTAGTATTCAAAGAAGTACTAGTCAAAGAAATGTTTAAAGAAACCCCTGGATCAGGGTAAAAAATTTTTTTATTGACAAACAATGATATTATCAGTATAATATTACATCAAGGATTACTATGAAATTGATAGAATTTACCTACACTAAAGATACTGGTGAACAAAGTCAACGAGCAGTTATTGAACTGGTAGTACCTTCAAAATTTATAGAAGGCTGGGACGTGTCTCAGCTAGATCCAGTAGATTTTGTTAAATTTACTGAGACTATGAATGAAATTAAGCGTCGTCATCACGAAGAAGTGCTTAATATATTACAAGAATACGATTTAACTCATAATTATCGTAGATTTAAACCCGAAAATATGTCTGATATTCAGGTAGACTATGTCTAATAAATTTAGGCTATGGGATAGCATTCATTTACATGAAACTATCAAATATAGCGTGCAATTTCGTGCTAAACTAGAAGAAGTATGTATACAAAATCAAAAACAACTAGATGAACTGCCAGATAGTTTAGTTCCCAGCGCTTTACTGTATATGTTAGTTATCAGTAATGAAGCTATGTACAATAAATTATTAGAACAAGATTTACTTAAAACACTTAATCCAAAACAAAATCTTAATATTCACTAAAGGTATAAAATGGCAACACAACTAACTTGGACCGATGAACTAAAAGCCAAAGTTATTAAAATGTATGAAGAAGCAGATCCTACTCCTGAAACTTCTACAGAAATTTGCAAAGATATTGCAGATGAAATCGAAACTAGCCCTAATGGAGTGCGAATGATTCTTGTTCAGGCAGGAGTCTATGTTAAAAAAGAAAGCGGAAATACCAGTCCTAGCAAAGGAAGCAGCGATACTGGGTCTAAACGTATTTCCAAAGAAGCAAGTGTAGCAGAACTAAAGGCTATGATTCAGGCCAGAGGTGCTAGTGTAGATGAAGATATTCTAAGCAAACTTACAGGCAAAGCTGCAGTGTATTTTACACAAGTTCTTAAGAAAACATCTTAATTTTAAAATTAAAGGGGCGGCTTATGGCCGCCTTTACTATTATGGCTAAACGAAGAAAAACTGAACTTGAACAAGAACGTATGACAGATGCTAATCTAGTTAAAGTAATTAAACTATTAGAACCATCTGATAAAGCACAAAAACCTATATCAAAAAAAGAAGCTTGTCAAATTCTAGGAATGACCTATAATACCACTAGACTTGGTGATATTATACAAGAGTTCAAACAAAAACAGCAACGTATTAGCGAAAATCGTGCAAAGCTTAAAGGCAAACCACTGAGTTCTCAAGAAATTTGTAATATTATAGAAGAATACCTATTAGGCAATAGTATGGAGAGCATTAGCTCAAGTACTTTTCGCAGTATACATATAATAAAACAAGTATTAGAAACTAATAGTGTACCATTACGTAAACCTGGCCAAACTTATTTCAATCCTGAACTTATACCAGAACACTGTGTAAAACAACGATTTTTAGTAGGAGAAACTGTGTGGAGTGCTAAATATTTGTCGCTGGCAAAAATTTATGCAGAACAGTTAACAGATAAATATGGGTATATTTATTGTATGTGGTTGCTAAGTGATCGTCAAAAACAGTATTGCTGGCAGCCTTGGTATGAATTGGCTAGCTTAGAGCATTTAAAACAATTGGGGGTTAAATTATAAATTATGTTTTGCAAAACAGTACTAGAAAATGGCGGAGAAATTTACCCTCTGTTATTAGATATAACTAAAACAAATGGTACAGGTATCTTTAATCCTAGTATTTATTATGATTTAGAATTAGATAAATTATATGTAAATATTAGACACTGTCAAGTAACTCTATATCACAGTGAGCAAGGATATTTTGAAAGTTATTGGGGCCCTCTACACTACTGCCATCCAGAAAATGACATGAGTTTAACAACTACTAACTATTTTGGCGAGTTAGATGCAACAACACTAGAGTATAAATTTATTAATAAAGTAGATACAAGTTTATTAGACGTTAAACCAATCTGGTCTTTTGTAGGTTTAGAAGATGCTAGAATTGTCAAGTGGAATAATTCTTGGTATATAAGCGGAGTAAGAAGAGATACTACTACTAATGGTGAAGGTCGAATAGAACTATCACAATTAATCATTGAAAACAATCAAGCAAAAGAAGTAGCTCGTAATAGATTACAGCCTCCTGCGCAAAGTTATTGCGAAAAAAATTGGATGCCTGTAGTTGATCTTGATTGGCACTATGTAAAGTGGTGTAATCCAACTGAAGTAGTAGCTGCAGATTTATCTACCAATCAGGCAAAACAAGTATATCTAGGGAATAAGCCTTTTTATTATCCCAGAGACTTTAGGGGAGGATCTCAGGTTATTCGTCTTAATGATAAATATAGATTTTGCTGTGTACATACTGTTTATCTTTTTAAGTCTGAGCAAGGTAGAAAAAATGCTGTATATAGACACTGTTTTATGGTCTGGGACAATGATTGGAACCTTGTTAAACATACTCCTGAATTTAGTTTTTTAGATGCTAAAATAGAATTTTGTGCAGGCATGACTAGTTATAAAGATAGCTTCTTATTAAGTTTTGGCTATCAAGATAATGCTAGTTATGTGTTAAAGATTCCTAAAACACTTATGGAAAATATATGCTTAAATTAAAAAATCTACTATATGCATTTATCTATAATCCTAGTTTAGAAAATCGGTTTGATTTAGCTGAAGAATACTACTATAAACAGCAATATGCTGCCGCACTATCTTACTATTTACAAATTGCTGAAACTAGCTCAAATAAAGATTTACAATACTATTGTTTGATTAGGTGTGGACAATGTTTTGAAGTTCCGGGCAATAGAAAGCACAGCATTATTACGCTATATAAACATGCAATTAATCTGCTACCTAATAGACCTGAAGCATATTACTATCTATGTAGAAATTATGAGTGGGCAGGCGACTGGTTTGATTGTTATACTAATGTTTGTTTAGGTCTTGAAAAATCAAACATAGATGATCTATATACAAAAAAATTAGGCTATCAAGGTACCTATGTATTACTTTTTCAAAAAGCTCTAAGTGCTTGGTGGATAGGTCGTGGTCAAGAGTGCAGAGATATATACCATACACTAATACATAAATATAACAGCGTTTTAGATCATCAACATAGAAAAATAATTGGTAAAAATGCTATGAGTTTAGGCTGCGGCCATACTTTACCTTATAATAAGTATAATAGTAAGCTTAAATACGCTTTTAATAACAGTGAAACCATAGAACATAATTATTCACAAGTTTGTCAAGATTTATTTGTATTAACCGTATTAAATGGTAAAACTAATGGTACATATTTAGAGATTGGTAGCGGAGAACCAACATTTATTAATAATACTTATCTACTAGAATCTAAATTTAATTGGACAGGCACAGGAATTGAGTGGAAAAAAGAACTAGTAGACAAATACAAGCTGCAAAGAAAAAATGAAATTTTATGTGTAAATGCGTTAGAAGTTAATTACACAGAACTACTTAGTAAAATTAATAGTTCAGGAGTAATTGACTATTTACAACTAGACTGTGAGCCTTCTAATGTAACATACGAAATTATGACTAAAATACCTTTCGATAATTTTGTGTTCAGAGTAATTACATATGAACATGACTACTATGTCGATGTAACTTTAGAATTTCGTGAAAAATCTAGAAAATTCCTGAAAAAACTAGGCTATGAATTAGTAGTAAATGATGTGTCTTCAGATGGAAAATCAACTTTTGAAGATTGGTGGGTTCATCCAGACTATACTGATAGAGCTATTGTTGAAAAATTAAAAACTAAAGATCCTATAAAAATTACTAATATCAGGGAATATATGTTTGATGGATAATAATATAACGTATGAAAGATTAATAGATGAAAATTTAGAAAAAGGTTTTCAAGTTAAATTAGTATTAAATGATTATAAAGACATAACATATATTCAACTAAGAAAATACTTTCTAACCTATGAGGGAGAATGGGTTCCTAGTCGTGAAGGTATCAGTGTTCCTGCTACATTAGAAAATATTTATGAATTACTATATGCCTTAGTAGATATATGTAGTAAGGCAGAAACTGAAAATATTTTAGAAACTATTTGTAACAATTTAAAAAAGTAACTTGAATTAATCTTATAACTCTGCTATAATATTAAAATGAATAAATTACATAACTTTTTAGATTATGCAAGCAACCAATATTCTATAGGTAATCCTATAGTTAGTGATCTAGTATTCGACAAATTAGCAGAAGACTCTAACTACAGTAAAGTAGGGGCAGATTTAATACTAGGTAAAAAAGCAAAACATTTATACTCTATGTATAGCCTATTAAAGTGGTATGAAGATGAAGGCAAAAAAGATCCTCTAGAAGGGTTTGTTACTACTAAGACCACGAAATTAGATGGGGCAGCAATTAGTCTGCAATATAAGGACGGGGTTTTAGTTCAAGCATTAACTCGTGGCAATGGCGAAGAGGGTTTAATAATTACTGATAAAATGTATGAATATGCAAATCTAGTACCACTAAAAATTCCCACAAATAGTACTCTGCAAATAACAGGCGAAATTGTAGCAAATAAGTTTATAGAAAATTCCAGAAACTATGCGGCCGGCTCACTAAATCTAAAAGATTTAGCAGAGTTTCGTACCAGGGCTTTGCAATTTTTTGCCTATCAAGTTTATCCATTTTTAACTAATACTTGGCTGTGTGATATTGAAATATTGAAATCTTGGGGATTTAACAGTGTAACTGAACCAGATCTTGATCAAATTTATCCCAGCGATGGTGTAGTAGTTAGAGTAAACGATAACAAACACTTCGAAGAACTAGGCTATACTAGTAAACATCCTAAAGGTGCTTATGCTATAAAACAGCGTGCACAGCATGTAGAAACCACACTGCTAGCGGTAGAGTGGCAAGTAGGTAAAAGTGGAAAAGTTACACCTGTGGCTATATTAGAACCTGTATATATTGAAGATGCTTTAGTAAGCAGAGCTACACTAAATAATCCAGGTTTTATAGAAGCCTTAGATCTACAAATAGGAGATACTGTTGCTGTTGCTAGAGCTGGTTCAATTATTCCCTGCATATTGCATAAAATTAGTGGATAGTTTCTGTTATAAATAGCAATAAAATTTTTAACTTGTAATAGTTTAATATCTAGTATATAATAATATCTATCTTATGAAAATTGAAATACCTAAAAACTGTCCGTGCTGTGACTCGCTGCTAGAGTTAGTCAAAGATCAATTATTTTGTAGAAATAATAGTTGCAGTGCAAAAGTTAACAAACAAATTGAGCACTTTTGTAAGACTTTGGGTATTAAAGGCATGGGAGAAAAAACCATACAAAAATTAGAACTAGCAGATATTAGTGAAATTTATTACTTAGACAAAGACACAGTTATCAAACAATTGGGTAGTGAAAAACTAGCTTGTAAATTATTACAAGAAATAGACAGTAGTCGCAGTGCAGAACTAAATAAAGTATTAGTTAGTTTTAGTATACCGCTACTAGGAAATACTGCTAGTGAAAAAATTTGTTCTCAAGTAAACCATATCAGTGAAATAAATTATGAAACTTGCAAAAATGCCGGTCTAGGAGATAAAGTAACTTATAATTTATTAACTTGGTTAGAAGTTGAATTTGTTCAATTAAAAGAATTTTTACCTTTTTCTTTTTATAGTAATAATTCAACAGTAAACAGTACAAATAAAACTATTTGTATTACAGGCAAACTCTCTTCTTATGCTACTAAAGCTGAAGCCTATAAACACTTAAGACAACATAACTTTACAGTTAGCGAGTCTGTAACAAAAACTTTAGCTTATTTAGTTGATGAAGAAAACAAAGGTAGTATAAAGCGTAAAAAAGCCGAACAATTTGGCATTACAATTATATCAAATCTAAATAACTTTTTAAGAGAAATAAAACAATGACTGAAAAATCAAAAAAGTGGTCAGATAGTACTATTGATAAACTAATGAGTATTGTTGGTACTAAACGACCTGTAAGTGCGGATACAGTGCAACTAGCTGCTACCACTCTAGGAGATGAATTTACTATTCGTAGTATTGCTAGTAAACTACGTCAACTTGACGTTGAGGTAGCTAGCCTGGCCAAAGAAAAGCCCAGCGCTTTTTCAGAAACAGAAACTGTTAGCCTAGCAGAATTTGTGGTTAATAACAAAGACAAGTTTACCTACAAACAAATTGCAGAAAACTTTAATCAAGGTAAATTTACTGCCAAGCAAATTCAAGGTAAAATTTTGGCACTAGAATTAACTGGCTATGTTCGTCCAGCAGAGAAAGTAGAAGTAGCTCGTAGCTATACTGACAGCGAAGAAGCAAAGTTTGTTGAGCTTGCAGATCGCGGGGCATTTATTGAAGACATTGCACAAGCTCTCAATAAAGAAATTGCTAGTGTTCGTGGCAAAGCACTTAGTTTGATGCGTAAAGGGCAGATCAGTAAAATTCCTGCTCAACGTAATAGCTATGCAAAAAATCAAGTAGATCCAGTTACTGAACTAGGCGATAGTATTCATGCAATGACAGTTGCACAAATTGCCGCTGCTGTAGATAAAACTGAGCGTGGGCTTAAAACTCTGCTAACACGTCGTGGAATTAAAGTTGCTGACTATGATGGTGCTTTAAAAAGAGCTAAAGCTGAAGCAAAAGCCGCTTAATTTAAACAATATTTAAATTAATAGATAGCCAAGAGCCAATATAAGCTCTTGGCTATTATACTTTTTAAAATAATATGAAAGTAACTATTACCTATCACGATAATGCCTCACTAACAGTTGAAGAAGTAGTTGCTTTTGCTGTTAAAAATTATGGGCGTGCAGCAAATGTTGAGATTATGCCCGAATCAACTATGGCTTACGATCATATTTATTTTGGGCTACAACAACTAATTACGCACGAACAACTAAGTTTGTTATTTGAAAAAAATAACGACTATCAAAAAGATATTAAAAAACTTCGAGAAGAAATAGTTTATAAAGTTACAGAGATTATAGATCAAGTAATCATAGATAATGAGTCGAAAGTGAGTTAACTTGAATACTTCAGCAGTAGTCTTATATAAATTACTAGCAGAACAAAATTTAGAATTATGGACAAAATTAAAACTAGTATTTTTAGACCCTGCTTACAGCTCTTTATACAGCGCAATAAATAAACACTATGAAAAGTACAGCAGTGTTCCTAGTTTTGATGATCTAACAGTTTCTCTAAGAGAAGGCCCTGCACTAAAAACTTTGGCAACACTTCGTTTAACAGAGATGCCAGATGTCAGTGCAGAGATTGCATTAGACGCACTAATAGATCAGTATACTCAGAATGAAACAATAAAACTACTAGATAAATTTATTGATAAACTACCAATATATGACAGCAATGAGATCAAAGAAAATTTAGCTACAATAGCTATGACTATTGAAGAAAAAACTCATACATCAGAAAAAGTATTTACAATGGCTGATATGATGCTATTTAAACACTCAGATGAGTTAGAAAAACAACGTGTTTATCTTGGTCTTAATAATACTTTTGATGCTGTGCTTGGTGGGGTTGCTAGACAAGAACTAGTACTTATAGGCGGTAAACGAGGCAGCGGCAAGTCTATTACTAGTAGCAATATTTTTATTAATCAGTATGAAAGTGGTTTTTCAAGTTTATACTTTTCGATAGAAATGACCGCTCATGAAGTATTAGAGCGTAATCTTAGTATATTAAGCAGTGTTAATCTACAGCGACTAAAACAAAATAAATTAACTGATGAAGAAATACTAAAATTAGTAAAATCTAGAGCTAACATGTTTAAAGATGCTGATCAAACTGTATTAGATTTTATGCGGCATCGTGACCGATTTAAATTTGAAGAAAATTTAGTTAGAAATCATGAATTAAAACATGATAATCAAATGATTATTATAGATGATAGAAACTTAACTATTAATAGTATTGATTTACATATTGGAAAAGCCAAAAGTAAATTTGGAGAAAAATTGCAGCTAGTAGTTATAGACTACTTAAACCAAATTATAATTGAAGGCAGTGATATGTATGACTGGAAGCCACAAATAGAAGTTTCAAAAAAGCTAAAAAACCTAGCAAGAAAATATGAAATAGCAATAGTAAGTCCTTATCAAATAGATGCTAGTGGCGAAGCAAGATTTGCCAAAGGTATTTTAGATGCGGCAGATATAGCACTAATAATGGATGCACATGATAAAAGTACCGGAGCTATTACATTTGAAACTACAAAAATACGTGGCGGAAAGGAAATGAAATTTACTTCGCCTATTGACTGGGAAACATTAAAAATTAGTTCTGAAAGTATTGAGGTATCATCAGAGTCAAAAAAATCTAATAAAAAATCCAATAATTTAAAACAAGATGATTCAAATGCTGACTTGCCGTGGAATATTTAATAGTGTATAATATATAATGAGTGATCCAGTACTAGACATATTAAATAAAAATAAGCTAAACTATGCACTAAGCGGTAGAGACTACGTAATAAAATGTTTAAATACGGACCATATAGATAATAATCCTAGTTTAAGAATTGATAGAGTTAGTGGTATTGCTCACTGTTTTAGTTGTGGTTTTAAAACTAATATATTTAAATATTACAATGTTTTTACAAACCCAGTTCCTATAAGAATAATGAACTTAAAAAAGAAAATAGAAGAACTAAAATCAAATACTAGTTTAGACTATCCGCCAGGGTATACTCCTTGGACAAAACCATTTAGAGGTATCAGCAGTCAAACTCTAAAACATTTTGATGCTTTTTATACTAATCAAGTAGAAAAGCTACAAGACAGAATTGTATTTCCTATTTATGATGTTACTAATCATATTAAAGTTTTTGTAGGCAGGCACTTACAAAGCAATGCAAAACCTAAATATATGTACTATCCCAGCGGAGTTCAGTTACCGCTATTTCCTGGTTACCTAAAAAATCCACAACGAAGTATTATTCTAGTAGAAGGTATTTTTGATATGCTTAATCTTTATGATAAAGGAGTAGAAAATGCCGTGTGTTGCTTTGGAACAAATACACTACAAAATTCAACAAAACAAAAATTTTTTACATTTAAAGCGCAAGGTGTTACAAACATATATATTTTATTTGACGGCGATGAAGCAGGTGAAAAAGCAGCAAAAACTCTAAAACCTATACTAGAACAAGATGAGTTTATTGTTGAAATTATTACCCTACCGGATAATCTAGATCCTGGTGATTTAGACCGTACAAGTGTTACATCTATAAAAGAGTACATTACATGAAAGTAGCCGTAATTGACAAAGCTCCTAGTCGTACTAATTATCAGCAATATTTTAAATTTGATTTTGAACTGTTTCATATGAGTTCTAAAGCAATTACTAAACTATTAAAGAAAGATGTAGATCTATCAATTGATACTGATCTCTACGACCTAGTGCTTCTAGTAGGAGCAGAAGCTGCTAAAGAATATGCAAAAATTAGTAGTGTTACTAACTATGCAGGCCAACTAGTTAACAATAAATTTATCTGTATAACTAATCCTGCCATGTTAGCTTTTAAACCAGAAGGTAAACCAGATTTTGAACGAGCTGTTGATAAAATACACAAACATGTTGCTGGACAAATCAAGACCATTAAGGCAGGGGACTTTGGTGGCATTAATAATGAAAATGATGCTCATCAATTCTTATTAGAAGTGTTAGAAAATGCTCAGGGTATAGTAGCCCTAGACACAGAAACTACAGGATTATACCCTAGAAATGGATACGTACTAGGGGTTAGCATTAGCTATAAACCTAATCATGGCAGATATATTAGCTGCGATTGTTTTAGTGACACTAATTTGAAATTATTGCAACAGATTTGCAAACAGTTTACAGTAGTATTTCATAACATGAAATTTGACTACAAAATGCTTAACTATCACCTTGGTCTAGAGTTTGATCGTAAACAAATACATGATACTATGGTTATGCACTATGTATTAGATGAAACAGAAGGTCATGGCTTAAAAGAGTTGGCCCTAAAGTATACAGACTATGGTGACTATGACGCTAAACTGGATGAATTTAAGCAAGAGTATTGTCGTCAATATGGGGTACTTAACGAAAATTTTACCTATGACTTAATACCTTTTGATATCATCAGTGAGTACGCTGCAACAGATACTGCAGTTACACTGGAACTGTTCAATAAATTCTGGCCTATTATTCAAAAAAATGATAAGTTACACAGTGTTTATACTAAAATTTTGATTCCAGGCACATTATTCTTAATGGACATGGAAGAAGTAGGCATTCCTATTAGTCGTGAACGCATGCAACTAGCTGACACATATTTAACTGAACAAGTACAGCTAGCCAAAGAGCATATCTACACTTTTGAGGAAGTTAAACTGTTTGAACAACAAGAGAGCAAGATATTTAATCCTAATAGTGTTCAACAACTACGTATAGTGTTATTTGACTATGTAGGTTTAACACCTACAGGCAAAAAAACGGCTACAGGTGCACTGTCTACAGACAGCGAAGTTCTAGAGCAACTAAGTGAAGAACATGACCTACCCAAAGCAATCCTACAAGTTAGAAAGCTATCAAAGATACAGAATACTTATATTCACAAAATTCTTCCACAACTAGATCGTGATAGTAGGATACGCACTAATTTTAATCTTATTTTTACTACCAGTGGTCGTTTATCTAGTAGTGGTAAGTTTAACGCGCAACAGATTCCCAGAGACGACCCTATTATCAAAGGTTGTATCAAAGCTCCGCCGGGATATAAGATTGTATCACAAGACTTAAAAACTGCTGAAATGTACTATGCTGCGGTGCTTAGTAATGACAAAAATTTGCAAAAAGTTTTTGCTGATGGCGGAGACTTTCATAGTACAATTGCTAAAATGGTATTTGACCTGCCCTGTGAAGTAGATCAGGTAAAAAAGCTATATCCTAGTATGCGTCAAAGTGCTAAGGCTATTAGTTTCGGGATTTTATATGGTTCAGGAGCAGATAAAGTAAGTGTTACTGTTACTAAAGCAACAGGCCAACATTATCCAGTAGAACGTGCGCGCGAAGATATTAAACAATATTTTTCAACCTTTAAAAAGCTAAAACAGTGGTTAGATACTCGCAAAGAGTTTATTGAACAAAATGGATATACTTATTCATTCTTTGGTAGAAAGCGCAGACTGCCAAATGTATTTAGTAGCGATCGAGGAATTGCAGCACATGAGATACGCAGTGGAATTAATTCAGAAATTCAATCGCTTGCCAGTGATGTTAACTTACTAGCCGCTATTAAAACTGCTAGTAAGATCAAACAGCATAATCTTGATGCAAAAATCTTTATGCTTGTTCATGACTCTATTGTAGCATGTGTTAAATGTGAGCATGTAGATGAGTACTGTAGCATACTGCGTGAATCTACACAGTATGACTGGGGTTGTAATATTCCTGGATTTCCTATTGGTGTAGATCAGGATATAGGAGAAGACTATAGCTTCGGAGATTTTGAAAAAACCTATAGGATTAGCAACAATAGTTTGGCCCGTGTTTAAGCTAGCTAACTACAGTCCAGTTATAGATAATGGTATTACATACTATGTAACCAACTATATTACTGGTGATACTACTGTTGAAAAAACCAAAATCATAGACAACCAAAACTTTAGTTATAAAACACTAGGCCTACGTAGATTACAAATACCCAGCGAGCAGCTCTACAAAATAAGTTTTGCTATTTATACTCTGCACGATTTACTAAAACTGGCAAAAAAACAAACTTGGTTTATAGACAATATAGGCCAAGTTTTTCAGTATAAAAAAAGTATTCGCGCCAAGCTAGTTTGCTATAAAATTAAAAAAATACACCCTATTAATGCTATAGGGTGTATAATAGAAGTAGAAGGTCTACTAGAAAGATTTAAATCACTTAGAGTTCCAAAAACAGAAAACTACGCAGGTATATTAGAATATAATAGTCAAAATCTTTTTTATGGTATATGCAATGAACGGTTCGATCCGACTTGGAGGCTAGTATGAAAGCCGTTATATCTAATAGAATATATCTAGATAATCCAGGCAGCTTTTTAGCTAAAACAATAACTGAAAACTTAACTTATAAAATACCTAAAAATACTGGCATTAAAAAATATGCAACTATAGAAACAATTAAAAACTACAAGGTATTTAACAATGGTATGTTAAGCATACCCCAAGGTAGAACAGATCTTATACCCCAAGGCTATGAATTAGTAGACAAACGAGTATATAATTGTGTGCCTTTCCCTAGTACAAAATATCCTCTAAGATCAGAGCAACAACAAGTATTTGATCAAGTTATTGATACCAGCTTTATTAATGCCCTAGTAGGTTGGGGTAAAACATTTACAGCTCTACATATTGCTAAAAAATGGGAGCAAAAAACTTTAGTTATAACACATACCACAGCACTACGAGATCAATGGATTGAAGAAATTAAGGTTCTGTTTGGCATAGACCCCGGTATCATAGGCAGCGGTATCTATGATATAGAAGATCATTTTATTGTTGTAGGCAATGTACAAAGTATTATAAAATATCTGGATCGTATAAAAAAAGAATTTGGAACAGTTATTTTAGATGAAGCACACCACTGTCCTGCCACAACTTTTAGTCATACAGTAGATAGTTTTCATGCAAGGTATAGACTAGCTCTTAGTGGTACCATGACCAGAAAAGACGGCAAGCATGTTATATTTCAAGATTATTTTGGTCATAATGTTTATAAGCCGTCACAAAGTAATACTATAAATCCCACAATACATCTAGTAAAAAGTAAAATTGCACTAAACCCCAGCGCTACTTGGGTAGATAAAATAAACGAATTAACTCAAAATGATGAGTACAGAAGATATATTAGTAGTATTGCTGGTTATCACATGGCTACCGGTCATAGTGTTCTTGTAATAGCCGACAGAGTAGAATTTTTAGAAGCTATAAAAAACTATTTAGGCGATAGTTGTGTGTTAATAACTGGTAATACTTCCAATGAAGATCGACAACTGGCAAAACAACAGCTACTAAATCGTGAAAAAATGTGTGTAGCAGGCAGTCGTCAAATATTTAGTGAAGGTATTTCAATAAACATATTAAGTTGTGTAATATTAGCAGTACCATTAAGTAATGATGCCTTATTAGAGCAAATCATAGGCAGAATCATGAGAGAATATCCTGATAAATTAAACCCTATAGTAGTTGACATACAATTTAGTGGTTGGCTAGATAAAAAACAAAATAATGATAGACTAAGTTTTTATCTTAAAAAAGGCTGGGATATTATAACAGTTTAAAAATTTTAGCTTGCACAGATAATTAACCTGTGCTATAATATAGCATGGTTTCAAAAAATATTCTTAAATATAATTTTTTAAAACTAAAAAAATTAAGTAAAAACAACTTAATAAAACTAGTTTTGTTGCTTGAGCACTACTACTATAAGCCTAGATTCAGCCCAAATCTAGCAGGCATTAATTTTATTTTAAATCCAGGTAAATTTTTCAGTGATTCCAAAGTAGACATACTATTTAAAGCACAATATCTAGAGCTTGCAAGTTTAAGAAGCTATCAAAAATACAAAACATTAAATCAAAAATATTTAGATTTAACCTACTATCCAGATTTAAACTTACAGGCAATAAAACATAACTTAATATTAACTATTACAGAAAATAAAATTTATTTTAACTATGAGGAATAAATGGCACTTACATTTAAACAAACAAAAGGCAAAGCAATTAGCAATAAAGTAGAAGCCTATGAGTATAAAGATGGTGAAAATATAGTTAGATTATTTGGAGGTATTCTTCCTAGATATATCTACTGGATTAAAGGCACTAATAATAAAGATATTCCTATTGAATGTCTGGCCTTTAATCGTGAAAAAGAAAAATTTGATAATTTAGAAAAAGACTATGTACCTGATTACTATCCAGACTTACGCTGTACTTGGAGCTATGCTATCAACTGTATAGATCCTAAAGACGGTAAAACTAAGGCACTAAATCTTAAAAAGAAATTGTTTGAACAGATTCTTACTGCTGCTGAAGATCTAGGAGATCCTACCGATTATGATACCGGTTGGGACGTAGTATTTAAGCGAACAAAGACTGGTCCCCTTCCATTTAATATTGAGTATAATTTACAAGTTTTACGCTGCAAACCTAGAAAACTCTCTAGTGAAGAACGAGAGATTATTAATAGTACTAAAACTATTGATGAAAAATTTCCAAGACCCACAGCCGATGAAATTAAAGCTTTACTAGACAAAATTGCTCAAGAACACGAAGAAGACAGCACAGACAGTGAGCAAGAAGCAGTTAAAGAATTAGGCTAACTACTGTAAAAAACAAGTCCAGTAAAGTGTATTTACTGGACTTATTATTTTTGAGAATTTAATGAGAGTACTTTTTACTGCTGACATACACATAAAACTAGGTCAAAAAAATGTTCCTGTAGACTGGGCTAAAAATAGGTATAATTTATTGTGGCAAGCATTAGCTAAGCAGCAAGAAAATGCTGATCTATTTGTTATAGGCGGGGATATTTTTGATAAACTACCCAGCATGGATGAATTAGAAGTTTATTTTAACCTTATCAGCCATTGTAATATACCTACTATAGTTTATAGTGGAAATCATGAAGCTGTAAAAAAATCAACTACATTTATGTCTAATTTAGCCAGAGCAACCAATTTAATTAGTAATAAACGTAATGTAATAGTTATTGATGACTATTATAGTGACTACGGTATAGAATTTGTTCCATATAATAAGCTAAAAGACTTTGAACAACTAAATCCTTGGCCTGAGGGCGGCGACATTTTGTGCACACATGTTCGTGGAAATATACTACCGCATGTTACTGCAGAAGTTAACCTAGATATATTTAATCCCTGGAAGGTAGTTTTAGCAGGAGATCTACACAGTTATGAAAATTGTCAGCGTAATATATTGTATCCTGGCAGTCCAATAACTACTAGTTTTCATAGAGAATTAGTACAAACAGGAGTTATTCTGTTAGATACTGAAACCCTAAAACACAGTTGGATTCAATTAGAATTACCACAGTTATTAAGAAAAACTGTGGGTACAAGCGACCCTAAACCGGCAACTACATATCACCATACAATCTACCAAGTTGAAGGTGACATGAAAGAGCTAGGAGAACTAGAAGACAGTGAGTTAATTGATAAAAAGATTATCAAGCGCAGTACTGAAGTACAGCTTATGCTAGACAATGAAATGAGTTTGGTAGAAGAAGTTAAAGAGTACTTAACCTATATATTAGAATTACCTGAACAAACAATTAATTCTGCGCTATTAGAAGTACAAAATCAATTGGATAAAATACAGCAATGATAACACTCAAAGAACTACGCTGGAGCAATTGTTTTAGTTATGGCAGTTCAAATACAATAAACTTTATAAAAACTCCACTAATTCAACTGGTAGGAAAGAATGGACACGGTAAAAGCAGCATTGCTCTTATTTTAGAAGAAATATTGTTTAATAAAAATTCTAAAAATATTAAAAAAGCAGATATTGCAAACAGATATACCAAAGATAAAACCTATACCATTGAACTAGATTTAGAAAGAAACAGTACTAATTATACCATAAAAACTACGCGTGGTTCTGCTCAAACTATTAAACTGTTAAAAAATGGTTGCGATATCAGTGCACATACTGCTACACAAACCTATAAAATCATAGAAGAAATCATAGGTATAGATCACAAAAGTTTTGCACAAATAGTTTACCAAAGCAGTGCTATGAGTTTAGAATTTTTAACCAGTGCAGACACAGCCCGTAAGAAGTTTTTAATAGAAATATTGAATCTAACCAAGTACACTCGTGCCGGAGAAATATTCAAAGATCTGGCTCTTGAACTAGGCAAAGAGATCTCAGAGTGTCAAACTAAAGTTAATACTATTCGTAGTTGGTTAGACAAATATGAAAAAGCAGATTTGTCTATTAAGCCCCTAGTACTAGTAGAAACTTTAGATCTAACTCTAGAACAAACCGCTGCAAAACTAAACTTAGAAATATCTAGCCTAGATAAAACCAATCGTAAAATTAGTCAAAACAATACCTATAAGCAACAACTTAAAAACATAGAGTTAATCTCTGTACAATCTATAGATGATAACTACTATAAATCTTTGCAGCAACAGCATACAGAGCAGTTAAAAACTGTAAAAGACAGTGAAACTTTTATTAAAAAAGTAAAAAATTTAAGCGGTGTATGTCCTACCTGCTATAGCAATATAGACGTTAGTAAAACTAAACAATTGATTAGTGAAAAAACAGAAGAAATTAATAAAGCGCAAACACTACTAAGTAGTTTAACCAAAGAGTGTAATTTACTTGAAAATCAAGACAACCTATATAAACAAAGTATTAAAGCTCAAGAAGAATTTGAAAGACTACACCTATTAATTGATACCAGTTTACCTAGTAAAACACTAGATAAAAATGAACTTCAATATGAATATGACAATCTACTAAAAACTATTCAAGATACTAAACACAGAATCAAAGTAGCAGAAGAACATAATACTAAAGTACAGCAACACAACAGTCGCGTAGATACTATAAAACAGCAATTAGAAGATATGAGTTCAGAACTAGATGAATACAGTTTTCAATTACATCTAATGACTGAACGTATGAGTACTTTGCAAGTATTAGTAAAAACTTTTTCGACTACTGGATTAGTAGCCTATAAAATAGAGTGTTTAGTAAAAGATCTAGAACTTATAACCAACAAGTATTTAGTAGATCTTAGTGACGGCAGATTTCAAATTAGTTTCAAAGTAAATAGTAGCGATAAACTACTAGTAGTAATTACGGATAATGGTCGTGATATTGATATAAATGCACTTAGTGGCGGAGAAAAAGCCAGAGTAAATGTAGCTACACTATTAGCAATTAGAAAATTAATGCAAACATTAAGTAGCAGTAGAATTAATCTACTTATCTTAGATGAAACCATTGAATCACTGGATATAGATGGTAAAGAAAAATTAGTAGAAACCTTACTAGCAGAAGAACACCTAAATACATTGTTAATTAGTCATAGTTTTACTCATCCACTGATTGAAAAAGTAAATATTATTAAAAACAATAATATTTCAAGAATAGAAAGTCTATAATATGGTAGATAGTAAAGCAAAAGGAGCTAGAACAGAATCTCTTGTTAAAGATATGTTGTCTAAACATACTGGGTTAGATTGGCAACGAATACCTAGTAGCGGAGCATTAGACGCAAAACACGGTTTAAAGGGTGATTTGTATGTTCCTGGTAAAAATAATCTGTACTGTGTAGAGGTAAAAGGCTATGCAGACGACTATATTACCAGTGGATTACTAACACACAAAACCCCTGAAATTACAAACTGGTGGATGCAAACACTGCGTCAGGCACAGCAAGTAGATAAAGCCCCACTGCTTATATTTAAACATGATCGTAGTAAATTATTTGTAGCTAATTTAACCCTAGATCCTATGCTAAGCGACCGATGGCTTTACTATCACTCAGCAGACTATAAATTCTATATCTGCTTACTTGAAACTTGGTTAACTATTTGTAAACCTAAATTTATAACCTAGGGATTGATATCGTGACTGGGAAACAGATCGGAAGAGCACACGTCTGAACTCCAGTCACTAATGCGCATCTCGTATGCCGTCTTCTGCTTGAAAAAAAAA
>OGWJ01000012.1_pt1 | contig 26410 bp, 29 predicted proteins | sample 1575991 | NCBI WGS metagenome assembly OGWJ01 (sample SAMN07581533, study PRJEB24739) | freshwater metagenome | place: Singapore | collected 2015-01 | reverse complement strand
TATTACCCAGCAGCTCGAGCTGGAGCACGAATCAAGCCTTGAACAGAATCGCCTTAAATATTTTAAAGATCGCATTATCCAGGAAGAGAGATATGTGCAGGAAGTAGAAAAGCTCGCCGCCGTCAAACCCCCGTCTGGTCAAGTTGGCCAACGAATGGATGAACCGCAACCCTTGGTACGACCCCAATGGCGGCGACGAGGACAGCCAGATCGCCAAGTTGGTGGACAACCGTCTGGCCGCCGAGGGCTGGGATCCGGGCACCGAGGAATATTGGGACGAGTTTGACAAACGCTTGCAGGCCCGATTACCGAATCGCTATACTCACGAACAAGACGACCAACCAAGAAGGAGACCTCGAAGTTTCGTAACTGGCTCAAGTAGAGAATCATCGGGAAGCCGCCAAGGCGGAAATACCTTTGTCCTCGAACCCGATCAGGTACGGGCAATGAAGGAAGCGGGATTGTGGGATGACCCACAAACACGCAGCCGAATGATTAAACGCTACGCCGAGCAGGCACGAAACAATAGAGGGTAAACATCATGGATTCTCGTCTCAAAAAATCTCTCAACGCCGGTGGTCGCGAAACTCGCGCCAGTGAGGACGCCAGCCGGGCGGCACCTGAAGAGAAGTTCATGTCAGCGCAGGAGCGTCGTAAGATGTTTAGCGATGAGTGGACACAAAGTGCGCTACCAAAGTTGCCCGAAATGCCGGGCTGGCACCTTTGCTGGTTATCAACGACCAACAGTTACGACAGCATTGATAAGCGAATCCGTCTCGGATATGTACCGGTGAAAACCGAAGAGATACCCGGGTTCGAGAATTTTCGCGTAAAGGCTGGAGAACACGCTGGTTTCATTGCTTGCAATGAGATGCTCCTGTTCAAGATTCCGATGGATGTGTATCAGGACATCATGCTGCATATGCACCATGAGAAGCCCATGGAGGAGTCGGAAAAGATCCGAGTCCAACTTGAGAATCTCCAAGGTGCGCGTGACTCCTCAGGCAGGTCTCTGGGGCAAGTTGAAGGCGAAGGCTTTGGTGAAATCGAACGATCCGTTCCGACCCCCGTATTCCACGGGTAAGGACTTCAACCAAGGAGTAAGACAATGTCTTCGACCAATGCTCCGTTCGGTTTGCGCCCCGCTTTCCATCCCTCGGGTTTGGATCGCGCTCAGGCGCTTGCCAACGGTATCGCGTCGGGCTATAGCACCGACATCCTCAAGGGCCAACCCGTCAAACTGAACTCCAGCGGCAACATCGTTGTCGCAGCCGCAGGCGATGCCTTCCAAGGCGCTTTCGCAGGCGTGGAGTGGACTGACACCACTGGCCGTCGTCGCGTCTCGAACTACTGGCCTGCCTCCACGGCATACCAGACCGGCTCATGCGTGGCCTATTTCTACAACGACCCCAACATCGTTTATGAAATTCAGGCTGCCGGTTCGCTGGCGCAAACCTCTATCGGCGACATGGCCGATCTGAGCAACACCACTGCTGGTTCTACGACCACCGGTCTGTCGCAATGCACGCTCTCGACCACTCTGGTCGGTGCTGGCAACAGCGCTCAGATGCTGATCCGTGATCTGGCCCCGTACCCCGATAACGATTGGGGTGATGCGTACACGATTGTGCGCGTAACCATCAACGAGTCGCAGTTCAATGCGTCCGTGAACGCTATCTAAGAAAGGAGAGTGAATCATGGCCGCTCCGATGCGTAGTACCGACTTTCGCTCGATTGTCGAACCTATCCTGAACGAATGCTTTGATGGTGTGTATGACCAGCGGGCTGATGAGTGGAGCCGAGTGTTCCGCGAGCAGACCGGCATTCCCCGCAACTACCACGAAGAACCCGTCCTGTACGGTTTTGGTGCCGCCCCCGAACTGCCTGATGGCACTCCGGTGACCTATCAGCAGGGTGGCGTGCTGTTCCTCAAGCGCTATGTGTACAAGGTGTATGGCCTCGCCTTCGCCCTGACCAAAGTGCTGGTTGAGGACGGCGACCACATCCGTATTGGTCAGGTTTACGCCCGCCACCTCGCTCAGTCCCTGATTGAGACGAAGGAGACGTTGGCTGCTAACGTGCTGAACAATGCCTTTACCGGCGGTCAGTATGCTGGTGGTGACGGCGTAGCCCTGAACAGCGCTTCGCACCCCATCGTCAACGGTACGTTCAGCAACCTGCTGACCACTGCGGCAAACCTGTCGCAAACGTCGCTTGAGCAGATGCTGATCCAGATCCGCCAGGCTGTGGACAACAACGGCAAGAAGATTCGTCTGGTTCCCCGCCAACTGGTGGTAGCCCCGGGCAACGTCTTCCAAGCCGAGGTGCTGCTGAAGTCGGTTCTCCGTGCCGGCAACGCTAACAACGACATCAACCCCGTCAAGTCGATTGGCTTGCTCGATGAGGGTGCCGCTGTTATGTCGCGTCTGACCTCTCCCACCGCTTGGTGGGTTCAAACCGATGCGCCGGAAGGCATGAAACTCATGATGCGCCGTCGTCTGGAAAAGACGATGGAAGGCGACTTTGAGACCGACACCATGCGGTACAAAGCCACCGAGCGTTATGACATCGGTTTCACTGACCCGCGTGCCCTGTACGGCACTCCCGGCGTTTAACCTACAAGAACGGGAGACTAAAATGTCCTTGACTAACTTCCCTAACGGGATTACGAGTTTTGGAGTTCCCGTTCTTGGTACTATCGGTGGACTTCCGTTCACGGGAAACTACTTTTTTGTAGATCCCGCGAACGGTGCCGATGGTAACGAGGGCAGTGTTGAGCTTCCTCTGAAAACCCTTTACGGTGCATTGGCTAAATGTACTGCTGGCAATAATGATGTTGTGATTCTGATGGGTGACGGCACCGCAACGGGTTCGGCCCGTCTGTCTACCGCCCTTGCTCAAACCATCACCTCGTCTGCCACCGCTGGTACGTTGAACTGGAACAAGAACGCTACTCACCTCATTGGTGTGTGCGCTCCGACAGCAGTTGCACAGCGTGCCCGTATTGCTCCGCCGACTGGAACCTATACCGCTGCGACGTTCAACAGCGATGCGTTCATTAACGTGACCGCCTCGGGTTGCTACTTTGCAAACATCTCGGTGTTCTGCGGGTTCTCAACTGGTTCTGCCAGCATGATTGCTTGGACTGACTCGGGTAGCCGAAATGCTTACTCCAATGTCAATATCTACGGCATGGCCGATGCAGCCTCGGCTGGTGGTGCTGACGCCCGCACGTTGAAGCTTAACGGTGGCGGCGAGCATTCGTTCTACCAATGCACTTTGGGTAGCGATACCGTCGCCCGTAGCGCGGCGAATGCAACGGTTGAGTTTGCTGGTGGCACGGCTCGTAATACGTTCCAAGACTGCATCTTTCCTTTCCAGGCTTCTGCTGCGAGCCCTCTGGGTGTCAAGGTTGGTGCCGCTGCTGGCATGGATCGTTGGGCGCTGTTCAGAAATTGTTCGTTCATCAATAATGTTGGATCTACTTCAACGACTTTGAGTGCTCTCGCGACCTTGGCAGCTTCTGCCGGCGGTCTCGTGATGATTCAAAACTCTGCGATGGTTGGAATCACCGAGTTTGGTAGCGATGCAAGCTCACTGGGTCAGATCTATGTGGACATGTCCGCTCCGTCTGCTTCGGCTGGTGGTATTGCTGTTAACCCGTCCTAAGGAGCTAAGCCATGGCTGAGTTCAAACCAATGGTCAAAATGATGACCACTGAGCCTTCGGTTGAATTGAAGCTCAAAAAAGGCGGCAAGGTTGAGAAACCCAAAAAGATGATGAACGGTGGCGTCATGGGCGCTCTGTCCGCTACTCCCGGTCGGGGTGGCATGATGCCCGCCGCTCGTCCTGCTCGTCCTACCATGGCTAATCGTCGCAAAGCAATGATGGGGCGTCCTATGATGGGGCGTCCTATGATGGCAGAGGGCGGAGAGTCCAAGTCCATGCACAAGGCAGAGACGTCAAAGATGGAAGGTCTTGAAAAAGAACTGAAGTCTCATGAGTCCAAGCCCGCAAGCAAGGCCCATAAGGGTCTCAATACCGGTGGCGTTGTCATGGGTCAGGGCGGCTACAAAAATGGCGGCTCGATCATCAACACCGAGGGACAGGGCGGCGCATACCGCAACACCAAAATGCACAGTGGCAAGAAAGATGTCACGCCCCAAAAGACCGGCGAGGTCAAGATGGGCAAGCCCGGAGGTTATGCCACTGGCGGTGTTGCGAAGGCAAACGCTGGGGGCTACAAAGAGGGTGGAAAGGTCAACCGCATGATGGGTGGTGGCATGATGGATGGCGGCATGGGCGGCTACTCAACCTACAAAAAAGGTGGTGCAGCAAAAAAAGCCTACGCCGCGGGGGGGCTTGTTGACTCTGGCCGTCCCGTGGCATATCCCAAAAAGCCCGCCTCTGCTCCTGTAAAGAACAATCTTCAATCCGGCACCTTCAAAAGAGGTGGCAAGGTAAAGATGGCCGAAGGAGGATCTTCCTCAAAACCGGAAGATCTTTCTAAAGGGGCTTATGACAAAAGCCTTGGCCCCTCGAAAGAGGAGATGGATATGGCTAGAACCATCCGTGAAATCCCGGATCGTGTGTTCCGTAAAGCAAAGCAGATGCTTGGTATAGATAACAAGCCAGCGGGCAGCGTGACTGAAACAGAGAAATCTGTAACGGTAACTCCCGCCAAAAAGCGGGGCGGATCGGTAAATTGCTGAACCAAGTGGGGGCTTCGGCCCCCGCTTTATTTAAAGGACATTCATGAAGCCTATTCAGTTTACGACTCCAGCATTTCCGGCGGCCGATGCTGACTTTTTGGCTAGTTCACAGACCCCCTCAATGGCGGGGCCGCTGACTCTTAATGCTGTAGTGATCTCGGTACCTGCCTATGTAACGATTAAGTCGGTCGCGGACGAGACTGGGAAGAACTTTACTGTCACTGGAACACGCCCCGGAGGCGGTACGCAGTCTGTGACTCTTGCGGGTGGAAACAATGCTACGGTCACAACAAGTCTTACTTTTGAGACAGTTACTAGCGTGACAGTAAGCGCTGCAACCGCAGGGGCGATTGAGGTAGGACTTGCCCAATCTGGATATGGTGATTGGATTCCTTTAGAGATTTACTCAAGGAATCAGGTCACAACAATTTCCGTCACTGTTTCTGGAACAATCAATTACACGATTCAATACACAAACGAAGATCCGTTTAATCGATCAATTACGCAACAGGCGGTAGATCATCCAGAGGCAAATCTTGTGGCAGAAACTACTGATAAAACAGGTTTTACTCAAACCTTGATGCGGGCGGTTCGTTGGGTTGTGAATTCAGGGAGTGGAACCGCTCGGATTACCATCACTCAGCAGTCGATTACATAATGCCAGCCAAATCCAAAGCTCAGTTTCGCCTAATGAAGGCTGCGGAATATAACCCCAAGTTTGCCAAGAAGGTTGGGATTCGTCCTGATGTGGCTGCTGAGTACACGCAATCCAACGTAAAAGGAAAATCGTATGGGAAACTACCTGAGTACAAAGCTAAAGGCGGCCCATCTTTGGCTGTTGGTCGTGGTGAAAAACTTTCGGTCGAGCGTGGCGCGGGTCTTACGGCGAAAGGACGCGCCAAGTACAACCGGGAAACAGGATCAAACCTGAAGGCTCCACAGCCCCAAGGAGGCCCGAGAAAGGATTCTTTCTGTGCCCGGATGAAACCAATCGCTGAAAAGAGCGAGAAAGGTTCGCGTGCGCGGGCATCCATGAGACGCTGGAACTGTCCGGGTTGGTAGAGGTGAAAAATGGCTTACTCAGACACCTATGGTCAGGTCTACAACGTCCAGACCGTCATTGACCATGCCGCTCGTCGGTGCGGGAAGCTAGCCGAAGAGCTTACTTCTGAGCAAATTCTGAGCGCCCGGGAATCTCTTGGTTTCGTCCTGACCAATCTGATCAACATTGGTATCCAGTACTGGGCAGTCAAGAAGGAGGTTATTGGCCTTCAGGCGAATAAGTACATCTATACGCTACCCACGGGGTCTAATGATGTCCTGAATGCTTTGTATCGGACAATGAACAGACCTTCTGGAAGCTATACAACGAGCGCCGGAGGGACTGTTGCGAATGTTGCAGATAATGATGTAGACACCTTTTGCCAGCAAACAAGCGCAAACGGCAACATTTCCGTAGATTTTGGCACTGACAACCCTATTTATGCTGGGTCTATTGGACTTTTACCCTATGTTTCTGGGGGCGGAAGTGCAACTTGGACATTGACCCTTGAGTATTCCACCGATGGATCGACTTGGAACACCTTAGATAACCTTGGGGCCGTAGTCGTAACCGACAATCAATGGATCTGGACTGACATTGATCCCGGGCAGACGGTTCAATACTACCGTGTAAGGGCTTCTGGCGGCACCACTTTGGCGCTGCGCGAGTTTTACGTTGGGAATAATTCCCGCGAAATCACAATGAGCCGCCTGAACAGGGACGACTACACCAACTTGCCAAACAAAAACTTTACAGCAAACCAACCGTACCAGTTCTGGTTCAACAGAACAATCCCGCAACCTGAAATCTACCTTTGGCCGACTCCGAGTGACCCGTTCGTGCAGATGACGGTGTGGTACTCCAAACAAATCATGGATGTCGGAGATTTGACGGACGAACTCCAAATCCCGCAGCGCTGGTATCTGGCCGTGGTGAACATGCTTGCCCACCAGATGGCGATGGAACTACCCCAAGTAGATGTAAATCGCATCCAGTACCTTGAAGCGCAGGCCGAGAAAACGCTGGCGCTGGCCGAGGTGGAAGAAAGAGACAAATCGCCGATCTACTTCGCGCCGAATATTTCTGTTTACACGCTGTAGCAGTTATGGGAATGTTCCTTGACACCATCGGGAATGCATCTCTTGCTATCTTCATCTGTGACAGATGTCGCATGAAAAGGGCGCTAGATGAGCAGATGCCAGATCCTAATTTTGCTGGCTTGAGGGTGTGCCAACAGGGATGTGCGGACGAGAAAGATCCTTATCGCTTACCCGCTAGAAAGACCGAGCGAATCAACCTTCGTTTTCCCCGTCCAGATGTCTCTGTCGCTGTTGATCCAAATGAGCTTGTAGCAGATAATCAGGGAGATTGGGTGATTTCTACTGAGGGGAACACTCAAACACCGGAAAATAATGGGAACCTCGATGGAATTGCGGTGAACAATGCCTAATGTCACGATCACCCAGCTACCAACCGCTGGAGCAATTACCGGGTCAGAACTGGTTCCAATTGTTCAGAACGGCGGGACAGTTAAGACAACTGCCTCTGCTCTTGCGGGATCTCCTGTTCAGACCCAGACGTTTCTGACGCTGAACAACGAACCGACACTGAACAACAGCCGGTATCTATCCACAGATGCGAATCTGAGCCTGACAGATGGTGGGGCGCAGTCTTTCCTGCGAATCAACCTGGCGGGTGCTGCGGCAAGCCTGAATTCCTCGGGGAATGGGTTTCAAGTCAAGACTGGCCTGTCTACGGTAACGAGCAGAACAATCACAACGGCCACCAACGGCGTTTCTATTTCTAATGGGGACGGTGTATCAGGGAACCCCGCAATCTCGCTTACAGGGCAGGTTTTAAGCCTTGCAAACGCCTCTGGAGCTGGGCTTGTGGCGTTGCCGAACAACGGTACGGTTACCCCCCGGTCAATTGTCGGAACGGCCTCTGAGATCGATGTAGCGGATGGAGACGGTGCCGCAAACAACCCGACCGTAGGGCTGTCCGACAACCCCGTGGTGCCGGGGAGCGAAGGAATAGTTGTTCCCGTTGGAAACACGGGGAGCAGAGCCGCAGTCCCTTTCAACGGAACTATTCGATACAACACCGATACCGCAACATTTGAAGGGTATACAAATAATTCTTGGAACTCTATAGCGGCTGGCGTTGGTGTTAGTTCAATCAATGTCTCTGGCGGGACTACGGGTCTGACCACCTCTGGGGGGCCAGTTACAACAACCGGGGTAATTACCATTGGAGGCACGTTAATTACCTCTAATGGCGGCACTGGACTATCTTCCTATACAGCGGGGGATACCGTTTATTACGCCTCTGGTACGTCATTTAGTAAGCTCCCCATAGGTACAAATGGTCAGGTAATGACATCAACCGGATCAGCGCCGCAGTGGACTACGCTATCTGGTGTTGCAGTAACTACGTTTTCAGCGGGCACAACTGGATTTACCCCGAATAGTGCTACTAGTGGTGCGGTAACCCTAAGTGGAACTCTGATAACGTCTAACGGCGGAACGGGGCTATCTTCTTATACCGCCGGGGATATTACATATTACGCCTCTGGTACGGCTTTCAGCAAACTTGCCATCGGAACGGCTAATCAAGTTCTGGCATCAACTGGAACAGCGCCGAATTGGGTAAGTAATATCACGCTAGGCACTATAACGGCCACTACAAAGGTAGTTAGTCCTGCCTTCGACGCAGCGGGTAGTGCGGGTGGGCAGTTGCGTAATGCAACGGGCACAAGTCAACTTGCATGGGGTGCCGGTGGGGGAAGTAACCTTTCTTTAGAGGTTGCCACAAACATCAACCCCGCAAATGCCAGTGTTTCTATCGCCCCAACTGGTAGTGGATCGGTGACCATCAACCCTGCGACGGCGGGAACCATCAACAACATGGCTATTGGTGGCACAACGGCTGCCGCTGTCACTGGTACGACAATCACCGCTAGTACACAGTTCACCGGCCCCGGCACTGGTTTGACTGGAACCGCTACGGCTTTGTCTATCGGCGGGAACGCCGCTACCGCTACAGCCGCAACGAACGTAGCCGGGGGCGGAGCTAATCAGATTGTTTTCAACACCGGGGCTGGGGCTACGTCATTTGCTGTTGCCCCAACGGTTGCGAACACATTCCTAGAGTGGTCTGGATCTGCCTTCCAATGGGCCGCTAATCCATTGGGCACGGTGACAAGTGTCAACGTAGATGGTGGTACGACTGGCCTGACGTTCTCCGGTGGGCCTGTTACTACGTCTGGCACCATCACGATGGCGGGCACGCTTGCTATTGCAAATGGCGGCACGAATGCCACAGCGACGCCTACCGCTGGTGCAATTGCTTATGGCACTGGAACGGCTTATGCATTCAGTTCTGCCGGTACTGCTTCTCAAGTTCTTTTGTCAGGTGGGGCCGGTACGCCAACATGGAGCAATCAATCGTCCTTGAGTGTTGGTACAGCGACCGATGCAACAAATACGGCAATTACAGACGACACGACGACTAACGCAACGATGTACCCAACGTGGGTAACTGCGAATACCGGCAACCTTCCACAAAAGGTAACATCAACCAAGTTAACATTTAATCCGTCCACTGGAATATTGACTGCGACCGGTGGTATCTCAGGGGGAACTTTCTAATGGCTGCTGCTGGATCAACACCAATTCAACTGTATCACTCGACAACCGCTTCTACAGTTCCTACGGCGGCCAATTTGCTGCCCGGAGAACTGGGATTGAACATCGCAGACATGAAGTTGTACTGCGAGAATAGTTCGGGTGTGGTGACCCTGCTAGCCTCAGCCGCTGGTGCTGCTGGTGATGCTGTTCTGGCAAGCAACAACGCCTTCACGGGAGCGAATACCTTTTACAACGCCACCGGGCAGGCTTTTGCACGGACATCCACAAACGATGGTTTTATTTTGCAAGGGCGGAACGGTGGGTCATCCTCTTATCGGGTGACATTTACGACCGCGACTCTTGGCGCTAGTCGCACGGCTACATTCCCCGATGCAGACACGACGATTCCTGTTGCCACGCAAGTCATCACATTCAGCGGCCCGACAGCGGCAAGAACGTACACCCTGCCTGATTCAGCAAGTACGCTTGCAGCATTAGCCACGGCACAAACCTTCACCGCACTTCAAACTTTTAGCGGCTCAAGCAGCGTAGCCGCCGCAAAACTTGCCAACGCCAAAGAAGTCTGCACGGTATCCGCGACTGCTGCTACTGGCACGATCGACTATGACGTAACCACTCAGTCTGTCCTGTACTACACCTCTAACGCATCTGGTAACTGGACGCTGAACATCCGTGGGTCGTCTGGTACGTCATTGGATACTCTGATGTCTACTGGTGAGTCGATTACGATTGCCTTCCTTGTGACTAATGGTTCCACGGCCTATTACCAGACCGCACTCAACATCGACGGTAGCGCGGTGACTCCCAAGTATCAAGGTGGCTCGGCCTTTACCGCCGGTAACGCCAGTTCGATTGATGTTTATACGATTACTGTCGTGAAAACTGGGTCTGCTACGTTTACGGCATTCGCCAGCCAAACCAAGTTCGCGTAAGGACACACCATGCCACTACCCATTACTTTCGGTGCGGCATCTGCTCGCGGCTTTGGGCTGTTCTCTCTTGTTGGCGGCTCCTATGTCGTCATCCAAACCTTCACCGCTTCTGGTTCGTGGACTTGCCCGACTGGTGTGACTGAGGTTGAGTATCTGGTTGTCGCTGGTGGGAGTGGGGGTGGTTCTTGTGGAACTGGAGACGGTGGCGGCGGCGGTGGCGGTGCTGGTGGTTTCCGCACTGGTACGGGCTTATCTGTTACTGCCGGTACTACATACACCGTGACTGTTGGTGGCGGTGGAGCAGGTGGAACTGCTAAAGGCGTTTACGGAACCAATGGTTCAAACTCTGTATTAAGCACAATCACCTCTACTGGAGGTGGTGGTGGTGCGTCCGGTGGCGCGCCCGGTGGCGGGACTCCATCTCCCGGCAACAACGGTGGTTCCGGTGGCGGTGGCGGAAGTTCAAGCTCAAGCCCCGGCGGATTGGGTAATACGCCTTCAGTATCTCCGTCGCAAGGCAATAATGGAGGCTCTAGCAATAATAACGGCGGCGGCGGCGGTGGTGGGGCATCAGCGGTTGGAGCAAATTGCACCAGCAGCGCTGGAGGTAGTGGAGGTAACGGCACGGCATCTTCTATTTCTGGAAGTAGCGCAACTTACGCCGGAGGAGGTGGTGGAGGTTCTTATAATCAGCCGGCGGCAGCATCTGGGGGGTCTGGTGGTGGTGGTGCAGGTGGGAATAATAGTCCAAGCATTCCGGCAACTGCTGGAACTGCCAATACTGGTGGTGGCGGCGGTGGTGGTGGTGCTTTTAGCGCAACAGCCGCATCAGGCGGCTCCGGTATCGTAATTATCAAATACACCGCTACTGCTAAGACCGCAATCTTCTACACCTCTGGCTCATGGACTGCTCCTACTGGCGTATCTAGCGTTGACTACCTAGTAGTCGCTGGTGGTGGTGGGGGTGGCAGCGGCATAAATAACAATGAAAATAGATGTGGTGGTGGTGGCGGTGCGGGTGGTTTTAGAACAGGCACTGGATTAAGCGTCACTGCTGGCACAACTTATACGATTACCGTAGGTGCGGGAGGTTCTGGCGGAGCAGTTAACGGAAACAATGGAGGGGTTGGGTCTAATTCAGTGTTTTCAACTATTACCTCTGCTGGTGGTGGGTACGGAGCAAAAAATGGAACCGTGGGCGGTAATGGCGGTTCTGGTGGTGGAGGTTCTGCTGGAAATGGAACTTCTGGAGCCGGTACAAATGCTGGTGGCACAGGAAATACACCATCTGTTTCTCCAAGTCAAGGTAATAATGGCGGCTCTGGAGTTACCACTAATAATGGTGGTGGCGGTGGCGGTGCAAACGCTACAACCGGAACTGGTTCAAATGGAAATGGTTCTACACAAACTGGTGGAAACGGTGGAAATGGAACTGCATCATCTATAAGCGGTGCTTCAGAAACTTATGCTGGCGGTGGTGGTGGAGGAGGTCAAAACAGCGGTACTGGCGGCTCTGGTGGTGGCGGCAATGGTGGGGCAGAAAATACTGCTGGCTCTGCTGGAACTGCTAATACTGGAGGCGGCGGTGGGGGAACAGGTAGAGCAAACACCACAACAACAGCAGGCGGAAACGGCGGCTCAGGCATCGTAATCATTAAGTGGACTTAACAATGGATACCAAAATCAGATTGCTCTACGGCATCGACACGGCAATGCACCTACTTCGTCCGGGTGCTAAGTGGGAAATCTCCAACACCATGATTACCCGTTGGGAAGACCCGCGCCCGTGTCCTACTTGGGAAGAACTCATGGATACGATGGAGAAGATTAAAGCCTTTGAGGACTCCATCAACACCATCCTGCTGCCGGAACAGATTGAACAAATCACCGGGTTCAACAAGATGCTTGAGGCCGCATGAGGATAGAGAGCCTGTTTCCCACGCCGGTAGCGTTCTGGAACCTTGTGCTGGACAAGGACGAGATTGATTTTGTCCGCAGTCTGGAACAGCGCCCCAATCAGGGAAACACCACCAGCAAGAACAACTACGTCTTGCGTGAGCCGCAGATGCAGAGACTTGCCATGTTTGTTGGCACGTGTATTGATGAATACATGAAAGGCATCTACTCACCAAAGCATCAGGTGCAGGCATACGTCACACAATCGTGGGTGAACTACACCAAGCCCGGCCAGCATCATCACAAGCACGCACACCCCAATTCGTTTGTCTCTGGGTGCTTGTACATAGCCGCAAACGATGACCGGATTTATTTCTATCGTGATGGGTATCAGCAGATCAAGCTGCCAGCAGATACGTACAACCTGTACAACTCGGATTCGTGGTGGCTCAAGGTCAACCAGGGCGATGTGATTATGTTTCCATCCCACCTGACGCACATGGTTGACAGACTTGCCGACGGTAAAGAGGAACGTATCAGCATATCGTTCAACACCTTCCTCAAGGGGCGGGTGGGTTCCCCGGACGAACTGACGGAGTTGATGCTGTGATTCTGAAGTCCATCAACAACGACTTTCCGCATTGGTACGCTGAGTATCCAATCGAGGACTTGGGCGTGTTCATGGACAAACTACCCGAGAAGTTCCTGCCGGTGATTGAGGAAGACATCAAACAACGGGGCATGGTGCATCCAATCATTGTGTACAGCCCGTATGAGGGTTACCAGACCGACCCCAACCCCGATGTGCCGAGCGGCTCAGTAAAGCGTGAAATGCTGCGCGTTTACATGGGGCATAAGCGCATCTGGGTAGCCAAGAAATTAGGATATACGCACATCTCTGCGTACCACGTTAGGCGCGATGAAGATGCAAGACAGCTTTGCGCTCATACAACCATTCGTGAATTTTGCCCGAACTGAGGAATAGCATGGCGCACTTTGCAGAACTCGATGAAAACAACACCGTACTTCGTGTTGTGGTAATTGCCAACAAGGACACCGCCGACGCGCACGGAGTGGAGAAGGAACACATCGGCGCCGCTTTCTGCGAGCGTTTGTTCGGCGGCCGCTGGGTGCAGACGAGCTACAACGGCAACATCCGGCAACGCTACGCAGGCATCGGGTACACATACGACGAGGCTACCGATGCATTCGTGCCGCCGCAAAATGAGCCGGTGCCAGAGGTAGAAATTGGTGGCTCATCGGCTGGGCCGACTATTGGGAGCGAATAATGTCTCAAGAAACTGAAATGGCCTTATTGACTCATAAGGTGGAAACCCTTCATGAGGATATGGGAGAGATGAAGGTAGTCATGCGTGACGTAGCAAACGCGCTGACCAAACTTGCCCTGATTGATGAAAGACAGGCCAACATGCTTGAGGCACAAGAAAGAATCTTTAAACTTATTGAGCGAATAGATAGTCGAGTAGATCAGCTTGAGAAAGAGAACAGTAGTCAGTCCATGGCTACTAAATGGGTTTATGCCGCAGTGTGGGGCGCGGCTGGTTTGCTGGCAATGTATGTTGCTAAGCTACTGAAGATAGTGTGATGTTCGATTGGTTGCTCTCCCTTGTGATTGCAACCTGCCTCTGTGTGGCGACTGTCTGCCTTGTTTGGCTGACATTAGTCATAGTCTTTTAGGGTTTCACAAAACTGTCAGTTTGTTGTCGTATAAAGGCACGCTGGAGGCCGCATGAAATCTCAGAATGTGCCGAATTTTGAGCAGACTGAACGGTTTGCGTTTTACGTAAAACACTGGCAGCAGACCCTTAATCTAGTTGACTGGCGCATCGAGCGCGGCAAGAAAAAAGCCGCCAAAGGGTGTATGGCCGATGTGGACATGGACTCCACAGCAAGACTAGCAACCTACCGGTTGGGAGATTTTGGCTCGGAAGAAATTACAGAGAAGGCGCTGAAAAATACGGCCCTTCACGAGTGTTTACACGTCTTCTTGCACGACCTCATAGCAGCAGCACAGGCCCACCCGCAAAACGCCGAAACCCTATCTGCTGCGGAGCATCGGGTGATCAACGTCTTAGAAAAGATATTGGGGAAATGACATGACTCTGCCAGCCGTTGACGAAGAAGGTTTCATCAAAATATGGCAGAGAAATCCAAGTCCCACAGGGGTAGCAAGAGAGCTTGGCATCAGCACTAGGGCGGTGTACGAGCGAAGAGAAAGGCTGGCGAAAAAGGGCATTGTGCTGCCAAGCGTTTCTCAAAAAGCAGTTTCCTATAAAGCCGCATCGGTCGATCTAGTGCTTTCCACCCGGAGAGATGTTCACCGTATCTCTATTGATAGCGGAATCATCTTGGTGGGATCAGACGCCCACTACAGCCCCGGATACACCCCCATAGCCCACAAAGCCCTGTGTAACTTGCTATCTGATCTTGGCACAGATGTTAAAGCCGTGATTATGAACGGGGACATTTTAGATGGGGGCATGGCATCCAGACACGCACGAATCCGCTGGCATAAAGCACCAACCATTCAGCAAGAGCTTGAAGCCGTAAAAGAAAGGCTCGGAGATATTGAGAAAATCCGGCCTGCTGGATGTTTACTATTAAGAACGTATGGGAATCACTGTTTTGACGAAGCCACAGAATGCCTAACTCAACGGGGCTGGGTGTCATATCAAGACATTCGTCATGACGATAGCGTTCTTTCTCTTGATAATGATAAACCTGTTTGGTCGCCGATCAAAGAAATCATCAAATATGAATATTCGGGCGAGATGGTAAGAATTGAGAAAACCCGAATGAGCATGTCCGTCACCCCGAAACACAGGGTATTGTTGGACAGACTGAATTGGAAAACCAAACAATACGATATTAGGGAATACAGAGAGGCTGACGATTTGCCGCATTCTTTCAATATCCCCGTCTCTTCTTTCGCGGATAGCCCAGATGCCCCAATATCTGATGACATGATTAGGATGTGCGGGTGGATTTTGACTGACGGCACTTTGGAAGAATGGGGTATTTCCATCTATCAGTCCAAAACAGAGGGCCGGTCAAAAATAGAGGCGCTTCTTTCCAAACTAAATCTTCCGTATAAACTAACCGAAAGACAGCGTTCTAACACCCATATTTGCGGAAGGGAGTTGGTAAAAAAATCAATGCTTTCCGCTCAGTATCGTATACCTGCCGAGTTTGCAAAATCAATAAAAGAGTATTTGCCAGAAAAAACAAAGCTGCCGCAGTGGGCGCATGATTTATCTGGAAGACAATTTGATGTTTTGCTGGAGGCGTTGATTGATGGGGACGGAACGTACAACAGGCTGGGGGATGGTTGTGTGCTGTATGGCCGCTCAGAGTTCTTGTCGAGCGTTCAGGAGGTAGCCGTTCATCATGGATACCGCGCCCGCCTTGCAACAGACAACCGTGGGCACCAAAGATTGTGGCTTGTAAAACAGCCCAAAATAAGAATAGAGAAAAAGGATGTATTCCGTGAACAATACAACGGATGGGTGTGGTGCCTTCAAGTCCCGCTAACAAATTTCATGGTTCGTCGGAACGGGATAGCGTACTTTAGTGGAAACTGCGCTCGCTTCGAGACAAGATTGAGTGCTCAAGTGCCTGAATTCGAGGGTGTGCAGGGGTTTTTGCTTAGAGACCATCTCCCCCACTGGCACGATTCTTTGCGGATAGATATCAACGACGATTGTGTGATCATCCACGACTGGCACAACGGGATACATTCTGGATGGAATGACGTTCTGAAAGGTGGGTGCCACATAGTGACGGGGCATACACATGAACTTAGTGTTAAAGCTCACAAGGGGTTCAAAAACACCCATTACGGCGTAAAAACAGGTATGCTTGCCGATGAATGGCAAGATGAATTTAATTATCGGCAAGGAAAGCCCGGATTCAACTGGCAGTCGGGCTTTGTTGTTTTAACTTGGGTTAATGGTATGTTGTTATACCCAGAATTCGCTGCGGTGCGCGATAACGGGGTTTGTTACTTTCGAGGAGAAAAATATGCAGAACCCTGAGATAGAAATTGTATTTATGCCCGGATGTTTTAATGATTGGGATGGAACAGAAGAAGAATTACAGGAAATGTTGGCAGAAGTTCGTCAAATGGCGGCAGATGGGACTCTTTTTTTGAAAGCTGAACCAGTTTCTGAAGAAGAGATGAAGATAATCAACGATCGTATTGAAAGACGATCAATTCAATAGGAGCTAAAGATGAAGGCAATACTTGAATATGAAATTCCCGAAGAAGAGACAGAGTTCAACTTTGCAATTCACGCTATTCAGTTTGAATCATGGCTGGATGATATAAATGAAGTTCTCCGAAAAACAGAAAAATATGATCTGGAGGAGAATATGGCTATAGAGCAAATTAGATCCATTATTGATGAGTATTTGCTTTTGAGAGAAACTTTTTGAGCTCTTGGCTCATCATTGCTGTTGGCATAGCCTATGCATTAGTGGCGATTGAACAGATCACCAAAGGTAACATGTATATGGCTATCGTATATGCTGGCTATGCTTTCAGCAATGTTGGGCTTTATATGCTGACGAGGTAAACATGCTTGAGACTCTCCTTGGCGGTGTGTTCGGCGGTCTTCTCCGGCTGGCCCCGGAAGTGTTTAAATTGTTTGACCGCGCAAGCGAGCGCAAGCATGAGCTTGCATTACTTCAGGCCGAGATGGATTTTGCCCGAATCCGTGGCGAGATAGCCATGAGACAGGTAGAGGCATCCATGACGATGGCCGAGATGGGCGCTATTGGAGAAGCGTTCAAAGAACAAAGCCAAACAGCAAAGAATGCCGGCTGGTTTGTGTCAGCCATCTCTGCACTGGTTCGGCCGACCGTTACCTACGCTTTCCTTGGCTTGTACGCGGCGGTCAAGATTGCGGCGTTCATGATTGCTATTCAGCAAAACGGTGACTGGAAAGAGGTGCTGATCCAGATGTGGGGTAGCGACGATCTGGCGACTTTTAATCTTGTGATATCCTTCTGGTTTGTAGGGCGCGTATACGAACGTTCAAAGCAATGACCCCCCAAAAACCAATTTCATGCACTTACTGCGGCAAGATGTTTTTGCGAAAAAACGGCGGCAGAGAAAAACAATGTTGTTTGGAATGCAGGTTTTGGTCAAAAGTCAATAAACATGAAGATTGTTGGGAATGGGGCGCCTCGTTTTTCAAAGCAACTGGATACGGGCAATTTGCGCTAACGCCAACCAAACCGGAAACGGCTCACCGCATGGCTTGGTTGCTAACAAACGGGGAAATCCATGACAACCTTTTTGTGTTGCACAAGTGCGACAACAGAAAGTGCTGCAATCCGGCGCATTTATTTCTAGGTACCCCAAAAGACAACATGGTTGATATGGCTCAAAAAGGGCGGTATGTTGGCGCGTTGGGCGCCAAGCACAGCGAATCGTCAAAAATGTTGCGCTCTTTTGGCGTAAAAATGGCATGGACGCTTGCAAAAGCAGAGGGGTACAAACGGCCCCTATCAATACACTATGACCGATTCCATAGATGAAGCGGTAGAGATTGCCGCATCTCTGTGCCGACCGTTTGAAGGGTTGCGGCTCAAGCCCTACCTCTGCCCCGCCGGATACCCCACGATTGGCTACGGAACCGTCTGGAAGCCTGACGGAACTCAGGTTAAATTAGACGATCCACCCATCACCAAGGAAACAGCCGAGGAGTGGCTGATTTCCGAACTGACCCGAAGCTATCTACCGGGGGTTTTGCGGGCATCTCCGGGGTTAATTCCCAACCCTCGGGCACTAGGCGCAATTACTGATTTTGCCTACAATCTTGGGGTGGGGCGATACCGCAGCAGCACACTACGCCGCCGAGTCAACGAGAAAGATTGGGATGGCGCTATTGAGCAAATAATGCTCTGGACAAAAGCGGGCGGTAAAACACTCCCGGGTCTGGTAAAAAGGCGAAAGGCCGAAAGCCTGTTTTTGGGGGGCGCATGAGTTCGGCGGAAAAGACAAACCCGGGTAAGTGGAAGCGAATCGTTGCCTCGGTAAAAGCATCTGGAAAAGGCGGAAGCCCGGGACAGTGGAGCGCCCGTAAAGCGCAACTGGCTACGCAAAAATATAAAGCATCTGGCGGCGGTTACAAAGGCCCCAAAAAGTCAGATAATTCGCTCTCAAAATGGACAAAAGAAGATTGGGGAACCAAGTCTGGCAAGCCATCTACTCAGGGTCCAAAAGCTACTGGTGAGCGATATCTCCCCAAAGCGGCCCGAGAGAAGTTGACTCCAGCCGAATATGCGGCCACAACTCGCGCAAAGCGGGAAGGAACCCGGCAAGGCAAACAGTTTGTTCCTCAACCCGAGTCAATAAAGAAAAAGGTGTGGTGATATGACGGTTGCTGCGGTTATGACCTACGATTCGCTCGTAGAGAACATCCAGTCGTATCTGGAGCGTACTGATACTGCGACTCTGGACAAGATCCCACTCTTTATCATGTTGGCGGAGCAGACTATTGCTTCGCAAATCAAGTTTCTTGGCAACCTGACCGTCAACACCAGCAACATGGTGACCGGTCAAAACATCATTGATAAGCCAGCCCGTTGGCACAAAACGGTGTCCATGAATATCACAGTTTCGGGGAGGCGATCCCCTGTTCTGTTGCGTAAATACGAATATCTAAGGGAATACTGGCCCGATCCCGCTCAGACAAGCGTCCCGAAGTTCTACGCTGATTACGACTACACCCATTGGTTGGTATCTCCCACTCCAGACAGCAACTACTCGTTTGAGGTTCTGTACTACGAACGAATTCAACCTCTGGATAGCAGTAATCAAACCAACTGGTTCACGATCTACGCCCCGCAGGCGCTTCTATACGGGTCTTTGTTGCAGTCAATGTCTTTCTTGAAGAACGATGAGCGAGTTCCGCTGTGGCGGAGTATATATGACCAAGCCATGCAGACCTTGATTTCCGAGGACAAACTTCGGATGGCAGACCGTCAGGCAATTGCTTTGGACAGTTAAGGATAGACCATGAGTTACAACAGTCCCTTCACAGGCCAAGTGATCCAGCCGACCGACGTTTCGTTTCGGGCAATCACTCTTACTGCTAATACACAGTTAGAGTGGCCCATCAACGGTAATGCCACTGACGACTACGCTGCGCGGATCATGCAGGTATCCGCCTCTTCTGCTGGTTTGAGTCTATACATGCCCCCGGCGAATCAGACATCAGTAGGAAATGATGCCCTGATCCGAAACACTGGTGCGAATACATTTACGGTCAAGGATTACGATGGAACCAACACGATCATCACCATAGCTGCGGGTGAGACAAAGTACATCTACATCACGACTAACGCAAATGAACAAGGCACTTGGGGGAATATTGCTTTTGGTGCGGGAACTTCGTCGGCAGATGCGGCGACTTTGGCGGGTCTGGGCCTTACAGCGATCTCCTCGACGCTGAACCAGAGCCACCCCACAGCGTCTTTGATTGCTTCGTATACCTTTGCTGTTGCAGACCGCGCTCAAACGTACATCTGGACTGGTGGCACAACAACAGCCACCTTGCCACTTGCTGCTAGCACCGGAAATAACTGGTTCGTTCTGTTCAAGAACAACGGAACTGGTACGGTAACGATAAACACCACAAGTAGCCAACTGATTGATGGTGGCCTTACAAAGTCTTTTGCTCCCTCTGAGTCTGCATTCATTGTCTGTACGGGAACGGCATATGTCACCATTGGTTATGGTGTCAGCACAGAGTTTCAGTTCAACGTATTAACCAAGGCCGTGACAACGGGGTCGTATACCCTAACCGCAAGCGAAGCATCCAACACCATCCAGTTTTACACCGGAACGCTATCTGGCAACGTAACAGTTACCTATCCTCCGGTTGCGAATCTGTACGTCATCTCTAACCAGACAACGGCTGGCGGGTATACGCTGACGGTGACGACGGGCATCGGGGGAAGTGCAACTGCAACCATTCCTTCTTCGGGTCAGGCTACTTTAATTTGTGATGGAACTAACTTCTACAACGCAAATACTACTCAAGCGGGCGGTACGGCCTTGAGCATCATCAGCGGCTCTGCTGGATCTCCGTCTCTTAATTTCTCCTCCGAAACCAACACAGGTATTTATCGTCCCGGCGCTGGAAGGTTTGGCGTGTCGGTATTGGGTAATTTGGTGTTGGATGTCACGGCAAGTGGGGTCTCTGTGACCGGAACTGGAATATTTTCTGGCGGAGTCTCTGGGGGGTCTTTTTAATGACTTCAAAAGTATTCGCTCTAGATACACAACCCGGAATTCAAAGGGATGGAACTATTTTTGATAAGGCTTTTTATGTTGATGGTCAGTGGGTACGTTTTCAGCGCGGACGCCCGAGAAAAATAGGTGGATTTAGAGAAATCAGTTGTGATGTTTCTGGAATATCAAGAGGCATCTACGTCAATTCGCAAAACGGTTTTAATCAAATCTTCAATGGTTATAACAATGGTTTGCAGACCCTGACAATCAACAATGACGGGGTAGGTGCTGGAGTTGTTGATTTTACCTTGTCCAACTTCACAAAAAGTGACCTGAATCTGTGGCAGTTTGATTCTTTCTTTGATGTTAGTGGATCAGGTAATCAATCTCTTTTGGCTCATCCGGGACAAAATCTACAAGAGATTGACAATGATCAGAATACTCCTGTTTTGATTGGTGATATAACCGGAACTACATTCAGTCAGGTGGGTGTTTTTACTGACACTATTACCACAACCAGCGGGGCTAATACGGTCACTGTTGCAGTGGCAAATCCACTTATTGCTGCCGGTCAAAGTATTAGTGGTACAGGGATTCCAGCTAGCACCACGGTAGTTTCTGTATCCACTACAACGATTACCATGAGCGCAAATGCATCTGCCTCTGGTGCGGTGACGGGTACATTCAACAACAATGTCTCTGTATCTGGCGGGGTTACTATTCTCCATCCGTATATTTTCGTATATGGAAATTACGGCCTGATCAGAAACGGAGGTGCAGGAAATGCAGAAGATTGGGTGTCTGCGGATGCAAATGAGGTAAACGTATCTAGCACGAAGATCGTTAAGGGGTTGCCCGTTCGAGGTGGCTCCAACGCTCCATCTGGGTTGTTTTGGAGCCTTGATAGCCTGATTCGAGTGTCGTTTGTTGGTGGGGTAGGAAGCCCCGCTCAGTATTGGCGATACGACATCATCTCATCTCAATCATCCATTCTGTCGTCTCAGTCTGTCATTGAGTACGACGGTATCTATTACTGGTGTGGGGTAGATCGCTTTCTTTTGTACAACGGGGTGGTCAAAGAGATTCCCAACCAGATGAACCAGAATTGGTTCTTTGACAACTTGAACTACGCTCAAAGACAAAAGGTCTGGGCGACCAAGGTTCCCCGTTTCGGTGAGATCTGGTGGTTCTACCCCCGTGGAGATTCAGAAGAGTGCAACGACTGCATTATCTATAACATCCGAGAGAACACTTGGTACGACGCAGGACAAGCAGACGGCGCTCGTAGGTCTGCCGGATACTTCTCTCAAGTTTTTCGCTTTCCCGTGAATGCATCAACTGACATTGATGCGGTTGGGGGGATTGCTGTAGTATCCATTACAAGTGCTGGATCTGGTTATACCAACGGGACTTATTCATATCGGACGCTCACTGGGGGATCGGGGACTGGCGCTACCGCAACCATAGTGGTAAGTGGGAACGTGGTAACCACGGTGACCATAAACGACAAGGGAAAGAATTATGTCATTGGAGATACTCTTACAGCATCACTTCCGGCTGGTTCTGGTTTTGAATTAACAATAACTGAGACAACCGATTTTGTGTGCATCTGGCAGCATGAAATAGGAACAGACAAGATTCAGAATACTCAGGCTCTAGCAATTCAAAGCTATTTTGAAACAAATGATCTTGGCTGGGTAACGGGTGGGCCGTCTCAGGTGTCTCCTGTTGGGGATAATCGTTGGCTACACATAGAAAGAGTCGAGCCAGACTTTATCCAATCAGGGGAAATGGAGCTATACGTTACAGGACGACCATATGCTCAGTCGGATGATTCAACAACCGGCCCCTATGTATTTGATCCAGATACAAATAAAATAGACATGCGTGAGCAAAGACGAGAGTTAAGGCTCAAATTCTTGTCAAATGTCTCTGGCGGGAACTACCAGTTGGGCAAGGTTATTCTCAATGCAAATGTCGGCGATGTAAGGCCATACTAATGAGTGTCGCACCTGTTGCTCTTATCTATGATCCAAGGTATCACACTTTTGAGTCGTGGGCGGCGCTCATGTGCGAACTGTACGCTCAACAGCAATTAGAAATCCCGCGAGATGGCATGGACTGGAAGTCATGGGCCGCAGGACTGAGGGGGATCGATGTGTTCTCAAACGAAGGAACGCCCGATCCTTATGGTTTTGAAGATTGGCAAGACTGGGCACAAGCCTTGGTCGGAGCCGTTAACCCATCGGTGCGATAAATGGCAACAACGCAAAACGCCGCACTACAACAGCAATTTTATGCTGATAATGCCTCGCAAGAAGAAGCAGTTCGCCGGGGCTTGGAATATGCCCAATCACAAGGATTGGATAAAAATCAAACAATTGCACTATTAAATCCCACTACGGGCGGTGGCCTAAAACAAGCTCCGGGCATGGGTAATTTTAGCGCAGGAGATTTTGATAACTACACCAAAAAGTTTGGTATTGATTTTTCTGTTAAACCGACCCCCGTGCCTACGGTAGACCCCTATGCAACGACGAGGGATGAGGTATCCAATTTATACAGAAGTGTGCTTGGGAGGGAACCTGATGCCGAAGGACTAGCGTATTGGACAAACCAATTTGGTGAATCTATTAGCCCAGACGAGAACGCATTATGGATGTCCATTGCAAAGCCGACTACCGCACCTCTATCTTCTGTTGCACCGACCACCACTCCCACACCGACTGCTGCGCCGCTATCTTCTGCCGCTATTCGTGGTGGAGATGATGACTATCTTGATTACGAAGACACAGCGCCACTATTGTCCGCAGAAGAACTGCAAAGGTTGAATTTAAGTACTCCTACTAATATTGGGGTAACTAAAAGCACCACTGGAGCGCCTGTAAACATTTCTTCGCAAGTAGGCGGATTATCGCTGTTTCCAAATTATGTTGACTTAGAGGCGGGCCAGAAACTTGAGGGCTACACAAGCGCTCCAGTAGATTATGAAGGCTCGTCAATCAAAGCAACGGGGGATATGGATGGAAACCTAACTGGTTATGAAGGCATCAGACAGGTTAGGGTTGGTAATAACGATGGTATTGCGATTGACACTTACGACACAAGCGGAAACCTTGTAAGTTCAATAGTTGACCTAGATGTAGGAAATAAAGACACCCACGTAGTTACTACTTACGACGCCGCAGGTAACATAACAGATAAACGTGTATATCAAGACACAAGCAACTCAGTGTTGCGAGATGCGGCTTTATACGCTGCTAGTCTTGCTATTCCGGGAGCCGCGCCGTTTGTACAAGGTCTTAATGCAGTAAAAGCGCTTGAGCAGGGGAATATTCTCGGCGCAATTGCTTCCGGTGCGGGCGCTTTGGGTGGGGCGGGTTTTACAATCCCAACAGAGTTAACAGATACCCTTAAATACGTTAATGCGGCACAAGCACTTGCCAGCGGCGATCCATCGCAAATTTTGAGCGCCGCCGCCTCGCTGACTGGAAGCTCAGATTTAAAAGTAGCATCGGCGGCATTAAATGCCGTACAGGCTATTCAATCTGGCAACCCCACGGCAATGCTTGGGGCGGTTAAAAATCTTAGCAATATTGTTAATGCAGCAACGCAAACAACCAAAGCTGCTGATCCAAATGCTGAGATGACAATGTATTTGACAGGCATCAACGCGGGCATGTCAGAAGATGACGCGATGGCGTTTGCCAAATCAATGACCAGTCAGGCGGCAGGAACTACCGGTAATTTTGCTAGGGCAGATAGGGCAAATGATCTTGCGCGTGAAAGAGCGCTTGATTCTCTTGGATTAACAGGAGATTTTGCCCGGATGGATCGTGCCAATGAAACCATTAGACGAGTAGCAGGAGACGCTTTTGATGCAGTCTATCAGATGACTGGCGACTCTAATTTAGCGCTTGAAGAGGCATCCAAGGCGGCTGGCATAGCTCTATCTAAAGGAGTTCAAACTGGGGCTGTGACAGAGAGTACATTACTCCCAGAAAGCGACAAAGACGATTTTGCTTATCTTGGAGAAAGGGTAGATCGTCCAGTTATCGGAAATGATAAAGCCGCTACTCCAGAAGAAGCCGCCGATGCTGCAAGAAAGATAAATCCTGCTGCATCTGGTTTTAGTTGGAACGGAAAAGACTACACGCTTACGACTCTCACTGGAACTGGTGGTGAGCAAGTGCTGGCGCAGTTGAATGCTATTGACGGTATTGGTATCGTTACTGATACTAGAGCAGATCGACCCATCATTAAAAATGATGAAGCAAACACTCCCGAAGAAGCTGCGGCCCTAGCCCGCGTCCGTAACCCCGCCGCTTCCGGGTTTGTGTTCGGAGGCCAAGAGTACACCATGACGGTGCCCACCGGAGCGGGTGGTGAACAGACCCGCCGGCAATTGGTTGACATTGAAATTGCCAACGCTCCGACACGAGATGCAGCATTTGCTCTTGCCAGAAAAGAGTATGGCCCAAATCATGTTTTTGAGTGGCGAGGAAACAAATTTGTTACGGCCACCTTTGCCGAGCGCCCCGACTTGGCCGGAACCAATGTAGTGCCCGGAGCTACATCAACAACAGCAGGCGCTGGGCGTGGCAGCGGTTACACGGGCTTTGATGCCACCGCCGCCGCTACTGCACTTGGCAATAATCAAGCCGCTGCAACAGCCCAGACAACACAAGCGTCCCCGGTGGTTGAATCTACGAGTATTTGGGGGACGGTCGGGAAGTTCTTGCAGGAAACCATGCAGATGAGTTCTGCGGCTGCTAATGATTATCTGAAGAACAATCCTGATAGCCCCTTCACACAGAGCGTAAGTACCGCGCTTGAAGCGGCCGGAAATCTGCAAAAAGACGCGGTTGGCGGGATGGCCTTATTGTTAGATAACAAGCCACTTGCTGATGCCATGATTACGACTGGCAACAGCAATGTCCTAAAGGGCCAATCTATAGGCACCGGCCCGCAAGACACGCAGAATTGGCAAACAACGCAGGCTCTTGTGGATGCCGCATCCGGTATTGAAAAACTAGGCGTGGTAGCGGGTCGCATATTAGATGGTACTAGCGGCCTCGGGCGTCAGGTGGTAGTCGAGTTGCGTCAGGAATTGCCTGCGCTGTTCTTGGGTGGTGGCACGGCGCGAGGCATTCTTGTTGCAAGCGGCGTAATTGATACTACCGAAACCGCCGGTAATGCAGCTATAGATGCTTACGACGATGCTGTCAAGGCTGGAAAAACGCACACGCAAGCCCTGTCGGACGCGAGAGTAGCCGGCGTGGTGGCCGGAGCCACCGAAGCAGTCATTCAAGCTACTCTCGGGAAATTGGCTGATCTTAGCTTAGGTAAATTTGATGACATCATTAGAAAGGGCGTGTCCGCAGACACTACTAGAGTAGTCGGAAGGACTGGCGCGGAATCGGTCGTTGAGGCCGCGCAAGAGAGCGGATCTTCAGCGGCTGTGGATCTTGCCCTGACCGGTTCTGTTGATGTAAATAAGGCTTTGACTCAGGGCGTGCTCGGTGGCGTAGTTGGGGGCGGCACGCAGACTGCTACGGCTCCAGTTATTGTTGCGGAGGGTCATCCTGCTACCACCGCTGGAACAGACGCATCTACCGCAGGGGGCACGACAACCGCTCCTACCGTAGGAGGTACGACAACTGCGCCCGCCGGAACAACCACTACCGGGGTTACTGGAACAACAGCCCCTGCTGGAACGGTCGAAACAATTTCTCAGACAGATGGTGCTGTAGATGCAGCGAACAACGTCATACTTAACACAAACCAAACGGTGACTGATGCGTTGAGTTCCGGCGCGGATGTAAGCACTACGGTCTCGGATGCTATAAGTAATGCTACGTCACTCGGTGCAGACGCAAATAGCGTGGTCAGCAACGTCGTTGCTACTTCACTCG
>OGWJ01000011.1_pt1 | contig 28005 bp, 28 predicted proteins | sample 1575991 | NCBI WGS metagenome assembly OGWJ01 (sample SAMN07581533, study PRJEB24739) | freshwater metagenome | place: Singapore | collected 2015-01 | reverse complement strand
ACTTCAAACAATCATAGGTGTCAATCTTCAGCGTGTCAGGAGTAGAATTGATGAACAACAACATGATGGGTAACAAAAAGAGCTTAGACATACACCGACGTATTTGATAGTGCTAGAAAGAATTTTAGAAATAATATTTATTCAGAATACAAAGCAAATAGAACCGAAACTCCAGAGGATTTAATACCTCAATTTAGTTTTATACGTGAAGCTGTAAAAGCTTTCAATTTACCTAGTATAGAAATGGAAAATTATGAAGCTGATGATTTAATAGCTACATATAAAAAAGAAGCTATAAAAAAAAATATAAGGGTAAAGATTATTTCATCCGACAAAGATTTAATGCAATTAATTGATGACCAAACAACTCTTTTTGACTCAATGAAAAATAAGGATATTGGTATTGAAGAAGTTAAGGAAAAATTTGGTGTAACACCTGATAAAGTTATTGAAGTACAAGCATTAGCGGGAGATAGTTCAGATAATATACCTGGAGTTCCAGGTATAGGAGTTAAAACTGCCGCGGAGTTAATTAATGAATTTGGTTCAGTAGAAAACTTATTAAAAAATATTGATAAGATTAAACAGCCTAAACGAAGACAGACAATTTCTGAAAATAAAGAGAATGCGCTTATTAGTAAAAAATTGGTAACTCTAAAAGACGATATTCCTATAGTTGAAAAAGTTGAGGATTTTACAGTTAAGGATTTAGATAAAGTAAAAATTATTTCATTTTTAAAAAAGATGGAATTTACCAGACTTTTAGAAAGAATTGAAAAGGTTTATGGAGCACAAACTGATAAAAGAGAAATTGTTTTAGAAGAAACCAAAAAAAGTATTTCCTCAAGCGCAAAAGTTTCTAGAGAAAATTATAAAACAGTATTTGAATTATCTGAGCTAGAAAAAATTTTAGAAGAAGCTGAAAAAAAAGGATCAGTCGTTGTTGACGTTGAGACAAATTCTTTAAATATTAGACAGGCTGATTTAGTGGGAATTTCCTTATGCGTAAAAGAGGGTGATGCTTATTACGTGCCTTTAAATCATTCTAATAAAGAGGATAAGCAGATTAAATTTCAGTTAGATACCGATGCTGTTATTAAAAAGATCAAACCTTTTCTTGAAGACAAAAGTATAAAAATAATTGGACATAATATTAAGTTTGATTTTGGAATATTTAAAAAATATGGGATACATCTAAATTCAATTGAAGACACCATGTTAATGTCTTACGTGCTCGATGCTGGAATAAATCGTCATGGCATGGATTTGCTTTCTGAGATTCATCTAAATCATAAAACTATTTCATTTAAAGATGTTGCTGGCATTGGAAAGTCACAAGTTACTTTTGATAAGGTTCATGTTGATAAAGCTACGGAATATGCAGCTGAAGATGCTGATGTTACTTTAAGATTATATAATTTTTTTAATAATAGAATTTTTAAAGAAGAGGTACTGAAAGTTTATGAAGAACTTGAAAAACCAATGGTTCAAGTTTTGTCGCAGATGGAGGAAAATGGAATTAAAATTGATGAAAAAATTCTAAAAAATTTATCATTAAAATTTGAGAAAGATTTAAAAGTTTTAGAAAAAAAAATTTATGAACTTGCAGGCGAGCAGTTTAATATTGCATCCACAAAACAACTTGGTGATATTCTTTATAAAAAGCTAAAAATTGTTGGCACTAAGAAAACGAAAAAAGGTAATTACGCTACAAATGTTAATATTTTAGAGGATTTAGCTTTCCAAGGACATGATTTGCCAAAACTTATTTTAGATTGGAGACAAAAATCCAAATTAAAAAATACATATACTGACAGTTTGCAAGAATTTATTGATCCAAAAACTAAAAGAATTCATACATCTTTTTTACTAGCTGCTACCAATACAGGTAGACTTGCATCTAGTGATCCTAATATCCAAAATATCCCAATTAAATCTGCAGAAGGAAGGGAAATACGTTCTGCGTTTATAGCAGAAAAAGGTAATTTTTTAATTTCAGCAGATTATAGTCAAATTGAAATGAGAATACTTGCACACATGGCAGATGTTAAAGAGCTAAAGAAGGGTTTTTTAAACTCTGAAGATATTCATAACATTACTGCAGCTCAAATCTTTGAAGTAAAGCAAAATGAAATTAATGAAGAAATGAGAAGAAAAGCAAAGGCAATAAATTTTGGAATTATTTATGGAATTTCATCATATGGTCTTGCTAAACAAATCTCAGTTTCAAATACTGAGGCAGAATCTTTCTTAAAATCCTATTTTAAGAAATTTCCAGAAATAAAAGATTATATGAACGAAACATTAAAAAGTTGTAGAAAATATGGTTATGTGAAAACAATATTCGGTAGAAAGTGCAACTTTCCAAATATTAATGATAAAAATCATACTTTAAGAACTTTTCAAGAAAGAGCATCTATTAATGCTCCAATACAAGGAACTGCAGCGGATCTTTTAAGACTCGCTATGATAAAGATAGATCAAAAAATTAAAGATCAAGATTTAAAATGTAAAATGCTTTTGCAGATTCATGATGAATTAGTATTCGAATCTTTGGATGATAATATTAAAAAATTAAAAAATGATATTGTCGAAATAATGTCAAAAGCTTCAGAACCAGACTATAAATTTTCTATTCCTTTAAGCGTAGATATTAAAGAAGGGCTAAACTGGACTAGCGCACATTAAAACTTTTGATAATACAAATATTATTATAAAATAATTAATATGAATAAAACAATCGCTCTAGTTGATGATGATAGAAATATTTTAACAAGCGTTTCAATGGCGCTTGAGAACGAAGGATTTAAAGTACAAACTTATCTAGATGGCGAAAGTGCTTACATAGGTATGACGCGTAATCCTCCCGATCTAGCAGTAATAGATTTAAAAATGCCTAAAATGAATGGTGAAGAATTGCTAGAAAAATTAAGAAAAAAATCTTCTATACCTGTAATTTTATTAACTTCTAAAGATGATGAGGTCGATGAATTATTAGGATTAAAACTAGGAGCAGATGATTATGTTAAAAAGTCTGGGGGCTTTTCTATTAAAGTATTAATTGAAAGAATTCGTGTTCAATTTAGAAAGCTAGAACCTAAAACTGCTTCACAGCCCAAGAATATTTTAACCGTTGGTAGATTAACTTTGGACTCAGAGCAATTAGAATGTGAGTGGGGAGGAAAACCTTTGCCTGATAAATTAACTACCACTGAATTTAAGATTATTTATGAATTAGCAAAAAGGCCTGGGGTTGTTAAAGAAAGAGCTTACTTAATGAATATTGCATACAAGCAAGACAATGACATTGAAGACAGGACTATAGATAGTCATGTTAAACGAATAAGAAAAAAATTTAAAAAAATCGATCCAAAATTTTCAGCAATCGAGACAAGATATGGAAGTGGTTATCGCTGGAATGTTAGTTAAATAGAATGAAATTTTCTGTTAACTTAAAATCTTTATTAGCAAGATTTTTATTCATAAATTTATTTTTTTTTTCAATTTTAACTTTAGCAACTTTTTCTTATCTTCAATCGATTGAACCGGAGCTTGTTGGTAATAAAAAGAAAGAACATTCTAAACTTATTAAGAACATCGCTTTAAACATGGAGTTGCAACGCATTCCCTATAAGAGAGATGATCTTAAAAGTTTTTTAACAAATTATAAATATTTATTACCCAGCATTAATCAAATTAGAATTTATAATTTAAAAAAAGAAATAATAGTAGATGCTCATTCCTTAGATATAAATGCTAAACCATTTTATAAAGTACCAGATGTTCAAGAGAGAAAATTATCAACAGATAGTATACCAGACACCCCGGATCTAACTACTCGACAAGAGGAAAGACTGCTTAATAAAATTATTAATGATAATTTAAATATATTAGGTTCTGATAAGGTCTTAACCTTTTCAAGAAAGATTAAAAATAATTTTGTTGTTGTTAGTTTATCATCTTTAAATTTAAATAATGAAAATAAAGGCTTTATTGTCATTACGGAAGAGTCGAATGATATTGAAAATGCTGTTGTTGAAAGAAAAAACTTTGTTATTAGAACAGCTTTAAGTGTTGCTGCAATTATATTAATATTTTCGATATTTCTAAATGCAAATATTATTAAACCAATTAGAATTTTAGGGCGTTACGCATCTTCAGCAAGTTCTGATCATCCAGATAATAAAATTATTAACAGAATTAATCTAAGACAAGATGAAATTGGTAATTTATCAAGATCACTTTCTGGAATGACTGACAATTTATATAAACGAATTGAATTTGCAGAAAGATTTGCCTCTGATCTTACTCATGAAATTAGAAATCCACTAGCATCTCTGAAAGCAGCATCAGAATTATTGCCTAATGCTAAAGATTCAGAAAAAAAGAATAGATTACTAGGAATTTTAAATGATGACGTTGTAAGAATTGAAAGATTAATTACAGATTATTCTAATATGCTTAAAGGAGAAGCCTTAGAAGCTAAATTACAATTAACTAGATTTGATTTAATTAAACTTATAAAAAAAGTTGCAGAGGAATATCAGCAGGTCATTAATAATACTAAAAAAAACATTTCAATAGAAATTAATAATTTAATTAATAAAAAAACTTTTGTTATTGGTTTTGAAAGTAGAATTGAACAAGTTATTTCTAATATATTAGAAAATTCTATTTCATTTAGTCCAGAAAAAAGTACTTTAAGAATAAAAATTGAAAGAGTTAATAATACCGCAAAAATAATTATTACAGATGAAGGTCCTGGATTTAATGAAAGTAATATCGGAAAAGTTTTTGAAAGATTTTATAGCAACAGACCCAAGGAAATGTTCGGTCTACACTCTGGATTAGGATTAAATATAGTTAAAAATATAGTTGAATCTCACAAAGGTCAAATTAAAGCATATAATTTAAAAGAAAAAGATACAAGAGGTGCGGCAGTCGAGATTGATCTGCCAATAGCAGATTAAAGTTCATAAATAAAATTGATATACCTAAGTTTTATTGTTAATTAACTTTTTAAATGACACAAGATTTTAAAGTAAAAGATCTAAAACTAGCAGAATTTGGCAATAAAGAAATTTCTATAGCTGAAACTGAAATGCCAGGTTTAATGGCAATTAGAAGTGAATATCAATCTAGCAAACCTTTAAAAGGCGCAAGAATAATTGGATGTCTTCATATGACAATTCAAACGGCAGTTTTAATAGAAACGTTGGTAGCTCTTGGAGCTGAAGTTAGATGGTCATCTTGCAATATATTTTCAACACAAGATCATGCCGCAGCTGCAATTGCTGCAAAAGGAGTACCAGTATTTGCATGGAAAGGTGAAACAGAAGAAGAATATTGGTGGTGTATTGAACAAACCATCAATGGAAAGAAAGACTGGAAACCAAATCTTATATTAGATGATGGCGGAGATTTAACTATGTTATTACATAATAAATACAAAGATTTATTAAAAAATATCAAGGGAGTTTCTGAAGAGACTACTACTGGAGTTAAAGCTTTAAAAAAATTAGAAAAAGAGAATAAATTATTAATTCCAGCAATTAATGTAAATGACTCAGTGACTAAATCTAAATTTGATAATTTATATGGCTGTAGAGAAAGTTTAGTAGATTCAATTCGAAGAGCAACAGATGTCATGATGTCAGGAAAAGTTGCTATAGTTGCAGGATTTGGAGATGTTGGAAAAGGTAGTGCAGCATCACTTAGACAAAGTGGAGCAAGAGTTTTGGTTACAGAAACAGATCCAATTTGTGCATTACAAGCGGCAATGGAAGGCTACCAAGTAGTGTTGATGGATGAAGCTATAGCATCAGCCGATATTGTTGTTACAGCCACAGGTAACAAAGATATCGTTACTATCGAGCACATGAGAAAAATGAAAGACAGGTCAATTCTTTGTAACATTGGACACTTTGATAATGAAATACAAGTCAGTGCATTAAAAAATTACAAATGGAACGAAATAAAACCACAAGTTCATGAAATTGAATTTCCAGATAAAAAAAGAATTATTTTATTAGCAGAAGGCAGGTTGGTAAATCTTGGCTGTGCAACAGGACATCCTAGTTTTGTTATGAGCGCTTCTTTTACAAACCAAGTTATTGCCCAAATAGAATTATGGAACAATAATGGAAAATATCAAAACAAAGTCTATGTTTTACCAAAACATTTAGATGAAAAAGTTGCTATGTTGCATCTTGCAAAAGTGGGCGCAAAACTTACTAAATTAAGCAAAGAGCAAGCTGATTATATTAGCGTTTCTGAAAAAGGACCTTTTAAACCAGACACATACCGTTATTAGTTTCAATTAAATGGAATTAAAATCATTAGATTCCACAAAAAAAGTTGCTGAAGCTGTTGCAATTAATTTAAAACCAAATGATTTTTTATTACTCAGTGGTAATTTAGGAGCTGGTAAGACAACATTTACTAGATTTCTAATACATTATTTACAACAAAAATATCAACGTCCTTTAGAGGAGATAGTAAGTCCCACTTTTAATATAGTTCAATATTATGACTTAGGAAAAGATTTTAAAGTTGCTCACTATGATTTTTATAGACTAAAAAAAGAAAAAGAAATTTTAAATATAGGTTTATTTGATACAGCAAAAGATTTTATAAATATTATTGAGTGGCCTGAAATTACTTTGAATTCTTTGAATGATTTTTTACAAATTAAATTTTTTTATGATCCTAATAAAGATTTTAGATTTTTAGAATTTAATGGAAAAGGAAAGTGGTCAGGATTCAGTATTAATGATTAATAGTAAAAGATTAAAAATTATAAAAATTTTTCTCAAAAAAAATTATATAGAAAATTATAAAATAAAAGAAATAAAAGGGGATGCTTCTTTTAGAAAATATTTTAGAATTTATTTAAAAAATAAATCCTACGTTCTTGCTTCTGCAGAACAGGAAAAAAAATCTAATATTTTAAATTATATTCAAATTAATAAGTTTTTAAATAAAGAAGGAATTAATGCGCCAAAAGTAATAGATTATAATTATAAAAATGGTTTGGCTTTATTGGAGGATTTTGGTGACAAAACTTATCTTCAGTTAATTAAAAGATCTAAAAATAAGTTTTATGTTTATCAATCGTTAATTAGGTATTTAATTAAATTACAAAGAATAAATTTTAGAACTAACATATTTCGATTTAAAAAATATAATTTTAGTATCTTAAAAAAAGAAATAGATTTATTTTTTATTTGGTACTTACCTCATATTATTGAAATAAAAAATAATTCTCAAATTAAAAAGTTAAGACAATTATTATTATCAATTTTAAAGAATAATTTTATTTATAATAATTGTTTTGTTCATAGAGATTTTCATGTCTCAAATATGATGCAATATAAGAATGACTCAAAAAATAAAATTGGAGTTATTGATACACAGGATGCTTTGATTGGTTCAAGAGCTTACGATGTGCTTTCTTTGATAGATGATGTTAGGATTAAAACTAGTTATGAGTTGAAGCAGAAGTTATTAAATTATTATTTATTATTAGCGAAGAAAGAAAAGAATTTTAATATTAAACAATTTAAGAAAGAATTTTCAATTCTTTCAGTGCAAAGAGCTATGAAAATTATTGGAATATTTTCAAGGCTTTTTAAACGGGATAAGAAAAATAGATATTTAAAATTAATTCCTTACACTTGGACAATACTTAATAAAAGGTTAGAAGATCCAATATTTAAAGAGGTAAGAGTTATCATTAATCAGCAAATTAAATTAAGATCTAAGAATGTTAATTGATAAAAAGTTTTTTGAAGATTCAGAAGCCTGGCCTTTTGTCGAGTCTAGAGAAATATTAAAAAAAAGATTAAAAATAATAGAGAAAAAGGGCTACGTTTTATTTCAAACTGGTTACGGACCGAGCGGACTTCCTCATATTGGAACTTTTGGAGAGGTTTGTAGAACTACTATGGTCATGAATGCTTTTCAAAGACTATCTAATATACCAATTAAATTATTCACATTTTCAGATGATATGGATGGACTTAGAAAAGTTCCAGATAACATTCCAAATAAATCTCTCTTAGAGGATAATTTAAATAAACCATTAACAGCAATTCCTGATCCATTTAAAAAATTTAAGAGTTTTGGAGAACATAATAACAATATGTTAAAAAAATTTTTAGATGATTTTAATTTTAAATATGAATTTAAAAGTTCGACTGAACTTTATACCAAAGGTGAATTCGATGATGCTCTAACTGCAGTTTTGAAAAACTATGATAAAATTATGGAAGTTGTTTTGCCAACTCTTGGTCCTGAAAGAAGAAAAACGTACAGTCCATTTTTACCTATATGTCCTGAGACAGGAAAAGTATTAGAGGTTGCTGTCATTGAGAAAAATTTAGATACTAAAACTATTATTTATCAAAATGGAAATAAAAAAGTTGAAACAAAAATTACAGGAGGAGCATGTAAGTTACAGTGGAAAGTCGATTGGGCTATGCGCTGGTTTGCTCTTGGAGTTGATTTTGAAATGTATGGAAAAGACCTAATACCAAGTGCTGAATTATCTAGCAAAATTTGTAAAATTTTAGGAGGAATACCACCAGCTGGATTTGCATATGAGTTATTTCTAGATGAAAATGGAGAAAAGATATCTAAATCAAAAGGGAATGGAATTACAATTGAACAATGGCTTAAGTATGCATCTCCGGAAAGCTTATCTTTGTATATGTATCAAAATCCAACCAGAGCAAAAAAACTATACTTTCAAGTTATTCCAAAGGCAGTCGATGAGTATCTTTCTTTTCTAGAAAAATTTGAAAAACAAGAAGAAAAAGAAAAACTTGGAAATCCAGTTTGGCATATTCATGATGGAAATCCACCAAAAGAAGAAATAATTATTTCCTTTAACATTTTGCTTAATTTAGTCAGCGTAAGTAATACAGATAAAGAAGATGTTATTTGGAAATTTATTAAGAACTTTAGTCCAAATTTAATTAAAGAAAAACATCCTATTCTTGAAAAACTTATTTTAAACGCGATTAATTATTTTAATGATGTTGTAAAAATTAATAAAAAATTTAGAAAACCTGATCCAATAGAAAAAAAAGCACTACAAGATCTTTCTGAGCAAATTTCTAAAATGAGTCCAAATCTTCAGCCAGAGGAGATCCAAACCATAGTTTATACTGTTGGTAAGATACATTATTCAAAAGAGAGGCTAAGAGATTGGTTTAAAATGATTTATGAGGTACTTTTTGGAGATGAACAGGGGCCTAGAATGGGCTCGTTTATAAGTTTTTATGGTATTAAAGAAACTGTAAATTTAATTAATAAATCTATTAATGATTAATCATAAAAATGAATTTTCAGATTATTAATTCTTTTATTAATAAGCTGGATCCTGAACTTGCCCATTCCTTAGCCATTCAGTTTTTAAAAAATCTTTATATTCCTATTTTTTCATCAAAAGATGATGAAATTTTAAAAATTAATATTTTAGGAAAAGAATTTTCAAATCCATTAGGTTTAGCAGCAGGATTTGATAAGAATGCCGAGGTATTTGATAAGATGTTTGCTTTAGGATTTGGTTTTGTAGAAGTTGGAACTATTACTCCAAAAGCACAAGAGGGAAATATAAAGCCAAGAGTCTTTAGATTAATAGAAGATGAAGCGATTATTAATCGTTTGGGTTTTCCAAGTCAGGGTTTAGTTAAAATTAGAAGTAGAATTGAGAGTAAAAGTTTAGAGGGAATTTTAGGAGTTAATATTGGGCCGAACAAGGATAGTGCATCGCGAGTTGACGATTATGTAGAATGTTTTAAAAATTTTCATAATTTATGCAGTTATATATGCATAAATATTTCATCACCCAATACTGAAAATTTAAGAAATTTTCATCAACAAGAAAATTTAAAAAAATTATTAAGTGAAATTTTGAATATAAAAAGTACATTAAGTAGTAAAACCCCCATTGTTTTGAAGATATCACCAGATATTAATGACGTTGATATTGATATGATTTGTAAAAGTATTTTAGAATTTAATTTAGATGGATTAGTTCTAACAAATACGTCAGTTAAATTAAGAGAAAATTTAATTAATAAACAAAAAAATGAAACAGGTGGTTTATCAGGCGCTCCTATTAAAGAAATCTCAAATTTAATTATTAAAAAGTTTTTTAAAATTATCAGAGGAAAAGTTCCGATAATTGGCGTAGGGGGGATCGACTCAGGAATCTCGGCTTATGAAAAAATAAGAGCAGGGGCTTCTTTATTACAGCTTTATACAGGTTTAGTTTACAAAGGACCTTTTATTATAACATCTATTAAGCAAGAGTTAACTCAGCTTTTAAAAAGAGATGGATTTTCTTCTTTACAAGAAGCGATAGGCGTTGACAGCAAATAAATTAATCACCAAAGTTAAAATTACTAAAAAGGTTAGTCTTTTTCTTAGATTTAAATACCAAACATTATTAGACTCAGAAAATATTTTACCATCAATAAAGTTAGTTGCGAAAAATAGCACCATGTAGATTGCAATTTTTATATCTTGGTTTGCAAAAAAATCTAAAATAAAAGAAAAAACCGGGACTAAAACACTTAAAGTTAATAATAAATTTTTATTACTAGAAATATTACTATTTAAGATTTTACTCCATTGGCTGCCGCAAAGAAAAGATAAAATTATATTTGCATAAAATAAATATACATCCACAACATAGTTATTAAAATTTGAAATAAAAAAAATGATTGTAAGTGCGAAAAACGGAATAAGACCGAGATGCCCCAATATTGTTGCTAATTTTTTTTTTTCGATTGGCATATTAATATTTTAGTTTTTTAAAAATAAACGAGCTAAAGTATCCAATTAATATAGCAAGTATCACAGCAGTTAATGCATATAATATTGGACTGGTATTTACAAATTGATAAATAAAATCTTGAAAGAAATTTAAGTGATCTTGACTATCTATTTTTTTAAAAATTTTAAATTTTAATTCTTCTACAAATAAAGAATAGCCAAATTTTAATCCAAAAATAATAATGATAATGGACATTAAAATTCTAAGTTCTTCATTTTTTAAATTTATACCAAGTCTAGTTCCTAATTGTACTCCAACAACAGATCCGAGCATAAGAATAGAAACTAAAATAAGATCAATATTATGATTAGTGATAGCATGAAAGAAAGTTACAAAAGTCATAACAAAAATCATTACAAATAAAGATGTTCCAGGAACAAGTTTAGATGGCATGCCAATAACGTAAATCATTACTGGAATTAAAATAAAAGCTCCTCCTACGCCCATCATGGATGAAATAATTCCAATCAAGAATCCAAAAAATATTGGTGGAATGATACTAATGTAAAGCCTTGAAGAGTTCATTCTAACTTTGAATGGAAGTCCATGAATCCAGGTATGTTTACGAAATTTTCGTCTTATAAATTTTTTATTTTTTATTCTGCGAAACTCAGCAAGACTTTCAATGAACATTAAAAGTCCAAAACTAGTTAATAATACAAAATATAAAATTGAAGTAATCGTATTAATTTTTCCAATTTGAATTAATAATTTAATAAAATAAATACCAAGGGTTGCACCAAAAATTCCTCCACTTAAAATATAAATACCCATTTTAATGTCGACTTGTTTTTTGTACCAATGGGCAAATGTTCCAGAAACAGAAGATGCTAAAATATTGTTAGATCCATTTGCAATGGCATGCATTGGAGGAATGCCAAAAAAAATTAAAGCGGGCGTCATTAAAAATCCACCACCAATACCAAGTAAACCACTTAAGAAACCAATAAAGCCGCTTATTGATAATAAATATAAAATGTTAACATGGACCTCTACGATTGGCAGGTAAACTTGGAACATGAAAATTTTAAGTTAAATAATAATTATTGGACTAATCTTGTAAAAACAAGAAATCAATTATTGCAAATAATCTAGGATTTATAAGAAATATCTTGACGTAAATTCATCATCTAACTATATCCCTTGCAGGAGAAAATATGTCTAAACTTTGCGAACTAACAGGTAAAAGACCACAAACAGGTCATAATGTCAGTCACGCTAATAATAAAACCAAAAGAAGATTTTTTCCAAATCTCAAGAAAGTTTCTTTTAAAAGTGAAAAATTAAATCGTGATATTCGTATCAAAATTTGTACTCGTGCAATTAAAGCTGTAGATTTTAGAGGTGGAATTGATGAGTTTTTATTGAGAGCTAAAAATAAAAATTTATCTCCTAGAGTAAAAAAAATAAGAAAACTTTTGTTAACTATTGTACCCCACGTAAAAAAAGTTAGACAAGAAGTAAAAGTTAAAAAAGAAATTAAAAAAGTTTAGTTAATTTTGATTTTTTCCAAAAAAATATTTTGGTACACATCTGCTATGGCAGTGGTGATCTGCTCATCTAATTATTTAGTTCAATTCCCTTTTAATTACTTTCAGCTTAATGAAATAATAACCTGGGGTGCTTTTACATACCCAGTTTCTTTTTTTATCACAGAACTTGCAAATCGTTTCTTTGGAAAAAAGTTTGCTCGTAAAGTTGTGTTTGCAGGGTTCTTAACTGGACTAATATTATCTTTTATTTTAAGTCTTCAAGAGTTTATTGTTTCGAGAATTGTAATTGGTTCAGGAATAGCTTTTCTTGCCGCGCAATTATTAGATATTAAAGTTTTTGATTTTTTAAGGAATAAGTCTTGGTTTATTCCTCCTCTAGTTTCGTCACTTCTTTGTTCGCTATTAGATACCATATTGTTTTTTAGCATTGCTTTTTATGGAACCGACATCAATTGGATAACTTTAGCTTTAGGTGATTTTACAGTTAAATTGTTAGTGGATTTTGTTATGCTTCTTCCTTTTAGGTTGGCAATATCAAAGTATAAAGTTATTTAATTTAATTTCTTTTTTCTTGTTTCTTCAATAAATAAATCTGCCAGCTGATCAATTAATGCGTCACCAAGTTCTTGTACGTCTGCAATTTTTAAAGCTTTGCTATAATAGTTAGTAACATCATGACCAATTCCAATAGCGTTAATTTCAATATCTTTTTTATTCTCAATCCATTTTACAGTATTTTTTAAGTGCTTTTCTAAATAATTTCCTGGGTTTACAGAGAGGGTTGAGTCATCAACAGGGGCTCCATCAGATATTACCATTAAAATTTTTCTTTCTTCGCTTCTTTTCTTTAATCTTTGGTAGGCCCATAAAATTGCTTCCCCATCAATATTTTCTTTTAAGATTCCCTCTTTTAACATTAATCCTAAATTATTTTTTCCTCTACGCCATGGTGTGTCTGCAGATTTATAAACAATATGCGATAAATCATTTAATCTTCCAGGATTGTTTATTTTATTTTTTAACCATAGCTCCCTACTTTTCCCGCCTTTCCAATTTAAAGTTGTAAACCCCAATATTTCAACTTTTACAGAACATCTTTCTAGTGTGCGCGATAAAATATCGGCGCAAATGGCCGCAATAGAGATAGGTCTACCTCGCATCGATCCTGAATTATCGATCAATAAAGTAACTATTGTGTCTTTGAAATTCGTATTTTTTTCCTTCTTATAAGAAAGAGAGTTATGGGGATCGATGATAACTCTAGTTAGTTTTGCCGTATCAAGCATACCTTCTTCAAGATCAAACTCCCAAGATCTATTTTGATATGCGAGTAATTTTCTTTGCAATTTATTTGCAAGTCTTGAAATGAAATTATGAAAAGATTTTAATTGATTGTCTAAATTTTCTCTAAATTTAATCATTTCACTAGAATCAACCATTTCTTCAGCATTAATAATTTTGTCAAATTTATTTGTAAAAATTTTATATTTAACTTCATTATTATTTTTTTTAATATTAGAGGATTTTATTTCATCATTTGAGCTATTTTCGTCTTCAATTAAAGACTGTCGCTCACTTTCATTTGCATCAATTTCAACATCAGGAATTATACTTTCAATATTAAAGTCTTGCTTATTAGAATTTTTATCCTGGTTAATTTCATTATCATTTTGATCTTTAAGTTTATTTTCATTTTTTTGTTCATCATCATTGTCACTATTATTAGGAGTTAACTTTTCCTCTAATTTTAGATCTTGAATAATAGAGTTTAAAATAGTTGAGAATTTTTCTTGATTAGAAATGTTTTTCTTTAATAAATCTAATTTATCTTTAATTTGTTCATTAATAGTATTATTCCAATTTTTTAAGCTCTTTTTTTCTTCAATATTTAAGTCAAGATTAAGTAGGTGATTTGCTAAAATAATATCAAAAGCTTTTTCAATGTTGTTATAGAAATCATCATTTTGTTCTTTAAATTTCTTTTGATAGTAATTTTTAAAGTTTAGATTTATTCCTGCAAAATTTTCTGATCCTAGTTTTTCATAGCGAATTTTTTCAGCACTCTTATAAATATTTTTTGCAATTATCCCTCTTGGTTCAAATTTTTTTAAAATTTCAAAATTGCTATGTTTTATTTTTAAGGCTTCAGAATCTGCTAGGGCTCTAATATTTTGATATTCATCTATAGTATCAAAATTAATTTTAGGAAGATTAATAACATTGCTTTCTTTAGCAGGAGCGTCTGAAAAAAGAATATTGAGATCTTGTTTTTTAGCTATCGCCTTAATGGTTGATGAGATGGCTATTTTAAAATTTTCAGCCTGTTTTTCATTTTCCATTTTTGAGATTTATTTTTACACTTGCAGATGTTTCTGTAAGTTCCTTGGCAAAACATCTTTGAAAATATTCTGCGATAATTGCTCTTTCTAATTCATCGCACCGATTTAAAAATGATATTCTAAAAGAGTAGCCAATATCATTAAAAATTTTATAATTATCTGCCCAAGTCATCACTGTTCTAGGGCTCATTACAGTTGAAATATCTCCATTAGCAAGACCAGATCTTGTTAGATCGGCAACTTGAATCATTTTTTGTACAATTTTTTTTCCCTCAGCATTGTTTAGATGTGGGCACTTTGATAATATGATTTCAAGTTCATTCTCTTGTTTTAGATAATTAAGTGTTGTTACGATGTTCCAACGATCCATTTGTCCTTGATTAATCTGTTGTGTTCCATGGTAAAGTCCTGAAGTATCTCCAAGACCAATGGTATTTGCTGTTGCAAATAATCTAAAATATTTATTTTGTTTAATGACTTTATTTTTATCAAGTAGAGTTAATTTTCCTTCACTTTCAAGTAATCTTTGAATAACAAACATTACATCAGGTCTTCCGGCATCATATTCGTCAAATACTAAAGCCACTGGATTTTGTAGTGCCCAAGGTAAGATTCCTTCTCTAAATTCAGTAATCTGTTTGTTATCTTTTATTACGATCGCATCTTTTCCTAAAAGATCAATTCTACTTATATGACTATCTAAATTTATTCTTATACAGGGCCAATTTAGTCTTGCCGCAACTTGTTCGATGTGAGTTGATTTTCCTGTGCCGTGAAACCCTTGAATCAAAACTCTTTTGTTAAAAACAAAACCAGCAAGGATTGAAAGAGTCGTATCACGGTCAAATCTGTAGGAGCTATCTAGTTCAGGAACAAATTGATTTTTTTTTGAAAAACCTTCAACCGTCATATCGGTATCAATATTAAAAATTTGCTTTACAGAAATTTTTAAATCTGGTGCACTTTCAAAAGTATTATTGTCCATGATTTACGTTTTTTTGATTATTCCTTAAAAGAGTATAAGCTATTGTTATTTCTTTTAATTTATTCTCAAATTTTTTATCTCCAGAATTTGTATCTGGGTGATATTTTTTTACAAGTTTTTTAAATTGTTCTCTAATTTCGCTCCATTTTACATTACTTTTTAAATCAAGTTTTTTTAAAGCTTCTATTTCTTTTGAGCTATAAATTGTTTTTTTTTCAAATTGTTTAAAATAATCGGCAGGAAAAGCATCTTGTTCTTCTAAAATATTTCTCCACACTTTATTAAAAAAATTATCTTTTGAGCCAAGTTTAGAGGTTGGTTTATGCCACGTAATATCGGAATGTATAAATTCCTCAATTTTATCCTGAGACATTTCAGAGAAAAAATCCCACTCGTGATTATAAATTTTTATATGTTCTGAGCAAAACCATTTATATTCGCCTACAGTTTTCGAAGGCGCTTTAAATTCACCCGGCTGTTTACATTTTTTCCAATCACATGAATTATCATTGGTCTTGTTATGAATTTTTAAATGATCGCCGCAAAACCATTTGTATTGTTTATTTATATCCTTCTTTATTAGACCCTTACCAGAAGCTATCTCTTTACATTTGCTCCATTCACAGATCTTTCTCATTTGCGTAATTTGTTAAATTGATTAAAATTATTTTATGTCTGATCTAAAATATATTATCTTAGATAAAATTAAACAAAATATCGTATGTGAGAATCTTGAAGTGAACAATAAATCACATTTGCATCAACATCATGCTCAGTCACCAAAAAACAATAATAGTCATTTTGAAGTTATAATTTCTTCTACAGAACTTAAAAAATTAAAAACAATTGATGCACATAAAAAAATTTATGCAATTTTAAGCGAAGAGATGAAAAATATAATTCACTCTCTTGAAATAAAAATTAATTAAATTGCTCAATTAATGCAGGTTTAATATTTTTATTTAAGTCAGAAGCAAAAATTTTAGCCTTTCCAATTTTACTTAATAAAATTAAGTTAATTTTAGAACCTGATATTTTTTTATCATGCTTCATATAATTAAAAATTTTATCTATATCTTTTTTATTAAAAATATTTTTAATTTGATAATTAATATTTAATTTTCGATATAAATATTTTATACGTTGATGTTCTCTTATATTAAGCATTTTCATTTTGACAGACAAAGAAGATGCAATCATCATTCCATATAACACTGCTTCTCCATGAATAAGATCGTTTGAGTATTTTTTAACTGCTTCAAAAGCATGGGCAAATGTATGACCAAAATTAAGTATTGCTCTTAGATTTTTTTCTTTTTCATCTTTTTGCACAATAATTGCTTTGCTCTTGCAACTTTCCTTAATTGCATACATGAGTTGATTCATGTCGGTTAAATTGATTATTGCATGAGAATTTTTTTCTAACCAAGAAAAGAATTTTGCATTCATAATCAAAGCGTATTTTAAAATTTCAGCATAACCGGCAACTAAATGTCTATGAGGTAAACTTTTTAATGTTATTGGATCTATTAAAACAAGCTTTGGCTGGTAAAAAGTTCCAATCATATTCTTGCCCTCATTAGAGTTAATTCCAGTCTTTCCACCTATGGAAGAATCTACTTGGGCTAATAAAGTTGTTGGGATTTGAACAAAATTTATACCTCTTTTAAATATACTACTTGCAAAGCCTGATAAATCTCCAATAACTCCGCCACCTAAAGCAATCACACAGTCATCGCGATTAAAATTATACTTAAATAATTTTTTTATTATTGCGTTGGCAAAATTCATATTTTTTGATTTTTCACCAGCACTTAATGTAAATAAGTATTTATTTTTAGATTTTATAGAAGATAAGACTAAGCGAATGTAAGATTTTGGAATATTTTTATCAGTAATTAATAAAAATTTTTTTGCTTTTGGAGCAATTTTTTTTATTTCAACCCCTGTGTTGTTTAATAAATTTTTACTAATAATAATTGGATAACTATTATTATTTAAATTAACTTTAATTGTTATTTTTTTCATAAAAATTTACAATTTTTTCAACAATCTTATTCTTGCTATTTAAATTACAATTAATTTCGTAGTTGGCCAATTTATATATTGGATCTCTAGTCTTTTTTAAACTTTTAATACTTTTTTCAATATTATTTTGATCTACCATTGGTCTTTTTTTAGCATTACGCTTAATACGGCTAATAATCAAATCTTCATCCATATTAAGCCAAATAGATAGATATTCTTTTAAAATTTTTTTTCTAATAACCTCATTAATAAATGCTCCACCACCAACAGAGATTATTTTTTCTTTATCATTTTTAATTCTTAAAAAAATTTTTTCTTCTAGTTCTCTAAAATATTTTTCTCCATTTTTTTTAAAAATCTCAGCAATAGCAAGATTTGCGTCCTCTTCTATTAATGCATCTGTATCTATGAACTCAATTTTTAATTTTTTTGCAACTTCTTTTCCAATGGTACTTTTGCCAGTACCCATCATTCCAACTAATACTAAGCTTTTATGCGTTGCCATTATTGAATGAATAATTTATTAACATAATTCTTATTGAAATATTATATAATTAATTTGTTATGCCTTTTAAAACCTCAATACAAATTATCTTAGCTACCATTGCTATCTTGATAGCCGTTCTTTGTATTCTTTATTATTTTGGTTCAAAAGATATTGTTTTAGAAAAAACAAAAATTATTGAAAAGATACCAGTAGAAAAATTAAATATAGTTAAATAAATAGCTTATTTAAAAGCTTCCGATCTAACAATTTCGTTATAAGCAGGAACAGTTAAAAAATCTTCAAATTGATTAGCAACCGACATTTCTTCAAACATTTTGGCTGCACGTTCATAATTTCCTTTTTTAAATTTCTGTTCACCAACTTCTTTTTTAATCTGGATCATTTCTTCTTTAACAATATTTTTTACATAAGTAGGATCAATTGTTTTTCCATCAACAGTCTTACATTGATGTTTATTCCATTGCCAAACTTGTGCTCTTGAAATTTCAGCCGTAGCAGCATCTTCCATTAAATTATAAAGAGGTACACATCCATTTCCACCAAGCCATGCAGCTAAATATTGAATTCCTACAGAAATATTTTTTCTAAGCCCCTCCTCTGTAATGTCTCCTTTTTCAGCTAACAATAAATCTTTAGCTTCAATATTTATATTATTTGGAATTTTTCCAACTTGATTTGCTTGTGGCATTTTCTCATCAAACACATCTTTTGCAATTTTTACCAAACCGGGGTGAGCTACCCAAGTACCATCATGACCATCATTGGCCTCTCTTAATTTATCTTGTTTTACAGCGTCCATTGCTTTTTGATTTAAAGCCTCATTATCTTTTATTGGAATTTGAGCAGCCATCCCACCCATTGCATGGGCACCTCTTCGATGGCAGGTTTTAATCAATAGCAAACTATAAGATCTTAAAAAATGAGAAGTCATTTTAACGATAGATCGATCTGGTAACAGGAAATCTTTGAAGTTTTTAAATTTTTTAATGTAGCTAAAAATATAATCCCATCTTCCACAGTTTAGACCCACGATGTGATCTTTTAATTCAAATAAAATTTCGTCCATTTCGAAGGACGCAAGAATTGTTTCAATTAGAACCGTTACTTTAATTGTTCCGTTCTTGATCCCTAATTTTTTTTGCGCTTCTATAAATACATCGTTCCAAAGTCTAGCTTCAAGGTGACTTTCCATTTTTGGTAAATAGAAATAAGGACCCGTTCCATTTTGCAGAAGTTTTTTTGCATTATGATAAAAATAAATAGCAAAATCAAATATACCACCTGAACATTTTTCATTATCAATTAAGAAGTGGGCCTCATCTAAATGCCATCCTCTTGGTCTTACAATAAGGACAGCATGTTTTTCATTTAATTTATATTCTTTGCCAGAAGTCTTATCAGTGAAATTAATTTTTTTATTAATCGCATTTTTTAAATTAATTTGACCTTCAATAACGTTATTCCAAGCTGGCGTTGCTGAATCTTCAAGATCTGCCATGAAACAACTCGCTCCAGAATTAAGAGCATTGATAATCATTTTTTGATTAGTAGGGCCTGTAATTTCAACTCTGCGATCCTGTAAATCTTTTGGGACACCTAAAATTTTCCAATCTTTTTCTCTAATGGATTTTGTTTCTTCTAAAAAATTAGGTCTCCAACCTCCGTCAATTTTTTTTTGGATTTCTTGTCTACGTTTTAATAACTCAAGTCTTCGAGGATTAAATTTTCTATGTAGATCAGCTACAAACTCTAAACAATCTAAAGTTAAAATTTCTTCAAATTCTCTAGAAATTTTTCCTGTAATAGTGGTATTTTTGGGAAAAGATTTCATATAGACCACAATTTATATATAAACTTTATCCGAACTCAATATGTATAAAATAAAATTATTAAATGAATTACTTAGATTTTGAAGACGACGTTAAAGCATTAGATCAAAGAGTTCAGGAATTAAAAGCTCCCTACCTTGCAAAGGGAATTACCGCCATTGAAAATCCTACAATTATTGACGCTGAAAGAAGATTAAATGAAGCGTTAGACAGAGCTTATGCAAATCTTAATCGTTGGCAAAAGACAAAAGTTGCAAGACACGAATTTAGACCACGTTCTATTCATTATATTCAAAAAATTTTTCCAGATTTTACAAATTTATCTGGAGATCGATTATATGGAGAAGATCAATCAGTGTTAGCAGGATTTGCAACTCTTGATGGGATTTCCGTTTTAGTTATTGGTCAAGAAAAAGGAAATGACACTCAATCTAGAATTCAAAGAAATTTTGGAATGATGAGACCAGAAGGTTATCGCAAAAGCATGCGCTTAATGAATCTTGCAGATAGATTAAATATTCCAATTATAACATTTATCGATACTCCGGGCGCTTATCCTGGAAAAGGAGCAGAGGAGCGTGGTCAAGCAGAGGCTATTGCAAAATGTATTGAGTGTTGTCTTAATGTAAAAGTTCCAATGATTTCTGTGGTTATAGGAGAGGGCGGCTCAGGAGGAGCTATAGCACTTGCAACTGCTAATAAAGTTTTAATGTTAGAATATTCTGTATATTCAGTAATATCCCCTGAAGGATGTGCATCTATTCTTTGGCGTGATCCAAAAAAGGCAAAAGAAGCCGCGGAGGCCATGAAGATTTCTGCGCAAGATTTGTTTGAAAATAAAATTATAGATGAAATTATTAAGGAGCCAAAAGGTGGGGCGCACAGAAATCATGATGAAGTGGTTGCAAATGTTACAATGAGTATTAAAAAAAATTTAAATGAATTAATCCAAATTTCTCCGGAAGAACTTATTTATCAACGAAAAAATAGATTTTTAAGTATAGGAAGAGACGTCATGATTACTAAAGAAGAATTTTATAAAGATACTCATATTAACACAGTTGCTTTTAATCCGTTTAATTGGAAATTATTACTTCAGAATAATCGTAGATTAGTTGCAACGGCTGTTGTGATTATAATTTTATTTATTTTAGCCTTAATTTTTGCTTAAAGCACCACAGCAATTTTTATATTTTTTACCGGAACCACAAGTACAAGAAGCATTCCTAGAGATTTTTTCTTGAACAGAAGTTTGCTGAGTCTGTGGTGGGCTATTTTCTTTTGTCACCTGAATATTAATTAAAAACATAATTAAATTTTCTTTAATTTTTGAAAGTAGATCTTTAAACAAATTAAAACTTTCTCTCTTATATTCATCTAATGGATTTTTTTGACCATATCCTCTAAGACCGATGACTTGTCTTAATTGCTCAAGATATTGTAAGTGGTTTCTCCATTCATAATCAAGATTTTGCAGAAAAATTCGCTTCTCAACATCTTTATTAATTTCATCTCCTGCTGTAGCAATTCTTGAATTTCTTCTTTGATCAAAGTAATTTTTTAAGAAATCTTTTTGCTCAGTACTACTTTTTGAAAGCCAGGAATTAAAATCATTATCTTCAATTTTAGTTCCACATAAACGCTCTGTTTTTGTTTTAATTAATTTTTTTGTATTTATGTCAGCGCTGTCCCTATAATTATGTATTTCACTGATTAGATTTTCTACAATTTCATCAAAGATATCATTTACTACATTGTAAATATTTTGATTTCTTATTACTCCCAATCTTTGTTCAAAAATTACTTTTCTTTGATCATTCATTACATCGTCAAACTGTAGTAAAGTTTTTCTGATATCAAAGTTTCTTCCCTCAACTTTTTGTTGTGCTTTTTCCAAAGCTTTATTGATCCAAGGGTGATCAATTGACTCTCCTTCTTTAAGACCTAGTTTTTGCAACATAAAATCAATTTTTTCAGATCCGAAAATTCTCATCAAATCATCTTGTAAGCTTAAATAAAAAATAGAGGCACCCATATCGCCCTGTCTTCCCGTTCTACCTCTTAACTGATTGTCAATTCTTCTACTTTCATGACGTTCTGTTCCAATAACAAATAATCCACCACTAGCTAATACTTTAGCTTTTTCTTCTTCATGCTCTTGTTTAGTTTTTTCAACTAAAACTTTGTCATTAGTTCCGCCTTCTTTAATTTTTAGATCTAAATTACCTCCAAGTTGAATATCGGTTCCTCTACCAGCCATGTTTGTTGCGATCGTGACTGCACCAATTCTTCCTGCTTGAGCAATAATATTTGCTTCTTGTTCGTGAAATTTAGCATTTAGAACATTATGTTTTATTGATTCTTGTTTTAAAATTTTTGAAATTCTTTCAGATTTTTCGATACTAGTAGTCCCGATTAAAACAGGCTGTTTTTTTTCATTAGCAGATATAATTTGTTTTACAATTGCATCAAATTTTTCTTTTTCAGTTCTAAAAATTTTATCATTAAAATCTTTTCTAACCATGGGTCTATTTGTTGGTACCTCCACCACATCTAATTTATAAATTTCATAAAATTCTTCAGCCTCCGTCATCGCAGTTCCGGTCATGCCTGAAAGTTTTTCGTATAATCTAAAATAATTTTGAAATGTTATTGAAGCTAAAGTTTGATTTTCATTTTGGATTTGAACGCCTTCCTTTGCTTCGATTGCTTGATGTAAACCGTCAGAATATCTTCTACCTTCCATAATACGACCTGTAAATTCATCAATAATATAAATTTGATTATCTTTTACGATGTAATCTTTGTCTTTAGTGAAAAGCATATTTGCTTTTAAAGACTGATTAATATGATGAACGATAGATAAATTTTGTGGATCATAGAAATTAGCTCCTTTTAATAAATTTATTTTTTTTAATTTATCCTCAATAAAATCTATTCCTTTTTCAGTCAGCAAGGCGCTTCGATCTTTTTCATCAATATCATAATGTTCTTTGCTTAATTGATTAACTAATTTGTTGCATAAAAAATATTGGGAAGAGTTATCTTCTGTTGGCCCAGAAATAATTAAAGGAGTTCTAGCTTCATCAATTAAAATACTATCTACTTCATCAACAATACAAAAATAATGTTTTCTTTGTACCATCTCGGCAAGAGAATATTTCATGTTATCTCTTAAATAATCAAATCCAAACTCATTGTTGGTTCCGTATGTAATGTCACATTCGTATTGAGCTTTTCTACTAACATCGTCGATACCATTTATGATACAGCCAACGCTTACTCCTAAAAAATTATAGATTTTTGACATCCATTCAGAGTCACGTTTTGCAAGATAATCGTTCACTGTTACAACATGGACACCTTTTTCTGTTAAGCTGTTTAAATAAGCAGGTAAAGTCGCAACTAATGTTTTTCCCTCTCCAGTTTTCATTTCTGAAATGTTGCCTTGATGAAGAATAATTCCCCCAAGCAATTGCACATCAAAATGTCTTTGTCCTATAGTTCTAACACTAGCTTCACGAACGCAAGCAAAAGCTTCTGGCAAAATTTTATTTAAGTTTTCCCCATTTTTAATTCTTTTTTTAAATTCCTGCGTTTTATTCTTCAATTCTTGATCTGAAAGTTTTTGGATTTCTGGTTCTAATGAATTAATTTTTTGAACTAGCGGCTGTATTTCTACAAGCTTACGCTCATTAGATGTTTTAAATAATTTTTTTAAAATGTTTAAACCAGGTATCATTTTGAGATATTATTACAGATAAATTAAATAGTATAAATTTAGCAACTACCTTATAACTGAAAAAATAGTAAATAAAATACACATGACCACGCTATTTCAAAACTTTTTTAAGAAAAAACAACTTAATAGAGTTACCAAAGATTTTCCTGAAATGCCAAGCATTGATGGATTGGAGATTTCTACAGTAAGTGCAGGTTTGTATAATACAAACAGAGATGATGTGAGTTTATTTTATTTTCCAGATGGGGCAATATTTTCAGGAGTTTATACAAAATCTTCGACAAGATCTGTTTGTATTGATTGGAATATTAAGGCGAATAAAAAAGATGTTAGAGCTTTATTGGTAAATACTAGAAACGCAAATGCGTATACTGGTAAGCAGGGACTCAACAGTATTATTGAATTATCAAAATTTTTTTCAGATAAAAAAAAATTTCAAATAAACAAATTTTATTTGCTTCCACTGGCGTGATTGGTCAACCATTTCCACTAGCAAAAGTTAAATTAGCTCTACCTAATTTAATTGAAAAATTAAAAAAACCCATAAAGTTAACTTGGATTAAGCAAGCTTTATCTATTATGACTACAGACACATTTGGAAAAATGAGCTGTGCAGCTGTCCAAACCAATAAAGATTTTATAAATATAGCAGGCATTGCAAAAGGTTCAGGAATGATAGCGCCAAATATGGCAACGATGTTTGGTTTTATTTTTACTGATGCAAATATTTCTCAAGAAGTTCTTAGCAAAATGTTGAAAAGAAATACCGAAAATACATTCAATGCGATTACAGTAGATGGAGATACTTCAACAAATGACATGGTTTTAGTTTTTTCAACTAAAAAGGCCAAGAACAGAATTATTAATGATATTAATTCTAAAGCTGCAAAAGATTTTGAAAAAGCACTTTATGAGGTGATGTTGGATCTTTCAAAACAAGTTGTTTTAGATGGGGAAGGTGCTAAAAAATTTCTTACTATAAATGTAACAGGTGCTTCAAGTGATAAGTTTGCAAAAGAAGTTGCTATGTCTATTGGAAATTCTCCTCTTGTTAAAACTGCCCTTGCAGGAAGTGATCCAAATTGGGGTAGAATTTTAATGGCAGTTGGTAAAACTAATGAAAGAGTAAAAAAAGAAAAAATTGAAATTAAAATAGGAGATTCTTTAATTACAAAATATGGAATGCAGGTACCAAGTTATGATGAACAAAAAGTAAAAAATTATATGCTTGGGGATGATATTGTTTTTGATGTGAATTTAAATTTAGGTAAGGGAAAATTTACCGCTTATACTTGCGATTTTAATGCAGAATATATTTCTATTAATGCAGATTATAGATCTTAATTAGCCTGTTCCAATAAGAATTCCAGCAGCAAGAACTAATGCACCCCCCACAACAACTTGAAGGGCTGCTCTAAAAAATGGAGCTTCCATATATCTATTTTGAATCCAAACAATCGCCCAAAGTTCAAAGAATACTACTATCATTGCTATAATAGTTGCTGTCCAAAAATGTGGAATTAAATATGGAAGTGCATGTCCTAATCCACCAACTGCAGTCATAACTCCAGAGGAGATACCACGTTTTAGAGGTGAGCCTCTACCAGATATTGCACCATCATCTGACACAGCTTCAGTTAAGCCCATAGATATTCCAGCTCCAATAGATGCTGCAAGGCCTACAATAAATGTTGTCCAAGTATTTTGTGTTGCAAATGCTGTTGCAAAGATTGGAGCTAATGTTGAAACAGAGCCATCCATTAATCCTGCTAATCCAGGCTGAACCCACGTTAAAATAAATTGTCTTTTAGAGGTTCTCTCCTCAATTTCTTTTGCATCACCACTCGCATGTGATTCTATTAATTTATCCGCGACAGTAGTATGACCCGCTTCAGCCGCAGCAAGATCACCAAGTAATTTTCTAGTTCCAGCATCCGATGTTGCTTGAGCAGCTTTTATGTAAAAATTATATGCATCTCTTTCCATCATTTCAGACTCTAATCTAATCCTATCAATACTTAGATTTTTTATCAGCCAGACTGGTTTTCTTGCATAAAAACCTGAAACATGTTCTCTTCTTATAAGAGGAATATTTTCACCAAATCTTGATTGAAATTTAGCAATTAAAACTTTTCTATGACCGTCCTCAACTCTTGCCATATCTAAAAAAATCTTTGCAGAGTCTGGATAGTCTTTCTTTAAATTTTCAGCGTAGCTTCTATAAATCGAAGCATCATCTTCCTCAGAAGAAATTGCTAATGCTAATATTTCTTTTTCAGAAAGATCTGAAAATCTTCTTCTATAACTAAAGCCGGGTATCATTAATATTAATTACTAATTTTAAATTTATAAATTAGATTATTTTTAATTCACGTAAGCCTGCATAAAAATCTTTTGCGCCTTCATAACCAAAATAAAATGAAAGTAATAGTAATAGAACACTTGAAATTCTAAAGAATGTTCCCATAGGAATTATCTTAGTAATTTTATTTAGACCAAAATAAACAAAAATTAGAGCCAATGTTCCAGTAATTGCTCCAGCAATCACAGGCACTGTGCTGTAAATTGTTGAAGTAAATAAGGCAGCATAAAATAAAACTACTTCAAAACCTTCTCGAATAATTGCAAAGAAAACTGTAAGGGATAAAAAGAAAGGGTTACCTGTAGAAACGGCTTTGTCTACTTTTCCTTCAACATGTTGTTTTGCACTGTGACTAAAATAAGCAACATAAGCTAACATTCCAGATGCAATTAACATTACTGAGCCTTCAAATAATTCTTGATGTGCATGCGTTATTGCCGCAATTTTTTTTACAGCCAAAGCGGTTAGTAAAGACATTACTATTCCAGCAACTAATCCCCACATGACCGCAGGACGATGATGTCTTGCATTCATCTTATCTAAATATGTGAATACTAAGATAGAAATTAATAAAGCCTCGAATCCTTCTCTAAAAAGAATAAAAAAAGAACTTAAATAAGGCGTAAGTGTTTCAGTCATTATTTTTGAATGATGAATGATTAATTATTTTCATATTTAATGTCAAACACTAATAAAATAAATTCAACCTTTAATTCTGAGTATTTTAGTAGGAATAGGCTTTATTTTTAAAGAGAAAAATAATCTCAAACTCAATTTGTCGCATTAATTTTTTTCCAAACAAAATAAGTATTTAGAAAAAATAAACTCATAAAAAGAAAATAATTCCATTCAATAATAATTCTAGTATTCCAAGTTGTTAATTGTAAGAAACGATTAGTAAATAAAAACAAAACGAAGCCAAAAATAACGACCATAAGACTATGATAAAAAGTTATTTTTATAGCCTGATAAGAAACTATAACCTGATAATCGTCTTTTATTTTCATGTAAGATAATGCGATAAAAAATTGAGAAAATACTAAAGCAATAATATAAATAAATATTCCCCCTCTTCTCATAAATTTCCAAACTTCCGATCCCTCCACTCCTAAAAAAAGAATATAGGAAATTAAGCATGTGGCTGAGATAAAGCCAAATAATAGAATTAAATTTAAATATATTTTAGAAATTAAAAATTTTTTAAATATTCTTACATGTTCAAAACAGTAGGCAATAATCATTATAACAGTGATTAACATCATGGGTTTAAATATTAAAACGGCGGGATAACTTCTTCCTATTCTACTAATAGTGTAGCACCCATCAACAAAGGGGTTACAAAATTCGTAAACGTTAAAAGCTACCGAAACACCAAGGCAGGTTAAAATTGTTATTAATGGAATAATAAATAATCCAAGACTTAACCTTTGAATTAACATTCAGGATTTTAAATCTTAAGCGTCTGTAAAAGTTCCTGTTCTAGGATCTTTTTTTAATACTCTGACCTGATGTTGTTTTTTACTGCGTGAATAAAGAAAAAGTATTATTGCAACTAAAAAAACAATTAGTGTAATTAAATATTTAGTCATTATTTTTTAAATTAAATGTTAATTATGACTATTCGACGACAACTGCTATACTAATATAATGCTAGTAAGATCAATAATTTTAGTATGTCTTTTAAGCATAGCGAGTTTCTTTCCTACTTTTGCAAATGAACAAAAAATTATTAAAGATTTAAAGGAAGGCGGAAAGTTAATTCTTATTCGTCATTCAGAGGCTCCAGGAACAGGCGATCCTGCAAATTTTAACTTAAATGATTGTGGAACCCAACGAAATTTATCAGTCGAGGGCCTTATCGTGACTGGGAAAC
>OGWJ01000010.1_pt1 | contig 30970 bp, 47 predicted proteins | sample 1575991 | NCBI WGS metagenome assembly OGWJ01 (sample SAMN07581533, study PRJEB24739) | freshwater metagenome | place: Singapore | collected 2015-01 | reverse complement strand
CTACTTGTTGCTCCGATAGGAAATACTTTTGGTCGGGGTTTTCCTCTAAGATTTCCGATAAGGAAGACCCTCTCTCTGTGTTGTGGGACGCCGAAATTTTGGCTGTCAAGCAATTCCCATTGACAGTCATACCCCAAGCCATCCAAGACTTCGAGGATGATTTCGAATGTTCTTCCTCCGTCGTGGTTGAGTAGTCCTTTGACATTCTCAAATAAGATGTAAGGTATTCGCCCTTCGTGAGCGATTCTAAACATTTCAAAAGCGAGTGTCCCTCGGGTGTCGTCCAAAGAAAATCCAGTTCGCTTCCCTGCGATTGAAAAAGTCGCACAAGGGAATCCTCCAACGAGGAGGTCGGCATTAGGAAGTTCTCTAGCGGAAACAGTTCTAATATCTCGTCCGTCAGGTTGGTGTCCGAAGTTTCGTGCATAAATACTCCTAGGTCTCTCTAACCATTCATTAGCCCAAACGCACTCATGACCCGTTCTTTCAAGTCCAAGTCGGAAGGCTCCAATACCTGCAAAAAGTTCTATGAACTTCATTAGGCTAATTGTTTCGCTGGTCGTCCTCGTCTACGAATTAGGTTTCCTTCGTTGTCGTACTCAGGAACTCTTTCAATGTCATTGCGGATAATTTTGTAAATTAACTGCTCCGATACACCCATGGCTTCAGCAATCTCTCGGTAAGTGATTCTCTGTTTTCGTAATCTAAGAATCAACTGCTTGCGTCTTTTACCTAAGTCTTGAATCTGCGACTGGTGGGTACGAATCGCATCTGTTAGAAGTTTAACCTCATCTAGTCCTTTACCGTCTAACTCCGTTGCTTCCATTACTGTACTCATATCGCTTCTCCTTCTTCGAACAGGCGTTCGACTGCATCATCAAACTTTACTTTTTTGTGAATCTGATTCGCTGTTGCAACGAACTCCAATTCAATTTTTAGCATTGCTTTTTTGTAAGCAATTATGTAACCAATATAAATCGGCAAAATAAAAAAACTGGCAACGGATAAACCAACTACTGTCCATATTAAACTCCAGTTCATACTTTCCTCTCTTTCCTCGCTCCTCGTATGTAAAGCACTAAAGAATTTCTGTCGTTCTGTGGTGGCAGAAAAATTAACGAACGAAGAAATTTTGAAGAGTCATCAGGAAGAACTCCTGCATCAACAATTCCGTCGATAGCCGCTTTAACTGCTGGATTACATGCACCTACATCTTGAAGCCTCCCGCCTTTTTGGTGAGGTTCAACGGTGACGCTAATCCACGCCATAGGGGGTATCTTCTCATATTTAGCCAGTAGTTGAAAAGCCGAGCGCCACTCTTTTGTGAGTTTTGCTCTCTCCCATCGATTGCCTGAGCGCTCTGCGTTTGTTGTCCATGGGCGTTGAGCCAACTCAAGTCGATAGATGAGTTGTTCAGCGTCGTCCGCATAACATAGGCAATCCATGACTTAAAGGTGAGGTACAGGTTAAGCAATGTCAAGTTGTCTCTTTCCACCAAAATTATCCAAGTACCACCAAAGCCCGTTGTTATCTTGAAAAGGTATCTCTTCAGCCGACTCAACTTTTTGAATTAGGTAACCCAACTCCCTAGCCTTATCACGATTTGATTCAACCCAACCGTGACAACCTGAAGTTCCAGTCCCACATAAAATAATAAGATTCGCTGATTTATGTAGTTCTTGATTTTTGCTCCCGCCCATCATTCTCGGGCGTCGATGATGAACTGAAACTGGGTAACCTAAAAAATCTCTGCCACATCTTTCACATTTGTAAAAGGCTCTAGCGAGAACTAGGAATCGAGTCTCATCATCAACTTTAAGTTTAGGGTTTGCCATTGGAGTCTCTCGTCTGCGAGGGCGTCCAAGCAAGCAGGGCATACCTTTGCCGTCGTTTGAATCTCCATTTGTAATACCAATCGACAAATCGAAACATCTTCATGCGTCAGGTGCCATCGTCCCGCTATCTGTTTCCAGCGAAGCATCTGTCACCCTGTTTCTCTCCATGTACTCCCGAAACTCTTTTTTCCATTTAGCAATAACTTCAGGAGATGCTTTTTGTTTTTCTCGCTCCTCAAACTCTAAACTTAAAAGACGGCTTTTTTCTCTTTCTCTTGCATCAGCCATCCTACGGCGCCATTCTTTGTTTATGTGTGAAGGTTGAATAGCCGTGTCAAAGTTTGCATAATGCCAAGAAACAATTTTTTTTGCATCCTCTAAAGGTAAATCAGAATCAAAAGATTCTGCCCACGCACGAACCTTTAACTCATCTACCTGAATTCGTAAATCGTAAATCCCGATGAAGCCCACTAGGACTGCTATGTCAGAGAGACTCATTGCGGAGTTTTTCTGATAACTCGATGGCTCTAATTGCTGATTGCTCATGTTTTGTTTTAACACCTACTCCCCTTAGAACTAAGTCCATCTGTCTCATGGATGGAACTGTGCCTATGTAATCTAATGCCTGTTCAATTTGTTCGGCTGTATAGCCTCGCTTCTCTGCCGCTTGGCAGATTGCTAGTAAAGAGTGCCAAGCACTTTTACCCAATGGTTTAACTCTTTGTTTCTCCCACCATTTTCTTGCTACTGCTTCAGAGAGTGCGATAACTGCGATAGCAGTTTCGTCACTCTGCGTTGTAGATAGGACGGATGTATAGGACGGATGGTGCGGAGTGGAGTTGGGGAGTTGAACCTCCAAAGTTGGGGAGTTGAGGGTATCTGAGTTGGGGAGTTCTACCCCTCCTAAACTTTGTTCGTCCCCTACTGAGTTGGGGAGTTTCTTCCATAACAACTGGTAGACAGTTGCATTACCTCGGGAGTTACCTTTAGTAATAATCTTCAGGTGACCGTCAGCAATCATCTCGTTGATGACCTTTCGGACATACTCAACCGAGCATCTACCCTTGGAGGCAAGGTTTGACTGAGAGGCAAAGAATCTTCCGTCATCATGAGAAATATCTGCGAGCGCAAGATGGATTAAAAGTTTGGTTCCGTCATAAGGCGAGTCTGCCCAAACTTTAGTAATCCACCTGATGCTCACAAATCTCCTCCACAATGAGGGCAATTTTTCTTTCGCCCTTGTCTTTCAACTAATCGACCTTCGATACAAGAAACATCTACATAAACCTTGCAACCATTACGAGTCTCTTTGAGACGAGCAATGCGTCCTGATTTATGGAGGACGGACAATACACCCGAAGCGGTTCCGTGGTGAAGTCCAGTTATCTCAGATAACTCTTTCCAAGTAAGCCCAACCAATTCTCTTTGCGATAAAAGGTTTAAGGCTTGCGCTTGGCGTAGGGCAGTCTTACCTGACCTATCCGCCTTTAGCGCTCGCTCCCTAGATGTATCTGTCCCACTATGTCCCGAAGTCCCTGCGTATGGAAGTTCAGGATGAAACAGCAACTCCTTCGACTTTGACTTCATCGGATTCCTCTTCCAATTTTGGTGGGTTAATTTTTATCTGTTGCTCACGGAACTTAAGACGGAACTGCTCTAAAAGTTCTGCGTTGTATTTTTCTTTGTTGGCTGTGATGTATTGACCAACTGATGCCAATGATTCTAAGTCAGTCGCTTGATGAATTTTTGTTAGCACCGCTGAAGGCGCCATAACATCATCAGAGGAAGAGCGTTCATAAGACTGAGCATCAGGGTCTACCTCATCGGTTGGTAGTGCCAATGATTGAAGTAGCGCTGTTCGGAAAGCAACTGACATGGCTTTGGCTGTTGCCTTATCACCTGAATCCATCGCTTCTCCAACAACCGTTGCTTTGATTGCATCACCGTTTGCACCGATGAATGTATAACTAACTTTGACTTTGACATGTCCCATCGCTGTGCGATTCCGTCCTATCTCAACTGTGTGATATTCGTACTCCTCGACTGATGGAACTACAACCACGCCAAACTTTTGCAAGGCTGGTGAGACTGCATTTACTACTGAATCAATCCCACGGAAATTAAATCCTTGAGATGTGTTTTTATCTTTTTTAGCGATACCGCCAACTGCCTTCATTACTTCACTCAAGGCTTGAGCGATTGGTAATTTGTTTTCCATGTTGCCTCTCTCTACTCTGCTATTACGAATGAAACTGAAGTCTCAGCAGGTATAACTTTTACTGCTGGAATAATTTCACCTTGGGTTGATATTACCTTATCTTCAGATTGATTCAAAGCACCTAACGCTTTTTTATCAACTTCTTTTTTAACTCGGACTAATTCAGGGGCATTTTTCTCAGCCCACTCAATCAACTTAGATTCGTCTTCAATATCGAACTTAACCCGACCCGCAACAGTTTTGATTGTGCCATGGGGCAGAACTATGCTTTTACGGTCTTTAGAGCGCTCCTGAAGGGCGTATGGGCGCAAGTTGGACTCAAACCACTCAGCGTCTCTTTCAAGGGCTGTATTGACCTTTTCAAGCCATTCCATGACCCTTTTAATCTCTCGGTCAAAGATGTCTTTGTTCTCTGCTTGTTTGCGCCGAATTGAGGCAAGTTTTCGCATTGCCCAATCTGCCTTTGAATCATCATCAACTTTGAATGGTTCACGGGCTGGCTCTTCGATGATTTCAAAATCATCAACTGGTGTTATTTCTAATGCGTTGTCCATGTGGACTCCTCTCGTTAGGGGAGAGGATACTAAACCCTAGTTTAGTCTGTCAAGTACCTCAGAACCCGATTATTTGTCCAACATACACGGAGGCACCGACAATCGTGGCAATCATGAGACCGCCGACTGTACGCACAACCCATTCAGAGCGAGACTCCATTTTTTCAAGTCGGTCAGTTATATGAACCATGGCTTGAGAGAATCGCTCTGAATCGGATTCGTAAACATCTTTGCGAAGATAAGTTTGACCGACATTTAGGTTTAGTTGCTTAACTTCCATGGTCAGGTCATCCAGCCTACGCATAATTTCTCCTAAACTGGGTTTCACTTCTTCGCTCATTCTTTATCTTCTAACCTTCGTAGGCTGGACGAGCCACGCCCATGATTAGTTTGTAAGGTCTTTTCTTTAAGAAAACGCCATCACCATTTGATTGACTTCCCTTGGTGTCCGCACTTGTATTTCCTTCGTAGACCCAAAGAGTTCCTTTACCGTCATTTTTTTGAATTATTCCAACATGGTCGGCTTGAGCATCATCATCAAATTGGAAAAAAGCAATATCTCCAGCCTGTGCTTGACCAACTGGAACTATTTGTCCTTTTTTAGCAAACCATTTAAGTCCCAAGTCGCATGAAGCAAAACCTTTTTTAGATTGAGCCGCAACTAAGTGAGAAAGACCTGCCTCCTTAAAACACCATGAAACATACATGGCGCACCAAGGTTGGTTGTTTAATCCAAACCACTTGCCAAATTTAGTATCGTTATTTGTTCCCTCACGATAGTTGGCATCTACCTCGGCTTTTGCAGATGCAAGGACTTTTTCTAAAGACATTATTTTTTCTTTGCCGACTTCTTGGCTGTCATTTTCTTAACAACTGCCTCGGTAACTCCGTCTGCAATCTTGCCAAACGCAGGGTCTTTAGGGTTTGCCGCTCTGATGGCGACTGGAAGAACGGCTGAAACTCCAGCCGCTAAAATTGCTTTAACTGAATCACCATCAAGGGCGAGGATGTCTCCGCCTGTAATCATGAAGGCTGTTGTAACTGCCGCTAAAAATGACCGTCCGTATGAAGCGAGCATTGCTTTTGTCTTACTGTCCATTGTATCTCCTAATTGTAGGTGGTTAATAATAACCTATGGTTTCTGAACCTAGGTTGCTATATCTCCAATACATAAAATATCAGCCCCATTGGTAAATACAAAAACTGTATCTCCCACCTGTGGAGCGTAACTATGTATGTATTTCACGGAGGGTAAAGTATTTGTATCCCCCGCTATTTGAATATCGATAGTTTTAGGACTGTTGTTAGTGGCAACAACATAAGCCTGACGAAGCCTTAAACTAGGGAAATTGTCCGTGCCCTTAATTTGACCAACAAGATAATTTAAGTCCATTAGAATCTCCTACTTCTACCGATAGCGTTCATAGTACCGTTTGCTCCTAGGGGTATGGTAATTGAGTCAAGACTTAAGATTTTATCAACTCCAATAGGTGAACGGGTTACTTTAACTAGGTCGTAAACATCATGGGCTGGATTTACTATTTGGTCCCATGTAATTTTTTCAGTAGCGCCAATAACTTTCTTCAACTCAGCGGACGCCGCTTCTTGAGCCTCTGCAACTGTAAGCACGGTAGGGCTACTCATGAACTTAGGAACTTCGCCGTAAGTTTTGCGATAGGTAGGGGAAGCAGGGTTATCATCCCAAGCCTCACCAATAACACCAATACTTAGATTAGTTCCTTCGCCTGTAAAAATAACTCCGTTATATGAATCATCTGTACTCAAAGAGCGATTGATTTGAATAAGGACTGAATCTGAACCATCTGTGTATTCAGCGACGGGAGTACCCAAGTCAGGGTTTGGAATAGGTCTCATACGAGCAGTTCCGTTTTCATCAAAATATAAATCCATAGCCGCTGACTCTGCAATTTTCAAAGCCTCACGCCAAGGGTCACTAGATTGGTCAAGAGTTGGATAAAGCAAAGTGGTTACTTGATTAGTCGCTGGAAAAATAGTTTTTACTTTTGGATAGCGGTATTTAAGAATCTGTTCAATAGCAGTTTCTTTTGCTGTTCCTGCCTCAATATAAAATTCATGATTAGTAAATTTTGCTCTAGCAAGAATCAAACTTCTATCAGAACCTTTTATTTGAATCTTTATACCTTGAGCGGTATCAACTACATCGACGCTGGTAATTACAAAAACTCCAAGGGGAACTAACTCCTCGGTTCCATCTGCAAAAACAATGCCTCTGTAAATCTTTACTTCACGGTTATACGGGAGAAGGACTGATGAGATATTGTTCTGAGGAACTAGAGTCCCGTCTTTATCAATAAACTCAAGAGTACATTCACGCCGAATAGAACGGCGGTTATCAATACTCACTTCACCCGATATTGGTTGGGCTGTGCTTAAGATTGTTCCATTCGCCATGTCATAAATTTCAACCTTAGTTTTTGTGACATGGGATTTCCGAATGGTCTCCTTGAAGTCCGAGGAAACTGGATACATTACGGTGCATCAACTTCGTAATAGGTGACTTTAACAACTCTAATTAAGTTGTTAATGTTTCCTGATTCAGTCCATGACCTATCAACAAAACGCACATATTTCTGACGACCTAAAGGGTCATGCACATGCAGAGTTCCTTGATAAGTTAATACTGGATAAAGTGCATCCCAAGCGGTTTCGCCCTGAACTGTTATTTGATAAGTACCATCTACTCCGTAAATAGATTGAGAAATAACAACTGACTTTGAAGCACCAAGCGGTTTGAATACTCCATAAGATTCAACAATGTTTTGATTCAAAGGTTGTTCAACAATAATGTTATTTACTTTAATTGTAGGATTTTCAGGAGCAGTAAAAGACCAATAAGCAGGGTTGTCAATTAAAATTGGTTCAGAGGTTGTATAACCTGAGGAAATCGTTGCCATTAGATGTCTGCCTTTGCCTTTGCTCTATAACGAATTGTTGCATCAAAAGGTGCTTCAAAATCATCAATCTCAGCAATCTGTGAACTCTCGGCAGTTACGGGAGAATTTCTTACTGCTGAATAAGTAGTTCCACCATCCGTTGAACGCTCAACATCAAAAACAAAATTACTAAATCCGCCTCGAGTAAAGACAGGAGTATCTCCAGCATGGAAAGCAATCTTGTCTACATAATGAATTTCACCTGAGCCAGCGCTTGTTACTTTGACAAAGACTTGAGCATGTGTGGCTGTTGGCGGAGCAAGAACTGTTGCTGTTGCATTTGTCCACGCCGAACTTGTTGCAGTCACTCCAGTTCCATAAGTAGTAGAGATTGTTGTGCCAGCACTTGTTAAATACCTAATTCCTACTTGAGCGGTACGAGATGTTGTACCAGCACGGAAATCAGCAGTAGCAGAGAACTCTTGGTTTGCTGTAACTGTAAATTTTGTGGCTGTGGTTGTTGAGGCAACTATGTCACCCGAGGCACTTGCCGTCATTTCTAAAGAGGCACTACCGACTGAAGCCTGAGCAGTTGAGCGAGCAATAGCGCAGTTAGTCACGGCAGTCCAACCAGTTGTATTTGTTTCTAAAGATGCTTGGTTTGCACTTAAAACATTTGTTCTACCAAATACTGTTACAACAACAGAACCTTCATTTTCATCATAGAAAGCGGTAATCAATGGTGTGGCTGGAGCATCAACATCAATAGTAAATTGACTATATGCCCAATCGCTGAAGTAGTTGGCACCATTTAATAATTGAGCAACTCTGACATAGGCTCTATAAGTTGTACCATCCGCTAAGTCTGCCTCGAGTGTCTGACCGTCATTTGTTGAGGCTACGATGCCAGTCTCAACTGTTGGCGTAGAAGTATCGGGACTAAAAGTTCCAGCGCCATAAGTTGTTGAGTCAAATACTTTAATCTCGTAAGCGCTTTGTGGGTCACCATCTGTATCTGCATAAGTCCAAGTGACTGATGGGAAAGTTGTATCCGTGATGGTTCCGCTTGGAGCGGTAACTGTAACTGTTGGTTGAGTAGTAGTTACAACATCAACAAACAATTCATAAAGTCCAGCACGGTCACCGCTTGTTGTTGCGTTGTCCGTGAACTTAACAACCAAGTTGTCAATTAAAGTTTGTGACCAAGCCTCGCCACTTGGAGCCGCTGTAAGTTTGAGGGCAGTATCAACGGTGGTTAAAGAGAGAGTGTTTGCTTTGGAATAAGGAACTGAATAACTAACTGTTCGACCATTACGGTCAGTAATAACACCAAGGCTTAATTGGATACTGCCAGTAGTTCCAATAGTTGCTCGGGCACGAAGATTTACATATTCAACTTTTTCAGTAGCCGCTAAAGTTGTTGTACCAAACTCGGCTTCGTAAGATGCTGGAACTGTTGTGCTTGTTCGAGTTATGTAAGTTGTATCGCTACTGTCAGCAAGCGCCGCATGAACTGAACCTGAACCTCCTGAGATAGTAAAGGCAGAGGCGTTGTTCCAGTTAGCGTTAGGTCTAAGAGTATAGGTAGCCATTATTTGTTAGCCAACTCCTTCGCCAAGATTGCAAAAGTTTCTTGAATTCTCTGAGTAATTATGTCAGCCTTTTCATCAATGCTTGTTGCTCCAGTAGTATCAACATTTACAACAAAAGCACCTTGTTCAATCACAATGTTGTTTCCACTTACTCCTGAGATTCTTGCTTCCGCATCTGTAACTTGAGCAAGTTTCATTTGGGCGTTAGCAATCTTTTCACCAAAAGCCGCTTCGGAACCAAACTTACCTATCGCCGCACCCGTGATATTTATGGCTCTTTGAATCTCATTTATCTGAGCAATAGCCTCTGCTCCGCCACCGAGAATAGATGCCGCTAGTTGAGCGCCCTTGATTGGTCCTGACTCAATAATGTCTTGAAGGGCTTTTGCATCAAGTCCAAGTGCTTGCAGTTGTGTAATTTGTTGAGCAAACTGATTACTCTTATTTAATCTTGTTTGCATATTCTCAATGAGAGATTTAGCCTTTGGAATAAATCCGTCAGGCAGTTCTACTCCCTTAAGTCCAGCAAAACCTAAAATTGTGTCTTTAAGTGAGTCAGCAAAATCCTTAGCCGCTTGTTGCAAGTCTTTGAGAACATCGCTCATAGACTCGATACCAGCCTTCATAGCCTCACGGATTTTTTTCATCAAATCGGCTGAACCCTGTATATCTTCAAGAGCGCCTTCATCAATTCCGCCACCTTTAATTTCTTCAGCCTTTGCTTTTTCTTTAGCAAGAATGTCGCCAAAGCCAAGACCTTCCTCAAGACTATCTTTGATATTTCCAATAAAATCTTTTAAGCCTTCCGCAAAGTCCGTCTCTTTAGCAAAGACAACCATTTTCTTACCAAATTCAATTAACTTGTCCCCTGCTTCATCAGCCTTATTAGCGACTTCCTCAATAAATTTTCCTACGGTTCCAGCAAAATCAAACTTGATTGCTTGACCAAGACCAGCAATCATTTTTTCAAGAAGTGGTGATGCTTTCTTGGCACCCGCAATTAAACCCTCAACTATCTTTGTTCCATTATCTTGTGCCGCTAAATCAACAACTTTAACATTGAAATCAAGCATTTTGTTTGCAACATTAGAGATAGCGCCAGCCGCACCTTCAGAATAATTACCCCAACTTTGTGAAGCCTTAATTAAAGTTTTAGATACGCCTGTAATTGCATCAACTGATTTAGCACCAGCATCATCAGATGCACTAAATAAGCCTGTTATAGATTTTGCTACACCCTCAAGTTTTGAACTAGCAAAAGCCGCAATTCCGTTTAATGCTCCAAGTGCCGCACTTACCGCATTAGAAACAATAGGAATTTTCATCAAAGGAGCAGTAACTTTTTTAACCCAGTCTATTACTGTTGTTAATGCGTTATCAAGAAAATTACCTAAGCCACTTGCAATTTTGCCAAATACGCCCACGACGCCCTTACCTAGAGCCAAGAACGCTAAAATAACTCCCTTTGCAATAGTCTTACCTACATCTAACAATCTTTCAAAGAAATAAATAGCAGTTGCAATAGCCTTCAAGATATTAGCAAAGGTTGTGACAATAGTAGTAACTGCTAACGCAATGACCCTAATAATGGTGTTGAAAACTGCAATTACAATTTTACGAAGAGTATCGTTTGTTTCCATTAAAGTGACAAAACCATCAATAACATTCTTGAATGAAGTAAGTACAAATTTAACCCAAGTAAGAATTACATCAACAATAAACTCAAAAACTTTTGCAACAACTTCACCAAAAAATCCAAGAGTTCTCATGGCTGAGGCTAAGGTTTTTAGATAATAACCGAAATACTGAATTATGTATCCAATTACAGTAATTACAACTTTTGCTACAAAGTTAAAGACCATGCCTACAACCTTGCGGAAAGACTCAGAAGTTTTGTAAGCAACTACAAGGGCTGTGACCAAAGCACCAATAATCAAAACAATACGCATAATTGGATTAGCCGCTAGAACTGCATTGAGTCTGAGCATTGACGCCGCAAGTCCATTTGTTGAAGCGATACTTGCTAACTGCGCTCCGCTTAATAGAGTAGTTGCAACTTGCAATAAAGCCTGAGTAAAAGTAACCACTTTAATAGCCGCCGCATGAGCATAGAAGGCTACTGTTGCTAGACCAATAGCAGTTGCTATTCCTGTAAACGCTATGACAAGGATTTGTGCGGCTCTTGCATTGTTTGAAAAGAAACCTGTAATTGTTCTAACGAGGTTTGCTAAACCAGTAAGCGCTTTAGCAATTACACCCGTTATGATTCCTGATAAAGTAGATAGCACTCCTCCAACTTGTTGTAATACTGGAAGCAATGGTTTGAAAGCAGAGATTATTTGTCCTACTGCATTTCGTATTTGAGGAGATGTTAATACCACGGTAAAAGCCGTAAATAGTCCTGCATATCGTGATAATGCTCCAAAGAAACCTTGGAAGAATGGCGCCGCTTGCGCTAAGGATTTACCTGCTTTGATACCAAAAAATGTTGTAAATCCAACAGCAATCGGTAAAAGTTTTTCCATAGAAGAGGCTATTGATTTGATACTTACTTCGCTCTTATCTATTTTCTCAATAAAGTTTCCAACATTCTCTGCTATTTTTGCAAACGGGTCTGCTAGTTTAGTTAAAACCATTTCCATAGCATCAAGATACTTAGACAAAGCCCCAGTTCCATTAGCCGCTTTTTGGAATCTGTCGTACATAGTGAATGTGGCTAAAATAATTTTTGTAAAAGCCGCAAGCAATCTTTTACCTACTGCCTCTTGCAATTTTCTAGTTGAGTCAGCCATCTCTTGAAGAGCCTTCGATGGACTCTGCATGGCTAACGCATAAGCACCGCTAACCTTGGCGCCTTCTTTTAATACTAAATTAAGAACTGCTTGGCGTCTTTCAGCCATAGTCAAGTCACTAGCGCTCTTGCCTATTGTCCGTCCATAAATAGCAAAGGCTTCGGTTGCTCCAGCCGTAATACCAATCTGACGCAACATTCTTGTTTGACCTGTTGTAATAGCAAAAACCAAAGAATTCAAAGCATCTGCTGAATTAACGCTTGCTGTTACAGATAAATTCTGAGCGATAGTGGCTAATTGTTGAGCCTCAGATAAATCAACATTTGACTGAGCAAGTTTGATTACTGCTCGTTGCGCCGCTGTTGAGCGAATACCAACTTCTTCAATTTGTGTAACTGCTTCGGCTAATGCGGTATAACCATAGCGAGTTGATTTACCAAGAGCCTGTAAAGCAACATCTAACTGTTGAACTTCAGCCGCCGCTTTGAAAGACTTAGTTCCAAAAGCAAGCATGGCGATTGCAAAACCACCAGCAACCGCTCCTGATGCAACTAGAACTTTATTTAAGTTTGAAGCGGCGGTTTGAAAAGTTTCAGCGCTTTTTGTTGCTTCGCTAAGACCTTTTGTAAATTGTGCGGAGTCAGCCGTTAATCGGGCACGGACTTCCATGGTTGGTGATTCAGCCATTTATCTCCTAGCCTTCGCTTTTCTCTCCGCTTTCTCACGCTCTTTTTCTTTGACAAGATAAAAGGCGTTCCACTCTGTCAATTCCATACTGCTAAGAGGTCGGTGGGCGGGACTTCCGTAAAGAAGTTCACCCACCGTCCTACCTAACTTTTCTGCTATCTCGAAAAGAAACCGTCTCTCAGGATTCTTGAGGAAATCGAGCCTGTGCTTGGTCTACCGCCTTTTCACTAAGACCTGAACTGCCAAGAGCCTTTGTTGCCAAACGCTCAATGACTGCACCATTCTTTGAAAGGATGGCTTCTCGGTCTTGGTCTGTGAAAACTGGCAAGCCAGTCGCAGGGTCGAACACGGTTGCAATTACAGTTTTTGCGTACATATTAGAAACATCAACTTTATCTGTGGATGTAACACCCTCAGTAAGTGTTGCTCTTTGTCCAGCCGTCATAGAACGAATTTCTACTGTCACTCCCCATTCAGGGACTTCCACTAACTCCTTCGTAATATCGTCGGCGTCAAATATGCTTTTGCGTAAATCTGTCATTTCTTTTCTCCTTGGGACACTAGATTGATTGGTCACGATAATTTATTAAGTTTTTTTGAATCAATTCCTATTATGAATAGGTACCACGGGTTACGGCACCTGTCACTTGGAACTCAGCAGAGTATGTCACTACATCTCCGATAGCACCACTCTTCTCGTAAGAAGTTAGGTATGCCTCTCCTGTGTACTTAACATAAGTGCTTGTTGAACCTTCAGGACCGTACTCGAATGAAACTGAAGCCGCTTGACCAAGAATTCCAGCCAAGTGAGCATCAACTGTTGCATCAAAGTTTCCTGAGATAGAAATTGTTGAGTCAGTCAAACCAACTACATAAGACTTTGCAGAGGAACCAAAAGCGCTGGTTTCGGCTGTGTCTACTGATTGTGGGAATGAGACATCGGTAAGGGTGTTGCTAATATCGGTAAGTGTGCCACCTGAATTATCTACTTTGAATACGGTGGATTTACCATGACGAAATGTAGGCATTGTTTTTTACCTCCTAGTAAAAGCCACCACAGGGGTAGCCGAGCCTGTTGAACCTGCGACTGTGTAATTCACTCGTAGGTATCTGTTTACTGTTGTACCACTAGCAACCTCAACTCTTTCAGAAGTTTTGGTTGTACTTGAAACCACGGTAAAAGTAACCAAGTCAGCGAAAGTTGAATTATCTGCTGAGTGTTGGATTTTTACTGTGATATTTCCATTGCGGGTATTTACTGGAACTGACAAGAACCCTGCTCCGCCATTGGTGGTTGAGGCTCCGTTATCTACGGCAGTTCCATTTCCAGTCGCAGTAACAGTTGAACCTGAGGAAAGAATCTTTCCGTGTTCTACTGCATCTGTTGATTGGAATTCTGCACTTGCTTGGACAATATCTGCGATAGCACTTGAGACTTCGTAAGATGTATCGTCCGCTTTTAACATGATTGCACCTGCGCCATTTGAATGACCTTCAGGGGCAACAACTACTAAAGCCTTGGTTGCATTACCAAGAGCGGTATTAAAAAATTCATCTGTGCCCGTGGAAGCAGTTCCTTCAAACATTCCTGAAAGTGAAACTGTTCCATCTCGGTGACCGACTACATAGGTTTTAGCGCTTGTACCAAAAGCACTTGTTTCTGCGGTATCTACCGTGGTAGAGGCGCTGACATCATTAAAGTAGGTAGAAAAATCAAACTCATCAATAAAGACATTGACATTTTTACCATGGCGAAAAGTAGGCATTATTTCTCCTCAACTGGGCGTTGATGTGGGGTGCCATCTTGGACAAAACCATCGCCATCAATATCTTCGGCGTTAGGGTCAAAACCATCTTCAGCGATTGGTTCTTCAACCTTCTCGGCTACTGGTTCAACTTTTGGTTCTTCTACAACTGGCTCTTCTGATTTCTTACTTGGCTTGTCAGCATCTTCAATAATTCCTGATTCCAAAAGCCATTTAACCGAGGTTGCAGGTAAGTCATCTACGACTTTGCCAGCCTCGGCTCTTTTATTAGGTGGGTAATCAATACCTTGTAAAACTCGATAACGAGCCATCTGTACCTCCTCCGTGACGGCACATAGATAGCCCAAGTGACCGTCAGGTCACTCGGACACGGAAGAGACGAAAAACTCGGGCGACTAAGCGCACATTGGGTTCAGTATAGCGTATGGATTTTTAGACGGCTTTGCATCGAGTAAGAACTGTTGAGAAAGTTCCTTTGTACTCATCGGTGCCTTTAACAGTTCCTTTTAATTTTAACTTGGAGCCAATTTCCACATTTAAGCCACGGCTAGAGAACCACTTTAACTGATACTCCCCGCTTTCAAAAGTGTACAAAGTAGTCAATCCAAACTGAGATTCGAAGGTATTCTCGCCAAGGACGGTTACCTCTACTTCAATTTTTTCTCCAACTGGAGCCAAAATCTCGGACTTGTAAACTTTCTTCTCAATCTTCTCTTCAGTTTGACGCTGGTAAGCCTTGAGCAAACTAATCAAGATTCCCGCTGTACTGTACTTTTGAAAAGCCAATCCGCTGACAATCCTGACATTTTGTGCGTAACCTGAGTCGCCTTCAAAGTTCTTTCCAAACTCAAGCAATTCTTGAGCCTTGGCACGGTGAGCATCTGTGACTTCTTGCCCTACTAATTCTTTCCATTTAGAAAGCCCGTGGAAGCCACCGTTTAATTTATCCCAAACAACTTCTTTGGTAGAAAGACCGCTACCTGAAGGAACATAGCCAGTCTTCTCAACTGCACAAACCGCTGTTGCTAGAACTCCTAAAGTATCAAATCCGCTATAACTGCCACTAGCAAAACCACCAAACTCCTGTTGGAAATCTTCTTCGGTTACCAAGGCTGAGGCGCTGAACTCCCAACCAAGAAAATCTTTGACGCAACTTGAACCGACCTGACTTATTTTGCCTTCTTGGTTTTGAATAAAAATAACCTTGGAACGAGAACGAGTCTTTTGGCAATGCTCGCAATAACCAACCTTTACATCTGATGGCTTAATTTCGATTCCACCTGCGATGCTCTTTGTTAAAGCCTTGCCCTCAATAAACTCAGCAACTCCGACAAACTGCCAGCCGTTGAACTTGACTGGCTCACCTTCAATTACTAAAACTGAATACTCGCCTTGAACGCCATTTACTACTTCTGAGCGTGATTCAATACGAACCTCAAACCCGCCACTTAAACCTTTGCTTTTGCCACGGGATGCAAGTTTTTGAGCCTTGGATAAAGTCTTCGCTACATCAATCTCTGAGATTCTGAACTCTCTCATGGCATCACCTTTCTGACACCACAAGTATATCAAACTGGGGTTAGGAATTCAACCTTCTCAAGCGCTCTTCCTGAATCATGCCTAGGGTGAGGAAGTAACCAATCCCATCTACCACCGTGTCAGGCTTAGATTGATTGACCTCTCGGGCTACCTTCATTCCGACCATACAAAGGGCAACCTGCTCGGCAGAAACCTCACAGCCGAGGATTACAGACCATATTTTTGAGGCACGGGTAAAGTTATCAAGCGGATGCCCATAGGCGTCCTGTCGGTCTCCTGAGACCAATTCTGCGGCGTATGCGGCTATATCTCTTGGGTCGTTCATAATAGTTGGATGTCCGACACTCCCTGACTGCTCACAACAAAGGTTAGAACTCCCACATCCGCAATCTCCCCCGTTGATTGTCTCCACCACACGCTTCCCCCGTCGAGGGCTGGTGCTTGTAGCCATTTGACTCCTCCCCAATCTGATAGACGAAATGAATGATAATGCCCAGTTACCAAAATGTCACAGTCGCCAATTTTTTGACGACCTAGTGTTTGGTCAGCAATCCATCGACGCAACTTGGCTTCAGGACTTCCTGCGCTTCGGGCTAGATGACCGTGGGTAATTCCAATAATTTTTCCTTGAACCTCGATAGTTAAACTCAACTCATCTGTCGGAATTGCAAAACGAATATGTCCGTAGGCTTCAGGGTTGGCTTGGAAGATTTCGGCTACTGACTCAACAAGGGCTACATCATCATTATCATTTAGGGTAGTAAAGGCTTTACCGTTCTTTCGGTTTTCTCCATGGTTTCCACCAATAGCGGCGACTGTAATATCAGGAACAACCTTTGACCATCGAATGAGAGCATCTCTTAAAAGACGGCGAGCAATTTTTACTTGGTCTCTTCTATCAACTTCAACTGTAAAGGTTTGAATGTCGTAATGTCCATCGCATCCCTCAACTAAATCACCAAGACATAAAACTGTAATTGAATCTATCGGACGACCAATTTTCTTTAACTCTTTGATTCTAAACTCAACATCATCAATAGCCTGAAGCCATCGACCAACTAAACCTTTTAGACCATCCCCATCTCGTTTACCTGTTTGCCAGTCAGAGGCACAAACTACTAAAGAGGCACCGCCGACTATTGGTTTGCGCTCACGGGGTTTATGTTTTTTAATCTCTTGAATAAGGGCTTCAATATCAGCAAACTCTTGTTTTCCTTTACGGACTACTTTGCCTTTCCATTGGCGATTTAGAATTCCTAAAGTATCGCCCCACACATTGAAAAGAACTGGTTCTACTACTTGGAAATGTTCAGGGTCAAGACCCCACATTCGTAGAACTCCCGACCAATCAGGGGCATTATCGCCCTCCATTGGTTGAGTTGTGACTGTTCCTTCTTCACCTTGCCAAGTTACCCCAGGCAACCACTCCGCTTGTCTTTGACGAGGTTCAGTCTTTTGAACTGAATTCATTTCGGATGTCTTGAGTAAATTATCTAAGGCATCATCAATGTTCATTTATTTTTTGTCACCGAATTCGGAATACGACACTTGCAACCTTCCTTGCCTAGCAATCTACGGCGATGTCGGCGAAGTACATCGGAAGATGATACTACAAGTCCGTAAGAACGCATAACATCTGCTAAAGAAGAAGATAAAACTTTTTCATTTACAAATATCTCGTTTAATTTGTTTTTTAATGGTTCATCTAAAGCATCAACCATCAATCCAATAGAACAACCATTTAAGGTACGACCTGCATCAATTAAAGAATCTAAATCAGATAAAAATTTATCCTGATTTATTTTTAGATTTGCAACGGGGGCACCTAATACTCCACGGGCGGGTTGCGCTTTCGAAGAGGAGCCTGTCACATTTCCAGCATCTTTGGAACTCATCCGTTGTTGCGTTTCTGCCATAAGGGTCTGCCACTCTCTCTATCGGAGCCTGTGGCTCCTCGTTTACATTCGTACTAGACATCGGAAATTCACCGAAACTAGAGGACGATACTTTGGGTCTACTCCTAACAAGTTTACTGAACCCATCGGTTCAATCCTCATAATATGCACCCCTGAGACAGTTTGTTCAAGCACCGACGCAAGTAAAATGCGAATCGTGTCGGCTTTATCTCTAGCCGTTGGGTAATCCTCACGACTCGCCCGAGCAATAATTTGAAGCATTGGGTAATCAATTCGGATACCGCCTGAACCCATAGTGAATGTGGGTGAACTGCCAGCGTTCTCATAAATTGCCACGCAAGCGTCAGGGGTTTCAGGCAAAGTGCCTAAAAATATGTTTGTTCCAAGGGTGCCTTGAGTGGCATGGGCGCCAAAAGCGCTTGAAGTATTTTGTAGGTAATCACCTACTGATTCAAGAATAGTTGCCATTAGCCCCTATGACCTTTCTCTATGATGTCGATAATTCTACCCTTTATGTTTTCTTGGATAGTGGACATCGCTTCCATGACTGGTTGCTCAAGGTATTTAGCCTGTGTCGGTGGGTTGTGATAGTTACCAATAATTTCATGAACATAAAGAGCATAAGGAGCGGCTGGTCCTCCATAAAAAATATCTACAAAGTAGCCCTGACTTCCCATTTGTGGAGCAGATACGCCACCTGAACCACGAAGAACTCCAGTATCAACTGGCACCAAAATTTGTGATTTAGCAAAAATCATATTGGCTTCTTCCCAAATTGCTTGGGCTATTGCTTGAGGGGTATTTTCTTTTCCAGCCTCTAAAGCATTAACTAACTCTTTGTCGCCAAATAAGTCGAGTCTAAAAGACGACTTTGCCATATCTACCGCCCAAATCTGATGACGGTGTGATGCGCTCCGTTTTCGTCTGCGATGTTATCAACTGCATTTATTGTAAAAGTGTCCGCCCCGACGACCATCCTATGACCTACCGTTATTGAGGTAGCGGGACCATAGGTGATGAATCGTCCAATATCTACAACTTCAACTCCTTGAACATCTTTAGATTTTGTTGTGTCATAAATTAAGCGACCTGTGACGGTTGTATCTCCACTAAAAGTAGGTTTATTGTATTTATCTACTGACGCTTTTGCAGTAAAAACTACCGAGTCGGTCATGAACTCGGCTACCTTTGGATATATCGCATCCATAAGTAATCCTATTCAGGTACTCGTTGTTCGTAATTGCTATTTGGATTATCTGTAATACCAACATAGAAATCGGTATTGTAATCGTCAATACTTCTATCATCTGTGGACTTAAGGCTTTCAGAGTTAGCCCAAGGTTTAGGAGGAGACTTACGCATTTGACGGCGTAATAAACTCTCAGCCAATTCTTTATAGTGAGTTACCTTTGAAGAATAAGACTCAGAAACAGAAATATCACCAACGCTCTTAGAACTGCTATCTGCTAAACGGCTAAAGCGAGCAATGAGGATTTCTGCACATTCTCTAGCGGCGTTGTATGCGTCGCCACCCCACTCGGTAATTACATAATTTAATTCCTCATCGCTAAAAAGTGCGTCTGTGGAATCTGTATCGTTGAGAAGAAAACGAACATAGTTACGGGTGGAGGTACTTGGGTCACCCGAATAGGTAAAAGTCATTACATGCCACCTAGCATTAGAACAGATGTTCGAACAAAGTTTTGGTTAGCAAGAGTATCTGACTCATCAGGAAGAGTAACTGTTACATCTGAAGTTGGTTCTCCAGCAGATAAAGTTAATTCATAAGCATCGGCTGTTGTTCCTTCAAAAACTATCGACTGACTAAACCCAATTTCAAGACCAGTTACCTGACCTGTAAAAACTGGCGAAGATAAAGTCTTGTTAGTTAGAGTCTGAGTTGTATCAGTTCCAACAAGGGTTGTAGTTGCATTAGGAAGGGTGATGGTTCTATCAGCGGTTGGGTCGGCAACTGTAAGAGTTGTCTCAAAACCATCATCTGTTGAACCTTCAAAAATAATGTTATTGCCAGCACCAAGAGTTACTGATGAAGTAAAAGATGGGGATGAAGCAAGGATGTAGTTATCTAACTCGGTATCTACATCCGTCGCTAAATTAAGAATGTCGGTATGAACGGCAGGATTATCTCCAGCGGTAGGGTATCGAAGCCCTTTTGTTGTAGTACCTGCCATTTATTACTCCTAACTAATTTTTACTAATTATAGACTGTGCATCAAGTAGAGAAACTTCTCTGCTTGAAACAAAGCCACCATCTCGGTCAAGTTTTTCTTGAGCCATTTTTTCGTTTGTTTCGAAAACAGAAACAATCATCTTTACCTCATAAGTAAATACTTTTGTTTCTTTTTGTTCTACCTTTGATTCTTTAGCCATTTTCTCTCTCCTTTGGTTATACAGCATAACGAACTATAACTAAACCTGAACCACCATTACCTGCATTTTCGCCATTATTTCCACAGCCACCGCCACCACTACCTGTATTTGGCGCCGCTGAAAAACCTCTGTAATTATCAGCACTACCGCCACCGCCAGCGCCACCAGCACCACCGCTAGTTGCTTGAGTTTGTGCGCCACCACCGCCGCCACCGCCAGCATAATAACCGCTAACACCTGTATATGTCGCAGTAGAAAATGCTGTAATTTGTACTCCAGCACCACCATTACCACGAACCGAACTTGTTCCATTAGAACCTGCCGCACCTGCGCCACCACCGCCGCCAGCCTGATTAGTGGCTCCCGCAGAACCATTACCACCAGCAAATCCTTGATTAGCAGTACCAGCACTACCAGCAGGAGCGCCTTCAGCACCAGCCGCACCACCACCTGAACCGCCTGAATTACCTGAATTGTCAATGCCTCTTGCGCCTCCACCACCACCAGCAGTTGAAGTAATAGTTGCAAATACGGAATTATTACCATCAACAGTTGAATTCATAGTTGCCGCACCACCAGCACCGATTGTTACTGTGTAAGCCTGAGCAGTTAAAGAAAGTGCAGATTCAAGTGAACCACCACCGCCAGTAGTACCAACAGTTGAGCGAAGTCCACCTGCTCCTCCACCACCACTAGAACCCCCAGTAGTCAAACCACCTGCACCACCACCTGCAATTACTAAATAATCAGCAGTTAATGATTGAGTAGGAGTAAAAGTTCCTGAACTTAAAAATACATGATAAAAATAAGTTCCATCATTGAAAATATAACCACCAGTTGCTTTTGCCCCAGTTGCAGAAGCCGTAGTTCTAAAAGTACCTGATGCTAAAAAAGTATGAATTGTATTGGTTCCATCATTTGTAACAGTTCCACCAAACGCTACTTGTGTGAGTCCTGGGTATCTAACTATTACAATTCCTGAACCTCCAGGAGCGCCAATAGCACCGCCATAATCTCTTGAGCCTCCACCGCCACCACCAGTATTTTCTGTTCCGCTAGATGCTATAATCGTTGAACCTACTCCACCAGTACCACCACCCCCAACACCACCTGCCGACGCTGAACCTGAACCACTAGCACCGCCACCACCGCCAGCATAAGCCACATCACTACCTGAAATTGAATTGTATGTTCCCGCACCACCAGCACCACCTTTTGCTGATTGTGTTTCACCCCCAATACCGCTGGAACCGCCTCCTCCTCCTGCTGAACCATTAGCGGTAGGTGTTACAACTCCACCAGCAAAACCTTCTACTGGTGAATATGAACCTGAATTACCACTTGAAGCAGTTCCATAAGTTGTTGGAGTATCAGAATAAGAAGCACCACCACCTGAACCACCTGAAATTGCGTCTCTGTAAGAAGCACCATAAGAGGCACCACCACCACCACCGCTTGCAGTAATCGTACTAAAAACAGAATTAGAACCACTTGAGCCTTTACTGTTAGCAACGCCATTACTTGCCGCATCACCACCAGCGCCACCTGCGCCAACGGTGACTGTGTAACTTGTATTTTCACTAAGCGTTAAGAATGAACTACCTCCTACTGAAGTTCGATAACCACCAGCACCACCACCACCACCAACTTGAGAACCACCGCCACCGCCACCTGCTACAACTAGATAATGAACTTCGTTAAGTGGAGTTGCAAATTTTTTTCTAGCACCAGTCAAGGTGATATTACCTGTGGTCAAAGCCGAAACTTGTGACCCAGGAATCATAATTCGTTGCGATGCTAGATGTTTGGTCATGGTTTTTTATTTCCTTATTCGGTAACTAAATCCCAAGAGGTTGTTTCTTCATTCCATGTATAAATTGCGCCGTCAGTTGGATAAGCAACAGGGGCTTCCCATAGGCATGAATCTTCATTTAATGTCCATGAAGTGTAAGGCTTTGGAGGAATAAAGGCATCACGAACTGAATCGTATGTGTACCCAATTCCTGCATAGTTTTTGCGTAGAGGTGTTCCACCATTTGAGTGAACTCCTCCTGATGTGTTGTATGAAGTCTTGACCCAAGTACCGCCAAGACCTAGTGTGTTAGCGAGAAAGTTTTGTCCATCGTTTTCTTGAGCATTATCAACTACAAGAACACGGAGAACTACTCCATTCTCATCTATTTCTGCGAAGTGCGCCATCTTTTCTCCTTTGTTTGTTGTTTATGCCGCATAACGAATAATAACAATTCCTGAACCACCTGCCGCTTGTGGGCGACCCGCTGGAGGAGTGTTGTTGTAATGTGAACCACCACCGCCACCGCCACCTGTATTAGCAGTTCCAGCAACACCATCGGCATCTCTATGTGCCCCAGTACCTCCGCCACCAGCGCCACCTGCGCCGCTATTACTTGAACCCGTTGAACCACCACCGCCGCCACCTGCGTAAGTTACAGAAGAACCTGAAATAGAAACCGCTACGCCAGTACCACCATTACCTCCAGCGGCATTATTTCCATCAGTTGCATTACTGCCAGCACCGCCAGCACCACCGCCGCCACCTGAACCACCGTAAGCATTTGTACTAGCACCAGCACCGCCAGCGTATCCTTGATTAGTAGTTCCACTTCCACCACTTCCACTTTGATGCGCTCCGCCACCGCCTGAACCACCTCTTATACCAACACCAGCGTTATAGCGCCCACCGCCTCCACCACCTAAAGCCGTAATACTAGAAAATACAGAATTAGAGCCATTTGAACCCCAATTTTGCCACGATGTTGTACTGCCACCAGCACCAACAGTTACTAAGTAAGGAATTCCAGTAGTCAAAGAAAGTTTAGATTCAACAGAACCACCACCACCAGTTGCAGTCACGGTAGAACGAAGTCCGCCAGCGCCACCGCCAGCACTACTTAAATCTGAGCCAGCAATAGAACCTCCTGCACCACCACCTGCAACAACGAGATAATCAACTTCTAATGGTTCAAAAGGTATAAAACGCCCTGAACTTGTAAAGGTGTGAATCCAAAATCCGCCGCTCTTAGTAATTGTTCCGCCAAGTGCTTTGGCTAGGGAGTATCTGACAATTACGATACCGCTACCGCCTGCGCCGCCTGAATAACCTAAGCCACTTGCTCCACCACCACCAGCACCAAGATTTGCAGTTCCAGCAGTTCCATTTTTATATGGTGAATCACCAGAACCACCAGCGCCACCGCCACCAGTTCCACCAATAGTTACATTTCCTGAACCATAGTTACCGCCACCGCCACCGCCTGCGTATGTAACAGATGAACCAGATATTGCTACTGTTGCTCCAGCGCCACCATCACCATCAGTTCCGCCAGAGCCACCATTTTGCCCTACTGCTCCTGCTCCACCACCGCCACCGCCGCACTGAATACCTCCGTTGTATCCAGAACCACCATCAAATCCTTGAACTGGAGATGCAGTTCTTGTACCACCAGCAGCAGTTCTTGTTGAATCACCTATACCTCCACCGCCAGAGCCACCGCTACCACCAGCCCTTACAGGAGTTTGGTCCCACTTACCACCACCATAGCCACCACCAGTAGATGTAATTGAACCAAATACAGAGTTGCTACCTTGAGTACCATTATCGTTTAATACACCTGCACCACCAGCACCAACTGTTACTGTGTAAGCAGTACCAGAAGTAACAGATAAAGCGGATTCTAATGAACCGCCTCCGCCAGTAGCAGTAACAGTACTTCTTAAACCACCAGCACCACCGCCACCTGCTCGGTAATCACCACCACCTCCTCCACCACCTGCTACAACTAAGTAGTCAGCGTAGAAGTTTGCACTAGGAGTGAATGTGCCTGATGAAGTAAATGTGTGAACAATATAAGGATAATCAATAGATACTGTTCCACCTGACGCTAATGGTCTAATTCCAGCAGAAGGCGTGGTGATAGCACCCGTCAGTAAAGATGAAACTTGAACTGACGGGTTAGCACCAAGAAGTCGTGATGGTAGTGACACGCACTAACTCCTATCAGGTAGTAGCGACTCTGTTTACGAATCCGTGAATTGTTACAACATTTGTTGTACCAGCATAAGCCTTCACAATTAAAGAGTTGCGAAGAACTAAATCAGGAACTAACAAAGTAAGACCTGATGTTGCTGGAATTGATAATTTGATGTCATCATCTACTGAAGTTGTTCCACCCCATTGTAGGGTTAGGTTTACAGCGGATGCGCTTGAGTTATATGCGTATAGCGTAATAACATCGCAATCTGTTGTAGATGAAGTTGCGGTGTGGATAGTATCGCCAGCAGAAGAAGTAGCGGCGACCTTAATTCCACGACCATGAGTTGAACCCGATAGCGGGATTCTTGATACTGTTGTTGCCATTTATTTCTCCTTAGTTTTTAGGCGAACACCTGTACGGCGAAAGCGAAGGCTTGGTCGTTTGCTGATACTCCACTAGATGCGGCTCCCCATGCAGGAATTCCACTTGAAACCACCAAAGTTTGTCCGTTGGTACCAATAGCGAGTTTAGATAAAGTATTAGAAGCACTTGCGTAAAGAATATCTCCAGTTGTGTAGGTAGATTGTGCTGTTCCACCATTTGTTGCTGGAAGTGTTCCAGTAACACCTGTTGATAATGGAAGTCCAGTTACATTTGTCATAACTCCTGATGCTGGAGTTCCAAGAGCAGGTGTAGTCAATGTTGGACTGGTTAAAGTTTTATTTGTAAGTGTGTCCGTTGTATCTGTACCAACCAAAGTTGTTGTTGCGTTTGGAAGAGTAACTGTACGGTCAGCGGTTGGCTCACCAGCACTAAGGGTTAATTCGTAAGCATCAGCAGTTGTGCCTTCAAAAACTATTGCATCATTGAAAGCAATCTGCAATCCTGATTGTTGTCCAGTAAAAGTTGCATTGTTAATTACTGGCGCTGAAAGTGTTTTGTTGCTTAGTGTGGCTACTGCATCTGCGGTGATACCAGCGCCACCATTGGTGGTAATTGCCATATTATGCTATCTCGCTTCCGAACGCATTGAAAGACATACTTGTGCTTGATGCGTAAACACTTACGACATCTGAAGCATCAATAGTGATACCTAAAGTATAAGCCGCTGTTGTATTAGCGGCGACATTAGCATCATAAACTAAGTAGTGTTCAGGAGCGACTGACGCTCCATTTGGACGAACTGCAATTCTGTATGTACCTGAAGTACCTGCTTGATTACAAATCGTAATGGTTGAGATAACCGTTTGTGTTGCGGCAGGACAGGTGTACAGAGTTGTTAGCGTCGTGGCTGAGGGATTGGATTGACCCAATACCTTGTAAGTAGTTGCCATGCGGTTATCCTCCGATTAGAAGTAATGGACTGATTGTACCAGTCGCAGTATTGGTGGCTGTTGTTGCACTTGCTGAAGCCGCTGACTCATAGCCCTGAGCCGTAGTTACAAAGGTGGCAATATCAGCGCCATCTAAACTGTAAGTACCAGCGGTTAAGGCGGTATAGGTAGCAAACGCAGTATCTAGCGCTGTATAAGTAGCGTATGTACTAGGTATGTACCAATACTTGCCCGTAGCAAGAATTTTGTCTGTTGTCTGATTGATTTCAACATCAAGGGCATCAATATCCGCTTCTAGTGCGTTCCAAGATGTTTGGTCAATAGCCTGAACGAATGTATCGCTTAATGTTGGTGTTGGGCTTAAATCTGCTAAATCTAAAGAGCCTACGGTGTCATAAGGAACTGAGATTGTGTAGGTACGACCCCCAGGAAAAGATTCCTCGACTGTATAGGTAAACGGGATTGGAACTGTGTCAGGGTCATTTGTTGCAGGAAGAGTTACGGTAAAGGCACCGCTACTTAGACCAACAACAACACTTGATGGAGCAATCATTTGGTCATCGGTACCGTTACGAATTACATCACCTAGGGTGAATCGAACCTGACCTTGGATTGGATTGCCTTCAAAATCTACATAATTACCAGTAATTTGAACCGTGGTTAAACTAGAAGCAAGTGCCATTTATGCACCTACCAAAAAGAATAAATCAAATTTAGAAGCAACCGCATTTTCCGCCGTTTGTTTATGTGTCAGAGTGTTATCAACTGCAAGGTCAAGCGCATCTGCATTTGTTTCAGCGGCGTCTGTTGTTACTTCAAGTTCGGTTAATAAAGCGTTATAGGTCGTGTAATCGGCTATTGGTACATACGGTTCTGCCACTTTAGACTCCCATCAACATAAATTGATTTGAATTATAGTTACTTAAAGAAGCCGCCGCTGTTGAGGCATCTGAGGCATATCCTTCAGCATCATCTACATATTCATCGGCATCTACCACAATTACACGGATGCCCTCAGCGTCGTTGTAACGGGTTAATAGAGCCTGATAAGAGTCTACTGACACATAACTAGCGGCGTCCGCTGAAGATAGCGCAGGAAGCAAATCTGCAAGGTTTTGAGTGGTTCCTGCAACTGAGAGAGGCAAAGCAATCTCAATAGTTCTACCACCAGTAAAGTTTTCTTCAATAGTGTAAATAAAAGGTTGAGGTGTTACATCTGTATCGCTTGTTACGGGTAAAACAACGCTGAAAGAACCAGTTGAGTCAAAAGTTTTTTGAATTACAACTGGGATTAAAATAACATTGGCTGTAACTTCTTTAAGAATTGTTTGAGGTGTGAAGTTGATTGAACCACGAACAGGGTTACCAACTAAATCGACATAGGTACCTACAACGGTACAAGTCGATAGCGATGCAGGTAACGCCATTTATCAGGTGCCTTGACGAATGATATTTACAGTTTGTGTGCTTGATGCGACTACTGCATATAGTTTTTCATCATCTTGCAACTCAATAGAAAAATTTGTATCAGCCTTCAAAAGATAGCCGTAATCCGTTGTGGTTACGCCTTCTCCGCCAATATAAACATCGGCTCCGCCTGAAGGGTTTTGAACATTGATGGTCTGACCGTCTTTGCCATCATAATCTGAAGTAAGTTTAGTAGCGGTGGTTCCTACTGAAACTCTTGCGTGTGATACTGCCATATAAACTCCTAAGAAAGAAAAGGGCGACTTATTTTACTAAATCGCCCTTCGCACTATTCAGCGACTTCTTTTGATTTTTTTGTAGCCTTTGGCTTTGATACCTCTGCTACTTTTTCTTCAACTGCTTTTGGAGCATCTTCTTCAATCAATTTAATGTATCGATTGTTAGCCAAAGCCTTAGCATGGCGCCAACCTTTAACTTCTACAATGTCTCCAGCCACAAGTTTGCGACCATCAACAATCATTGATTTTAAGATTTGTGCTTTCATATTACGCAGTTGTGTCAATCCAGCAGTATGAGAATGTTGCTTGTGCTTGGTCAATAGAACCTGCTGTTGGATTGTAAATGTAGATTGTTACTGTGTCTGCTGATGTAACAGCCGCTCCACAGAAAATCAAATCATCATTCAAAGTTGATGGTGGATTCACGATAATGATGTCGGTTGTAGCCGCACCAGTTAGTGTGAAAGTTGTTGCACCACGGGTTGTTGCGTTAAGTGATGTAGGGTCGATTGCTACTGTTCCGAATTCAATTCCGTAAACGGTGTCGTTATCGCCAACTTGTAGAGCGCCTACTGCTACTTCACCCTTGGAAAGTCTGTTTACTAATGCCATTTTTTCTCCTAAATAAAGGAAGGGAGTGAGACCTTCAAAAGTCCCACCCCCTTCGTTTAACTAATTAAGCGACGATGGTATTCCAAAAGTAGCCAAGGTCAGAAGAAATAACTTTGTTATCGAAAGCGATTTCTGCTTCTACTCGGTCTGACTTAATGGATTCCATACGGAACTGTGAAGTTCCGATTGTTGCACCTAATCCACCTGATACACCAGTCCATGCGAATGTGTATCCAGCGGAAGGGGTTAGTAGTCCAGGCTGTGGAGCAACATGGCATAGAAGAGCCTTCTTGCCGTGTGCAAAGGCATAAGCCTCTGATGCACCTTCGTTGTTTGTTGCCTTGACTGCCTTAGCAACCATAACTCGAGGAATGTCGAACATTGCGGCCAACATATCGGTTGTGATTGTTTGTGAAGATGTGTACTTGATGCGGTCTACTAGGTCAGGGTGGTTCTTTAGTGCCTTGAATACATCGTATCCAAGAACCAAAGTGTTTGCTTCCATTCCTGTGTTTCCTAGGATTTCTGCCTTACCGTTTTCAATATCTGAAATTGGGTCAGAAGAAGTGTAATCAGACCATTGCTTTGTCTCACCTGAAGATGGGGCACCTGCTACACCAGTTACATCGTCAGCCCATACACCAGTTCCGAAGAAATCGGATACCCATTGTAGTTCACGACGAAGCATCAAACGACGAGTAACGAACTCTGTTGCCTCACGAAGAGGGTTTAGAGGAGCGTCTGCGTTTGCAACAGTTTGGTCATCAACATCTTTATGGAAAGCCCATACATCTGCTGAATATGTTCCTGTTGATAGGTTGTAACCGCCACCTGCTGATTCAGTTCCAGGCGCACGGCGTTGAGCCTCGTCACGGAACCAATCGTTCTTGGTGTAAGTAAAGTATTTATCGCTCTTCTTATCGACAGGTATTACTGGGAACACCTTGTCAGCGATAAAGTTATCTTGGTTTTGCAAATATGCAACCGAGATATTTGTAAGAATTGCGTCCACATGGACGGAGTTAATGTTTGGCTGTGGCATTTATTTTTCCCCCTTATGCCGCTCTGCCTGGATTAGCGCAGTTGATTACGGCTGTGACGATGTTTCCATCTGCCGCAGATTCGGTCAGAAGAGTTCCAACAACATACTTGGTTGTATCAGTACCAGCAACTAAGGCAACTGCCTTACCTGTGGCTCCTGTACCAACAAGTGCGCCTTCGCCGATTGCCGCTCCCGCAACAATCTTTGTTCCACCGACAACAAGCACTTCTGCTTCCTGTCCTGAAGTTGGAGCATTTTGTAGTACGCCGATTGGAATATCAGTAGCGCCTGATGCGGCAACTGCTTGTCCTGATGAATCCAACTTGACGAATGTGTATTGCTTACTGGAAAGGTCGGCACCTGCAACGAGGGTGACCTTTACCGAGTAGTTAGAGATTTCGTATGCCATGTTTTAGGCACCTTTCTCGGATAGGTATTGGCTGTAAAGGTCAGGGTTTTTCGTAGCAATATCAGCCATCGCCTGAGCGAATGACTTTGCTACACCCTCTTCAACAGCAGACTTAGCCATGGTCGTCATACGCTCATAAGCATTGCCTGATTTGAAGTCCACGGATTTGCCGATTTCCGCAAAAATAGATGCTGATTCTGCTTGAGCATTTACTGAAGAAAGAACTTCTTCAATGCTCTTTGCTAACTCTGAATCAGTTTCGGACAAACGACGAAGCGCTGGTCCAACTTTCTCTGCATCGAAGTTGAGGTTAGCCCAACCCTTTGCTTTTTCAACGGCTTGAGCATCAGCACGGGCGTCACGCTCTTTGCGTAATTCAGCGGTTGCCTCCTCTGCCTGTTTTCTCAAGTCTTCAATCATTTTAACAACTGGAGCAGGAGCGGACTTCATATAGTCCTCTTCTTCCTTTTTAGGTTCCTTTGAGTCTTGACCCATCGCCATTTCAACTTCCAATTCAGGTTTTTCTTCCTTTTCGGCGAGTTTGGCTTCGAGTTCTGCGATACGGGCTTGCGCCGCCGCTAGTTCTTCCTCAACGGTTTTTTCAACCTTATCTTCAGTTGCCTCGGTAGTTTTCATATCCTCCATATTGGAGTCCTCCTCGGTCAGCGATTTGTCGAGAACCCTCTGAACTTCAGATTCGGAGGCTGACTTCATTACAAGCCAACCCTCATGTAGATGCGCTGGATGGTCTACGCCACTCGTTTCCTCAATGGCTAAATTCACCATTTTGCGGGTACGGGGTTTTGCCAATTTATGCTCCTAACAAACTAGAGGAAAGTCTTTTAGCATAGGGCTAATAAAACTAACCTCGGGTCTTGACCAACAAATAATAACACAAGTGTAATTCGAGCCTATTTACTGATTGGTTAGAACCCTCGTTTTAGCCAATGCTTGAATCAAATTAGGGGCAATCCACATAGAAAAAGGGTTCTCGCTTTGCCAAAATCTAGCCATTCTAAAGTGGAAATCGTCTTTGTCGATTTTTGCCCATATAAAAAATGCTTGAGTGTCGTTGGGTAAATAAACCTGTATTCCTGCATACCCAGGCGGGGTTGTCACCTTGGTGACGGTTAAATTCATCGAGGTCAAAACTTGGATGGTGTCATCAATTATCGATGCACTCATCATTTTTTCCTCGGTCTCAAATCCATAGTGTCCATGTACTTAGGGTCATCATAATCTAAATCTTCAAACTCACCTTCAGAATCATCCTTGTACGGAGTGAAATTTGGTTTTGGATTCTTTGGCTCTGAAGAATCTTCTCTTTCAGAATCGTCTGCGTTGTATCGGTCTCCATGACTTGATTGGTCATGGTCGCCGTGCTTTTCAATCTCTACTTTTTTTTTAGAGTAGAAACCTTATGTCCAACTTTAGTATCAGTTGGTTTTCCATCACGGTACAAAACAATTAAAGCCGCAGGGTCTTCTTCAGTTGCCTGAATGTTGAATGATGAATCAGGAACATTGATGCGACCTGAGCGAGCAATTCTTAAAACTTTGCCTTCTGCTCTGCCACCTGAGGATTGCCATGAAACCATGTCACCAACTGAAACCGCTTTGTTAAAAGGTAAATCATTTAAGGCTTTGTTAATTGCAAAACCCAAACGA
>OGWJ01000009.1_pt1 | contig 31560 bp, 57 predicted proteins | sample 1575991 | NCBI WGS metagenome assembly OGWJ01 (sample SAMN07581533, study PRJEB24739) | freshwater metagenome | place: Singapore | collected 2015-01 | reverse complement strand
ACAAACAACGGATACGCCTGTTTGTCTTGTATAGACATCTCTGCCAACTGACCCAATTGTTTTAACTGCTCAGGCGTAACACCAAACTGATTCATCGCCTGAATCAACATCTGTTGCGTTTGCTGCATTTGCGGATCATCCATAGGATTGCCCCCGCCTTGCATAGCTTGCATGACATCTGCGTTCTGTTGCAGTGCAACATTGTTATTTGTTGGGGGTGGGAGTGCCATAATCAGTTTTCCAGTTGTAGAGCAGCAACAATCTGTTCGTGAATATACAGGTGAGAAGCGATCCAATCGTAGAAGTCTTCTTCCCTATTCCAGTCCGTATCGAGCAAATTAAAGGGGTTATTTAGCCCTAAAAGGGTCGCAAAAGCCTGATGTTCGACCTGATGAACCTGTAACCAATCATCCAAATTGTCAATATTCGCGTCAATCAGGGGATAAACCGGCACATCAAAGCCAGCATCCATAAAAGTTTCCTGAAATAGCTTGTGCTGCACCCCGTTTTCAAACAAAAACTCCCCTAGCGAATCTCTGTCGCCAAATTTGACGATGCTAAGGGTGTCCATGTTCATTATTTGTCAACTTTCGAGTCTAGCTTGTCAAATATCTTGCCTAGCATTCCTTTTATGTCGTGTATGTCCGAACGGTAATCATCACGGTTAACATACACCATAGGCATTTCAGCAATTCTGTCCTCAATACGCACGATAGAACGCGAGATACTGTTCAGTATCCATCCAAAAGCAGCACCAGCAGCAGCGAAAAGAATGTTAATCAAAAACTGCGGCTCCAATTTAAACTCCGTAGTAAGGTATTTTCTTGTTTGTGCCGTTAATACTGATAGTTATGTACCCTTCCGGCACTAACGGCAAACTTGATGTTGCGAATGTTGCATTTGCTGACGTTGTCGCACTGATATTTGCGTTATTCAACGTCGAGGAATTAATAGTCACTGCGTTGATCGTGCCACCAGTAATAACCACCGCAGAAGCATTCTGTGTGGACATCGTGCCAAGGCCAGACACCGCACTATTAGCAATGGCAATAGCGACGTTAGCAGCACTGGTAATTCTGCCCTGTGCGTCCACAGTGACTTGCGAAACTTGGCTAGCAGTACCGTAGGTTCCTGCTGTAACCGCCGTGTTAGCCAGGTTAATAGTGACATTGCCGGTCAACTGCCCACCACCGGAAATGCCTGTACCTGCCAACACATAAGCAGTGTTTGGAGTTGCACCAACATTAGCCGCAGTCAAAACTACTGCGCCCGTTTGACCGTTTACAGATTGAACAGCGGGAGATTGGTCTATCTTCTGCCAGACTGATCCGTTAAAGATTGCCCAATCACCAATCTGCCAATCGTTAATGCCGTTAAGATTGGTTGTTCCAGCAACACTAACAATGTAGTAATAGTTCTGCGTACCCACACTAGAAGTTAGCGTAGGCGAGTTCGCATTGGCATCCCATGTGCCTTGGTAGGAAAGACCACCAGTTGTTACGCCTCCACCCGCTACCTTTAGCATGATTGCTCCTTATAAACCGTCACCTGGCGTGATGTACACAGCAGCCGTGCCGGAAACGGTTATTCCAGTGAAGTAAGCATTAGGCACAAACGTCAATATCTCATCCGTGTTTGGCAACAATGGAAATGCTGGCTGACTGCTTGTTACCGTTGTAGCTGCTGTGTTTGCCGCCGCAGACGTAGTTCCATAACCTAAAAACACAATTCCCGTACCCGCATTAATCACACGATACTGGTTGCCGCCTAATGTTGTTGACAAGCATTGCACAGGGGTTGGGGCAGTTGTTGCGGCTGTAAAAACTACCGTGTTACCAGTTTTAGTAAACGCATTAATTCCCATGTGTATCTCCTTAATTTTTATTATTTAATGGATATTTAGACAGTAATTCGTATGCTTGTTCTGGCGTGATGTCTTGCGATGCAATGTCCTCGACTTCACTACCATCACGAATCGCATGAATGCAGCAGAATACGGTGTTTGGTTCTAGTGCCGTGAATTGATGCACTACGCCTTTTGGCGTAACTATCAAATGTGGCGCTGTAAATTCCTGCTCTCCGTTGTCATGCTTCATCATCACCTTGCCGGTTGCTAGTAACGTAATGTGGTCAAACGTGTGAGCATGACCTTCATGCGTATCACCAGCTTTTATAAAGCGATGCATTTTGACAAACACGTTGTCAACAATTTTTAGATCAGTTACCGGTGTTGACATAAGTCACTCCAATTTGCATTTCTTGTCTAGCGCGTTCTCTTTCTAGCTGGATGGCTTCTAGTTCAAAATTGCGCCAAATGCACAAATCTTCATCTAACGTCCAACCATCACCTTCTGGTTTTTCAGCTATGAATGCATCTCTGTTTGGGTCGTAGGCGTATCCAATACCTGCATAATTCTTACGGAAACTCCCGTTGTAGCTTGTCTGCATCCAATTTGTATCTTCACCAAACAATTGCTTGCAGAAAGCAATTCCTTTAGCTTCCGATTCGCGCCCGTCCTCAATCAACATTTCATTGCTAACAACGATGACGCGCAAAACAATGTTGTTTTCGTTTAGTTCAGCAAAATGAGCCATTATTGAAACCTCCAGCGAATAACGACAATGCCTGAACCACCGCTTGTAGAATTTGCGCCACCAGCACCACCGCCGCCGCCGCCTCTATTAGCCGAACCATTTTGTGCAGCAACTGGGCCTGATGATTGATACCCATTACCTCCCCCACCAGCCCCGCCAAAGCCTCGAGAACCATTTAATTCAGCACCGCCGCCGCCGCCGCCAGCATAAGTCACAGAAGAACCAGATAGGGAAGACGCTAAGCCAGCACCACCATTACCGGCAGGCCCAGCGCTTGCGTTACCTCCACCTCCGCTTTTGCCTCCACCGCCGCCGCTCGTATAAATGCCATATTTAGAATCAACATATGAATTTCCACCAGCAAAACCCTCTCCAGAAATACCAGCTGCTCCAGAGCTACTTACAGCGCTACGCGCACCGCCGCCAGAGCCGCCAGAATTAGGCCCACCAGGATTACCGCCTCCGCGTCCACCGCCGGTAGTTGTAACTAAAACACCAAAAGATGAGTTACTTCCATTGCTTGCTCCAGTACCGCCTCCACCAACAGTAACGGTATAAGCAGTAGCAGTTACACTAAGACTTGGAGTTGTCGTAGTACCTGCTGTTTTCATTCCACCAGCACCGCCGCCGCCAGCATACGGGCCTTCGCTCCCCGCGCCGCCAGCCACTACGATGTATGAAACTTTGTCTCCGTAGGTTGCATCTGAACCTAATTTATTTACAGTAAAAGTTCCCGATCCATTAAATGTAGCAACCTTATAGTCACCATCAGTCGTAACAGTAGCGCCGGATGTGGAAACATCCATGTAAGGGCCGCTAGCAGCGGCAGGTGCTGCCATCAACAATGCTTGTAGGATGCCTGTCATGTCAGATTCGTGCCAGAAATGATCCACACGGTGCTGGTAACTTTCAACGCTGTTGCTACGCCGTACTGCGTCAGCGTTCTGCTACCAGTTGCCCCATTAGAAGCTAAATACAACGTATCAGTGGTTAGCGAAATGGTCACGTTATTGGCTGACCCGTTCACAATTGTCACCGCACTACCCGTCGTAAACGCGACGTTAGAGTTTGCAGGGAATGTGTAAGTCGCTGCTGCTTGTCCGGCAGGGTGATAAATATGCTTGCCAGAATCAGCCAACACGACGTTGTAATTACCGTTCTGACTATTCTGCGGTAATCCCATATAGCCAACCACGCTAGCACTGTCGCTAGTAGCGTTAGATACCGTACCTGTGACTGTGCCACTGCTTATCGTGACGTTGGTTAGCGTCAGGTTCCCAACGCTGGTTGCCGTGCCACCAAGTGCGATTGTTGTATTACCAATCGTGACGTTGCCGGTAGCAGCCGCCGCTGCTTGACTGACCCATGTCGTGCCGTTAGATGTCAAAACATTACCACTACTGCCAGGAGCCACAACTTTTACTGCGCCTGTGGCATTACCAAGCATCACGTTTTCAGCAGTTATGGTGCTAAGGCCAGTGCCACCCTGAGCTACTGTGATTGCCGTAGAAACACTGCTAATAGTGACGTTTGCTAACGTCATATTGTTTAGCGTTGTGACCGTATTGCCTAACTGAATGGCAGTATTGCCAAGCGTAATCGTGGTTGCAAAGTTTGCGTCTAGCTGCGACAGCGGTATTGATGTTGTCGCGCTAGCAAAAGTATTTGGTACTGGCATTTAGAACCTCACTCTCAATTCGTGTTCGTAGTCAAAACCGTGGATGACCATTCCGGTTGAATTTGAAGTCACGGTCATGCCAAGATACTTACCCCACTGCTGTGCGTCTGTCTTGTACAGCACATACCCCTGACCACCAATCCACTGAATTGTGGCAGAGGAATTATTCACCCACGGTATTGCAATACCAAAATTATTAATCCAATTAACGTAATTGCCAAGCGTATAAGGTGGGCTGGATGACTGTTCGCTGTCAATAGTGGTGTACAGCACCGCGCCATTCGTAATCGTGGCCTCTATACCCACTTTCAGGGCTTGTTTTGTCCTGATCGGGTCTGTCATCGGCATTAATGCCGTTGTGATAATACTTGGTATGTCAGTACCGCCATCTGAATACAAATACAGCAAGTCTGTTCCGGTAGTACCGTACATATTGATTTTGCCACCCGTGGGAATGGACGTAATCAATTTCAAAGCTGTGTTTTGGTTAGTAAAAAACCATTTTTTCTCGAAAAACACCGCTTGGATGTACCGATACGTACCGCTATCGTTGTACCGGATGTTAAATGCCGCACACAGAATGTTATTCAGCAGAACTTGCCCTGCGGTAATAATTGCTGTGGTGAAATCAATGTTGGGGAATACCCCGTCTAGTGCATCCGAAATCTTGGATGTAGTGGAACCTACCAGGGCATAAGCACCGTATTCGTTCATAAATAAAACAGAACGGAAGTACGGGAAAATGGCATACGGCAACCGAGTACCCACAGAAGCGGATACGTTGGTATTGGTAAAGATAGTCGTGCCGGTATTTGTCACCCTGACATCTGAGAACACGTTAATGCTGTCCTCACCAAAGATGTACAGGAAGTTGTTTGCAGCAAGCAACTGGATAATATTGCTGTGTAGCGTGTTGTCAGTCAGAGTAAGAGCGCCAGCACTAACACTTGTAAAATCGCTATAAGAGCCAGCAGCAGAGTAAGTAACAGTCCTTCCTTGACTAACCCAAGTCCTGCCAGAAAAAGTTTGTATGCCCGATACCGTGTCTGTCTGGATAACTGCTTTGGCTGTTGCATTGCTGCCTCCCCCGCCAGTTATCGTCACGGTAATGTTGGAATTGTTGGTGTAGTTTGTACCTGCGTTGGTCATTATGACGCGAGTAATCTGACCACCAGACACAATCGCCGTGCCAGCCGCATTACTACCACCGCCGCCAGAAATAGTTACGACGATGTTGGCAGAGTTCGTATAACCCGTGCCGCCATTCGTAATCAGCACAGACACTGTGCCTTTTTTAAACGTAACCAAGCTACAAATAGCGGTAGCGTTAGTGCCGCCACCACCAGTAATAGTGACCGTTGGCGGGGATGTGTAGCCTGATCCGGCCTCAGTTAGCGTGATAGCCGAAACAACATTAGCAGTAACCGTCGCCTGAGCCGTAGCTTGTACGCCACCCGTCTGATTAGGTGCAGAAATAACAATCGCCGGAGTGCTTGTGTAATTGCTGCCGCCATTGGTAATAGCTATTGAACCTACTGATCCAATAGATACAAGGTTAGTGCCATCCCAAGAATAGATGCCGTTGTTAGGGTCAGCAATAAGCGCACGTTCGCTTTTCCACTGAGAAACATTAATTCCGCTTGTGCTAAATGTGCCAGCAGATGCGACAGTTATTTTTGAGTAGTCAGTAACATTGACAGCCTCTGCCCGACCATCCAAACAAAAACCTAACGCATAATCTGCGTTGTTAATGTTGGTAGAAGTCAGGGTAGTTACGTTATTGCCAAACGTAACATTTGCAGTTGAATAGTTCGGGATGATTTTAAGGTTAGCGTACCCAATCGGCATGGCATTTTCCAGCCACGCAAACTCATCCTTTTCAATAGCCGTGCGGTTAGCCTTGGTGTTAAGACCTTTGAAGTTCTTGACTACTTCGTAGCTTTTCTTTTGCTCTGTCGCAGCCATAGTTAGAACGGTGTGCTATAGGGATCAGGCATTCGCCTTGTAAACGTCGTGTTGAGTACAGAACGAACCTTGCTGACATATTGCTGGTAGAAAATTTCTGATTCGCCATAAGACTGTTCTTTGAACTTCGCCGTGTACGATGCATAGTACGCCACGGGTGTTGTGTATGGGTCGATAATAGAATCCACCTCCGCGCCATTTACCAACGGCAACGGCAAGATCGTTGTATCCACCTCAATCGTGTAAACCTGGTCAGGCACAGGCGAAATGTAAATCTGGTTCTGCCCAAAAATTGAGAACGCTACAGGCCGACCTATGTAATTCTGCCAATACCGCAACTGAGCATTAAATTGCGTCCACGGCATATATGACAGCGGGTAGCGGCTGTTCCCCCAAAACACATTAATGTTCAGGATGTCGAGCGTTTGCCCTGCTTCCGGCAAACTACCAAACGGAATAATTTCGCAATTACCAACGTATTGCAAACTGGCTGTGCCGTTAGCAAATGCAGTAGATGGCGGGTAAGCATTGTTGTAGTCAGGATAGGGCGGCGGGTCATCACCCGTTGTGCCAGCCACAGTAACTACATACGTGAAGATATTTGAGAACAACAGGTCGTTGACGTTGACAGCCGTGTTTGCTGCCCAAGCAACGGGTTCACCAGAATAGCCAACAGGGGCTATTGGTGTTTGTGAAACTTGTAATTTTCTTAGGCAACCAGTATCTCTGGCGACGCGCTCTCTCGCCCCGTTGATGTAATCCGTCAGTTCGGAGTCAGAGTAGAAATTTCCGTTCGCATCGTGCAACAGCCTACGGACTTCCGTGATGTAGCTGTTAAGAGTTGCCATCTAAGACCCATGTTTAAGCGGCTTTGGCGACTGTTCTCCCCCGCTGTGCTTTCGGCACAAGGGGGGTTACTAAGTCATCGCCAGGGGATAAAAAGCGATTCTTTTCTGGTTTGTCTTGGGTTATCTCAAACTTCGCCAAACGCCCTAGACCTTCATCTATTTCGTCGGTTGATTTGCACAACCCAAGTCTTACCATTGCTGGCAGTTTATCTTCCTGCCCGTAACCGAACACATGACGCGCCATATCTACGCTGATTTCTACAGGTTCATTTACAGGAAACTTGTAGTCAACAAAAGCGTAGTTATAGATCAAAGGCTTCTCGCCCTGATTGGTCACATAAACAGTTGTCATAGAGTAACAATGTCACCGTAAACAGTTATGTCGCAAGTACCGCCGCTAACTGCCGTGTTCACTTTTACATACAGTGAGCCAGCAGAGTACACCGTGGTGGCAGCAGCCGTAGCAAGGGTTAAATCTTGCCATTTGGTTGTACCACTGACAGAGGACAACACAGTGGCATTACTCACTGCATTCGACGCATTCCCATCATTGCTGGTGAGGATAGTGACGTTTGCAGTAGCAATGCTCTTGTTTGCGTTAGCGACAGTAATTCTGCGAACAATGTACGTGCTTCCACCGACTACCGGCAGTTGAGCAACTGCATTACCAGTTGCGCCAACGCTTACGTTTACCGCGCTGGCAACACCAAAACTGCCAAAGCTGTCGGGGTAAAGCGAACCTACATGGTTAGCATTCATGTCGCCCCCTTACACGTTGTAAGTGCCGCTTACGTCCTGACCACCGTTGACGGTGAACAGCGTAATCGTTGGCGTACCCGACAATACATTTGCACGGACGTTCGTACCGTCAGCAATAAACAGACCGCCAGTATTGTTGGCAACCACCACCGCCCAAGAAGCGTTGCTGATGTTGCCAGTAGTATTGATGTTCAGTTCAATGGTGACGTTTGCAGTCGGCGCAATGTAGTACGTGCCAGCCGGAAGCGTAACAGTTGCATTACCTGCTGCGTAAGCCTGAAAATAGGCCGACGCTGCGTTAGTTGCTGTACCCGCAACTAGGATTTTATTCATACCAAGTGCCATGACTATTCCTCCTTACAGTGTCAGAGAGTTGTAGCCCGTGACCTTGGTCATCGACTTCGGCTTCGTATTGACCAGTTCTGCAATCGTCAGCACTGCGCCAACGTAGCCGATCTGCCAGTTTGGAAGGGTCGATTCAAAGCCCGTGAACACAAACGAACCCTGCTCATGGATATAGAGCGACAGGTAGTTGCTGTTCAAGAAGTACACAGTACCTTCAGGGCAGTAGGGGTCAGGATAAATCGGCACACCAGCGACCATCAGCGCACGGAATGCAGCTTGAGGGCCATTAGCGTCACCGTCGAAACCGTTACCTGGGGTAATCATGTATTGCTCTTGACCAACAAAGTCTTGAGCAAGCAGCGTCCAAGTACCGAAACCGCAAACACCGAACGACGGTACTTCAGCGCCGTTCTTCACGGTTCCGCTGATGTACTGAAGGATGTTTTGACGAGTTGGGTTCACCGAACCGGCGGCATACTCTTTCGACTGCCACCAGGTATAGGACGAACGGCTGATATTGCCGTAAGTTCCCGACGAGGACACAGCAGCCGGAAGACCGATAAATTGCTGTGTGTTGGTCGTGTTGGTGTAGAGCGCAGTTGCCATTGCGTCCATCATCACGTTAGTCGCGTCATTCATACGCGCTTCGATCAGAGGAATAATGGCTGCGTCTTGCTGGACTGCGCCTTCCATACCGAGGAATGGAACAGGTGCAATCATCAGCTTCAGGTTAAATTCAGCGTTGTAAGCGCCCTGCTGAACGGACGGTTGAGCGAACGAGCCGCTGTAGTCCGACCACTGAGCATTTACAAACTGAGAACCCTGAACCGGAACGGTTACAGAAGAAACACCACCGGAAGCCTGTTGCGAGTTAGCAATCAGAGCCGCCATAAGCGGTGTCGAGTTATAGAGTTGTACGACCAGCTTGGGGATAAACGCACGCCGAGTGACATAAGTCAGTTCAGTAAACTGCGTACTACCCGTTGCCGGAAGAATACCGCCACCAATAGGCATAGTTTATCTCCGAGTCAAAAAATCCCCTGTTTACAAACCAATAGGTCGCGGATTTTTCCGCAACTCATTGAGTGCTTTTGCTGCTTCATCCCGCGCGCCAGCAACAGGGTTTTTCCAGTATCTTGACAGGTCAAACTTGTTGATAGCAGACGGGTTGTAGCCGGTGGGCGTAGGCGTTGCTGATTGTTGCATCCAGCGCCAGTATTCCGCAGCGGCTTCGTGGTTGGTGATCCCTTTTTCCAGCATCACTTTCTCCACTTCTTCAATGTCTTCGTCCTTGTCAATCAAACCCTTGGCCTTTAGCTTGTTACGACGCGAGTTGAGTTCATCCAGCGCCTCTTTCTCACGTAGTCTTGCCTCTAGTTGAGCCACACGGTCATTTGCCTTTTCAACAGCATGGCGCGTGTAGTCTTCAATCTCCAACTCTGGAATTGGCATCTCAGGTTTCATTTTCTTGACTTGACGCAAGAAATCTTTCCGAGTGTCAGGATTTTCCGAGAGTTGTTTTGCTAGCAAAGCCAGTTCGTCACGGGCTTCAGGTGTCAGGTCTTCGAGTGACATGGTTTAATCCCCTAAATAATTTAGATAACGCGCTTACCGTCGCCAGGCTTTTGAACTTGCATCTTGTTCTTGCCACCGGCTGCGGCTGCGTTTTTCAGGCCACCCATTTCAGAATAACGGGGGGTGTTTACAATTTGACCATTTTGCTGGTTGTTGTCAGTAGCGCGACGAGGCGACGCTGCACCACGGGGTTTGAATAAATCCACAATAATCTCCTTACATAGGTTGAGGGGTTGCGCCTGGCATTTGCATACCAGGTATTGCTGGCGCTGCTGCCAAAGCCTTACCTTCCGGCGTTGCGCCACCCGCCTGTGGAAGTGTCTGTAGCATCTGAAGAATTTCAGACTGCTTCAATTCGTTGACGGATTCTTTCTTGCCGCCAACGACACCCGTCAAAGTGCGTAGCGCCGACAGCACCTTGGTTGCTTCCGGTGATCCGGTTCCAAGTGCGGGGAGTGCTTGTTCGATCAAGTCCATTGCCAGACCCAAATTAACAAGCGCACCTTCACGGTTGCCCATCTTCGGTTCAGGCGTTGACATGGGCGAGGCCATCGGCATTGTCTGATCGGTGGCAGATGCTTCAGAAGCCATAGGTGATGGCTGCTCCGGCGCACGTTGCTGGCGCATCATCTGCATTAATTGATCTGGTGGAACGCTCATACTAGCCCCATAAATTTTGCCAATAGCATCATACTTGCTAATAGCTTTTGTCAAGTGGGGGCGTATATTTAACTCCCCGCCCCCTGGGAGCAATCCTTACGGATTACTTGCGGCCTTTACGACCTTTGCGTGCTTTGCGTGCCATGATGCACCTCCTTAGCAGCGGCCAACTTAACAGGGGAAGTCAGCCATACCCCATTCCTGACAGGAATTAACGACGAGTCTTGCGACCACGCTTCATTTTCTTGTACATGACGCTCTCCTAAAAATCATCCCCTTACCGTTCTGCCATACGTCCGTGTGCTAGGACTTCTGTCAAAATTTTTGATGCCCTGAACGCGATACTGCAAGTTAGGTTGCCGTGGCGAATCTTTCATCGGCTGCGTTGTACCAGCGCGAGGCTGATCTGCTCTAGGCGAAATATTTTGTGCCATTATTCCCCCACTGCTTTCAAGTCAGGTTTACCTTCTGGCTTTTGTTGCTGAGGCTGCTGCGCCTGTTTTTCTTCCATGCGCTTCAGTTTCTCTTTCAACAACTGCTTCATCGGTGGTTCAAGCAAATCTATCAACGATTCTTTGTCGATAGCGCCAGCCTTAAACATATTAAACGCCAATTGCCGCAGGTCTTCTGTGAAAATTGGGCTGTTGCTGTGCGCGTCCACTTTTACCACATAGTTCTTTGTAAACTGTTCTGGTATAAATGGCAAGTTCTCTGAATCTTTGAGCTTGGTGTTGTCGTAAGCCTGAAGCAGCTTCAAAAACAGCGTAGCTACTTTTTCCAGACTATCTTCAACGATAAGCGCCCGTTTTTTCGCTCTTGAGGAGCCGAGTCGGGCGAGTTGCGAGGCGTGACCTTGGCTTCTAACGCCGGTTTCCCCTCTGCCTGAGAGTACGCTTGTAATACCTGACGCTTCCGCGAACATCTGATCCACTTCACGAATCACCTCAAACAAGTCACCTGGCATTTGTGGAGCCATTTTCTCCACCTTGGCATTCGGCATATCTGTTGCCAGCAAGCCACCAGCACGGTTAAGCGCAAAGTTTTTCTCATCCAGAATGCCGGTAAACCCGATTAAGGCTGTCGGCGGGGATACTTGCTTGGATAACAAATCCAGAATTTCTGTCATGCGCTTGTTTCTTAGCGACTGCAAGAACACCAAACGCTGAACTTCGCTCTGACCCCAATAATAATCGTACATAGGGTTAGGGCAAACCTGGATAAATGGCAACTCACCTTTTAGGAATAGCTGCTCACCAGGCCGATCATAGATGATGACATCCGGTTCTGCGATGGTGACGCACTGGTAATCCAGCGTATCGTCGTTCCACACCCACAGTTCCGTCATCTCTACCGTATCTTCTGACACCCGCGCCTTGTAGCGATTCATGCCAGACAGGTCTAGGTTAACCGTACCCGTCATTGTCGGGTTGGTCTGTGACATGATGATGCGGTCAATACCTTCAGGAATGTCGAGTTGCTGCGGCTGATAACTGCTGGTGACGCGCTTAACAATCTGATCGCGCTTAGGATGCAAGAACAAACGGGCATACAGTTCTGATTTGGTGATGTAGTACGTCTGTGCTATCGCTTCTTGCCGGTCTGTGTAGGGCGTATCTTCACGCAACACACCTATCGCCGCAGGTTCCACCATGTACGGATGGATGCCGTTGTTAACGATCAGCTTGACGTAGGTTGTGCCGTAACACAGCGCCCACGTAAGGGCGGTCGAGAATACCTGATCGCAGTTGCTATTGAGCCACTCATCGTTCAGCAAACTGGTTAGCACCGGAATCTTGCGGTGTTCCAGTGGGTTAACTTCTGCGCCGATATTGATAGTGAACCGTGTCGTTTCTGCTGAATAGAGAAACGATGTGAGCTGGTCAATATGCGGAAAGATTTTGTTGAACAGCGCCGGTGATTCTTCTGGCGCTGCGCCGAATAAGAAATAGGAACGCAATGCTGCGTAATCTGCTTTTCTTTCTTCCTTCGATACAAAGCACTTCTGGATCAAGTCCAGATAGAACTGTTCTCGGTGCAGCGGGTCGCTAGGTATCCGCATTTGGATTTATTTGCAGATTGTCATGGTCGGCTATATAACTCGCCGCCTTGGGTGCTGTCAAGTTACCAAGCTGATGCGGGTTTACCCCCACAGGTTCACCGTTGATGCTTTGATAACCGTTTCCTTTTACCAAACTGTCAAGTTGCCAGCGGTTGTTAATGTTACCCCACATTACGGCATCACCTGGTCGCTGCTCTCGCGGCTGCTCTGGTGGTTTAGCATTGTTGCGTGTTAAGTAACCAGATTGGCTATCGCCCTCACGGGTGGACTTAATATCCGTCATGTTGAAGTCAATTGCCAACTGGTTTAGCGTCTTGTCGTTGTGCTTGGTCTTGTCTGACCTCAAGCCTACCGGCTGAAGATGCACAATTGACACTTCTTCCTCACACTTTTTCATAGGACACTGCGCCTCAAACGATTCAAAGTACCCGTGTGTCGGGCAATGATAATCACGCAATACTGCCATAATCAAATCCCCTTTAGTTTGTCATCAAGTGTATAACCAGAATAATCAAGCCTATTCTTAATGCCAATGTCCAACTTAATCTCGCCATTTTTGACCGTAAGACCATATCCCCTCACCATTCTCATTTTAGGAACCTTGCGCCACTCTATCCACTTCTTGCCATATCTTTCCATTACGGCAATCTCGCCATTACGCCAAGCGTCATAGCCTTTCGACACCCTGCGCTGGATGTGTTCTGTCATGGGATATTTTTCATGATCGAACACGTTGTACAGCGTGGTGCGGTCAACCCCACACAGTTCAGCAAACAACTCCAGCGGGATACCCCGATTCTTGTCAGCTATGAACTGTTTGATAATTCTCAGCAATTCCTTTTTAGGAATGATGTCAATCACTACGCGCCTCCGTAAATCCCGATACGCTTTAAGTAATCACTGACATTCCTACCTACCGCTACCTGCTCAGGTGTCATCTCATCTGTCTTGCGCGAAATATCCCGCGTAATCTTTGATGCCAGCAACTTAGGCTGCACCTGCTCTGCAAACGCTGCACACGCAAGTGCTGCTGCCATCACACGATCATCCTTGTTGCGACCTGTTGCCTCAATACTCGACCCATCACGCACAATCGTTTTCATCTCCTCTATCAACTCGGTCGAGTAGATCGCCATCATGTTGCGTTCAAAATAATCCTTCATGTACGACAGCATTCGCTCTTTTGTTTGTGCGGTAGTAATCCAACCTATCGAATTTGAAATGCCACCTAATGTATCGTTACGTCGCCAGATGTAATTACTCATGCTGCCTAACACGTTCATCAAGTCATACCCTGCTTGACCTGACAACATAGATGCTTGACGTTTAAGGTTACGCAGTTCGTTGATGACTGCCTGACCAGGGCCATTCACCTCAAGGTTAAGTGTGGAGTTCTTGTATGCGCCAGCAAGGTGGGCAATCACCCACGCGAACTGGTAGGTATTCATTTCAGGTGAAGCAAACTCTGCAACTTGCTCCATACCGTCAGCATAACAACGAAACACTTGTATGCAAAAACGATCAGCCCAATCTGAACTGCCATAAGCAGGATCAGCACCAATAACGTAATAGCCCGTATCAACTGGTTCCTCCCACACTTTAAGTGTAGCTAGGCGCTCTGTGCTTTTCAGCACCTCTGTATCCAAGAAGTTTGCACCCATGCTGTAGCGGTAGTAATCGCAACCAATCTTCTTTGCGATCTTCATCATGTCGGTACAACGGGCGTTAGAGAAGAAACTTGTACCCGTCATCACGAAGGCATAGTCTTCTGTAGGTGGAAACTCCTGATACATCAGCGCATCGTCTTTGATGCCTTCTGCTAGCTTCCAGCGCCACCATGCCATCTGTCTGCTATTTATCTCTACGTCGTAGAGTTTCTTAATATCGCGTGTCCATTCTTTTTCTTCTGACGTTAGCTTGCCATCCCAATACACTTTGTAAATCTGGCTATCACCATCAACAGAATAAAACTGGTTACGCCACCAGCCACAGAAGATAGCGCGTTGTGTACGCGCCCGTTTAGCAGTGACGTACATATCATGGAACATATTGAAGCCACGCGCAGTGGACTCGAAGATGTACAAGCGATTAGGGTTGGTTTCTGCAAGTGAGGCCAGCAGTGAGGCTAGACCTTCTTCATCTCCCCACGACGAAGTTTCGGTTCCGTGGAGAAAGGTAATGGCTTTACCGCGACCAAGACTGCCTTTTGCCCGTAACCCCGCGACTTGATAAAAGAGGCGGCTGCGGTTCTTGAGTTGAAGCTGGTTCCTGTTGTGAGCCAGTAAGGGGATTCGCCATTCTTTAGGAAGACCTTCCATGTACATGGCAAGGGTTGACCGAAACATATCTCGGTTTTCTTCAGTATCTGTCGTAAGCGTGCCTTGTAGTCCATTATGTATAAAGTGCCAGTAAAGGTCTAATGCCAATGAAATAGTGGTGATGCCTAGCTGTCGCCCTTTCAGGATGACAAAGAAATGGATGTCTTCCCGCAAACCTTTTGCAATTTCATCCATCACATAGGTTTGTGTGCCTAGCAGAACATCCATTTTTTTCAAGCCTTGCTCTTTTGTTTCAATCTTTAGTTGTGAGCAAAACTTGTAAAACTGCGCGAGATTAAATTTCATGCCATGTGTACGGTATGACCGTAGTAGTCGGTAAACAAGTCATATATCTCTTGTTCACCAGGTGTTTGCTTCATCTGTTCCTGTGTCATCTTCCACAACACATCATTGTTAGACAACAACTGTCGGAACCGGCTATGGTGTCCAAACACCTTTCTCAAATCCATCCCTTCATGTGGTGGGCCTAGATGCTCAAAAGAAAAGTATCTTGCTTTGTCATCAGGACAAAACTTTACGCCAGCGTCTTCCAGCGAAGACCGCATAAAGCAACATAGCTGCACATCTTCATTTAACAAGGTAGGTTCCGGTACTTTCCAGCGCGTGATGCCGTACACACCAGGGGCTTCCAGAAAAGTCTTGCTGCGTAAGCTAAACCCACCGTTCTGCACAACCTTAGCACCCGCTTTACCTGTCCAGCCATATCCCACATGGTATTCACCGTTGGGCAGCAAGGCTGCATGAGAAGGCGCACCCACATAATCGTAGTTCAGCCAATCATCATTCCAGTTCTCACCTGAAAACGCCCACCCGTCGTGCTGCACAATCAAGCAGTAAGGTGTTTGAATGTATTGGTGCAAGCAGTAAATCGTGAACTCGCTGTACCCTTCATACGACATAGGCGCACACGGTTTCTGTTCCCACTCTGTAGCGATGCTGACATTTGAGATTAACAATGGCTTGCTACCAGGTAGCGCGTCCAGTGTCTTCTGTACAGCGGGTAGGGCAGTACGAATACGGCTATCACCGTAGATGGCAACTACGGTAATGTCTTCATACCTTTTTGACACGGCGCTCACCATCAAAGTTATCTAAATTCCAATTCGCTATTCTGTACCGTGCTTCTGGATGCTTAGCCACACGCAATAACTCTTTTGCCAGTTCAGGCTTGTACGTTTGATTCCAAGTCCTGACTAACGCTCTCTTTGCTTCTGGAGTCGTTGCGTGTAGCGCCTTCCTCATTTCGTTCCTGAGAACGGTGCGGGAAAGCAGTAGCTCATGCCTATACTTATCTTCAGGCGTAGGCGTGTCCATCCATCACCTTTTTCATACGCGACAACTCTGCCAAGCACTCTGCTAGCAGACCTGCTGATCTCGCTTGCTGGCGACGCAACTCCATAATCAACTCAGCATGATTCATCCGGCGTACAGCCTCCCAGTAATCATCCTGCGCCATGTCCACATAATCTTCCCGTAACTCAACTACATTCATAACGTCCTCCCTGTCCATCCCATCCAACACATATCCTGGTCTTCAGCTAAGGTCTTATTCCCTTTGATCCAGTGCTTCCCATCCCAATACAGCAATACGTGCAGCAAATCCGACCCCACCACATACATCCCTTTTCTGACCGGCTTCTCAAACCACGGAAACCAATGCGTCGTTTCATACCGTACCGGCTTACCACGCACATATACCGTTATGCTGTTCGCCATACCCTGATCCCCTCTCCCTCTTTCCTGGCAGCAAACTTCCACCCTAACCGCTTGGCAGCACGCCAGTTGGCATTCAACACCACTTGCATACTCACATTTGCTATCAAGAAACTATCCCCAACCTCCATCTCCTCATGCGGATACTTCCTATCCACCCGCGCCATCGGCAGAGCAACACCCTTCTCTACCCTAATCCCCATAATCACTCCTGTCTGCATATCCTCACCTCCTACCATAATCATACTAATACAAAAAAAAGCCCCCTGACAAGGGGGCGAAGTACCTTCTCACCACGAGGAGATACAGCGAAGGGATTACAGCATACCAAAAAACAGAAAAAATTTATGGGGGGAGTTTGTTGGGGGGCGCGCCACTCCACCCCCACCTCGACCATCGAGGTTGCCAACCTGGCAGCTGTCACAATTGAAATAGGGGACAGACCCTAATTACCCGATCCTGGTAGCTTACAGCTATCAATACAGCAATATTAATAGCTTTATATGCCGACCAAGTACCCCGATGACAAAGTGATAACGCAAGAGGACGTGTTGTCAGACTGCTATCTTTCCTTTTCAACAACCCTGATGCCATATATATAAGTTACCGATATGCTAAATACTGAGTATGCTATATATAGTATATAGGATATATCTATCGCTATACTGGAATATATAGCAACAATCAATTTGCATAATAAGGTAATCATTACTAATATAGGTCTTGCAGTAACTCATCAATTCCTTACGGGAGATTAGACAATGACACTTACTAAAGTTCTTTTTCTTTTGCCAGCATGGTTTGTTCTTGGTTTCATCATTTTCGATAGCGCAAAAGAACTCATCAAAAACCGCAAGTAATTATGAAAGGCCGGTAATTCCGGCCTGTTTCGGGAGATTAGACATGGATTGTGTAGCTCAAAATTACGAAGATTTAGCAAAAGCATGGGCAGAACATATCGATCAACCTTTTGCTATCACGCCTTACGAAGTTTCCTTAGATTTAGGTTTGATACAAGGATTGTGGCTCAATATTTATCCAGAAGTTTTGGAATTCATTGAATCAGACCCGCATAGCTTTGCCGATAAGGTAGCCACTTATCGTCATGCAGCAGCATCAAAGAAATTGCAAGGGCTGTAATTCTTCATTCCTAACAGGAGATTCGACATGAAATTCTCAATTCAACGCAAGCAATTAAAAGGCATTTCCCGTTTTGCAGCCACTAAAGACATCCGGTTCTATTTGATGGGTGTTTGCGTCACTCAAAATCAACGCGGGACTGTTATCGAAGCCACTAACGGTCATATGATGGGCAGACTGTTAGTCAACTCGGAACCTATGCCAGAAAACCGCGTCATCATCCAATCCGGTGACGTTGACAAACTCAAAGGAACCAAGAAAACCGCCGATGATTGGCTGCATTTCACCGTTGACCGGCTGAAAATAGAAGTGATCACGCCGGATTCGACGATGACATTTCAGGCATTGGAAGCCAGCTTCCCGAATACAGACCGAGTCACCCCGACAGTCTTAAAAGACGAAGACGTTAAACCGTCGCATTTCAACCCCGAATATGTAATGTCTTTTATGCAAGCAAGCGAAGACTTTACGGGTAAAAAGCAATTTCCTCGAATCATCCAACGGGGTGAAGAATCAGCCCTTGTTTTGCTTCCGTTAGTCGACGATTTTGTCGGGGTTTTAATGCCGATTCGAGATTCTGTACTTGGCGGAACTTTGCCAGATTGGATATATCAGCCCACTACAGCCGAGAAAACCGAACAAGTTGAAACGGTCTAAAACCTGACTGTATGCATCTTTAGGGGTGCATACGGGCAGATTTTTGCCAATTCCTACATTTTCAGGAGATTCGACATTATGAAAACTTCAATTTCACTCTACGATTTTCGAGCCGCTTTTTTGCAAGCGAATAGAGCAAACAATTTCAGTTATGACGGACTGGAAATTATCTTCAAATACATTGAAGACGTTGAGGATTCTTGCGGTCAAGAATTTGAGCTTGACGTTATCGGAATTTGCTGCGACTACGCTGAAGACGAAGCAAGAGGAATCGCTGAAGCGTACAGAATAGACGTTAGCGGAATGACGGATGAGGAAACAGAAGCAACGGTTCTTGATTATCTGGCAGACAAAGACGCATTAATCGGTTCGTCGCAGTCCGGCATTGTCTATCGTCAATTTTAAGAGGAATGACTATGCAAACCGCTTTCGAGTTTATCGCCGGAATACTTGCATTTTTTGTAATGTGGGCATTTCTTTTTGTTTTGCTGTCCTTTTAATGGAGATTAGACAATGCGCGACTACATCGACTATGACAAACAATTTGCCAAAGATTCAGGCGAATTTTATCTGCCAGAAACAAAAAAATACTTTAGTTTCCGTCCGACAAATAATCCTTGGGCGATGGAACATGGCCTATTGCACGAAATCGATGTGCGAGATGGAGTGAGATTCGCTATTGTCAGAAAAACACTTGCCTATGTTGCTATAGATGAAAATGTTTATGGCAAGCCTGTTATTCAGAAATGGGATATCACTAAGCGCCGAATCTATCAGTCAATACGCGCTGTTTAAGCCTTTTTTCTCACTAGGGGTTATCTGACTATAGGTAACCCCTAAAAACCGCTTGTAAGCCGTTTTAATCAATTTTAGGGGGATTTACTATGCAACTAGTACGTGAAAACATTCTTTTGTCATCAGGCCGAGTTATCGGGCATGAATGGCATGAAAATGGTTACCAAGTAGCAACCCCGCTAACCGGTAACCAGGAAATGACAAACGAAGAATGGATAGAGTATTGCAAAATTGTCTATCAATCGAATTAAACCGTTTTTAAGCCGCTTTAAGGGTTAGCTGGTATCTTTGCTGGTCTAACCCTATTTTTTCGCCTTGTGGCGCGTTGTAGCGCGTTTTAGAGGCATCCGTAAACAGGAGGAACTATGTCACCAGTAAAAAAGCTAGCACTCGTAGAGAAAATTTCCCCGCGCGCGCCTGATCCTGCGCGTGATGACAAACCCATATCAATCCTTGACCAACGATTCCGCTACCAGGGTGCTGTCGAAACCGATCTTCGAGCCAGGTTCAAAGCAATGGGCTTCAAAACCCCAAAACCCAAGAAACCCCAATTCGGGAAATGACAACAAAAATTTCTACGCGCATATATACATATATTCCTGTATAGCGACAGATGTTTAAAAGCTATTGGTTCTAATAATCTTTACCATGTAGTAAAGGTTCAAACCCTATATCTTTTGAGATAAATATGGGTCGTCAGGTAATACGCACTATATTCCTACACAACGTATGGAATACGATACTTACCAAACTATATTACCTACCAAACTATATTATTTTCTTAACTATAGTATATGGAATACGAACGAAGTGAGTATATGCAGTATGACATATAACATATATTGCAAGGAGTATGCCAACTAGGTTTCTATCAGTAAATGATTCTTGATAGAAAATTCTCATTGTAAATTTATTGAGGGTGTTGTACGTTTCGGTTGTGCAAGTTCGCACAGATTAGTTTCTTACAGGGGATTAGAATGACTTATCTTAAAGACATCAAACTGTGCGTTGATTGCACATTTTTCGGTACACCTCAAGGTCAACGTGACCGTTGCCTAAATCCTAAATTAACGACTGTAAACCTTGTCGATGGTGGCGAGGAATACCCGTATTGCTACGCCCAACGGCGTGGCTACCATGAAACTCAATGTGGCTCTGTGGGCAGGTTTTGGGTGCTGGATGAGGATTCCGCTGCTGAACAAGAAAGAAAGCGGCAGGAGTTCGAGGAAGCTATGCGTGACGCACCGTTCTGAGGGGGCATTATGACTAGAGATGACATTGTTAAATGGGCGCAGGAAGCCGCCATTATGCCGCCTGATTGGGGCGCTACCGAAAACCAATGGCGCAGTCTGGAAGCCTTTGCCAAGCTGGTAGCTGAGTATGAACGCGAGGAATGCGTCAAGGTTGTCCAGGAATGGCTACATGGCGATTGGCATAACCAGGGCGTTGTAGCAGCCTTAATGATCCGAGAAAGAGGTGCGCCATGATTGAACGGCTGTTATGCGCTTTATTTAATCATCGGTATGTAGTGCTAATGACATTCAGTCCTACGTCACGCAAGGTAGGTTGTACTCGCTGCGATAAAGAATGGGGGATGAACGATTCTGAACGCGCATTCATTCCATGGGATAAAGAACTAGAAGAAATGTACAAGCTCATTGGGCAGTGGCCCGAAACAAAGGAGAAGAATCATGGCTAAGTTACCTTACAAAATTACCATCTGCCCAGACGAGCCAAACCCAAAACAGTTCACGGCATTGACCCCCGCTATTGTTCGAGCCTTACGTTACACAAATGACTTAACGATAGACCAAAGACAGCACGTTTATCCGACAGCGCCACAAGCGATAACGCAGATTAACTGCCATAAAGATAAACCGCAAGGAGAGAACAATGACTGACCGAGAGCTAATGCAAGAGGCGCTGTATGCGTTGACATATGTGGGTGATGCTAAAGAAATTTACAGCGACACAATCGAATCCCTACGCGCCCGACTAGCGCAGCCTGAACGCGAATGGCAAGGGCTTACGGAAATGGAAATAATGGATATATGCAACTTTGCCAAAGGTCAGAATGGGTTTTTCCTTGTGCGTGAAGTTGAGGCCAAGCTAAAGGAGAAGAACCATGACAAGCCCTAATCAAGCTGATTTTGCCCCCGAAGTTCGTGCCGGAGCCTGGTGGTCTGGAGATAGCCGCAAGGCTGCTAACGGACGCGCTGCTGACGCTATTCTGGAGAAGCTAGGCAAGAAGGAACCTGTCGATCTGTCCGGCATAGAAGCTGTCCAGATGGGCAAGATTATGGAACCTACTATTGCCCGACTGTTTCAGGATAAGCACCGTATAGAACTCAAGGACGCTGACTATGCACTGTCACATAAAGATGAGCCGTGGCTACGCTCTCACTTTGATTACATCAGTGCAGATGGACGAACGCTCGTTGAATGCAAGAATTACAACGCTAGCGTTATGTCTAAGTTCGACGAAGACACAGGCGTGGTTCCTAGTGCAGATATGGCGCAGCTTATCCATGAGGCCGCCGTACATAACGTGGAGTCGATATACCTTGCAGTCCTGTTCGGTGGGCAAGCATTCCGCACCTACCACTTCACAATCACAGAAGGGATGAAGGAAGACCTGATTAAGCAAATGGCGCGCTATTGGGGCTATGTAGCCACTCAGACGCTGCCAGAGCCTGATTCTCTGGAGTCTTGCAAGATCATCTATCCCGTTGACAACGCTGAATCTGTGACCGCTACAGGGGCGGTAGAACGTGCTTGCAGTGTGCTTGCTGAGTACAAGGCCAAGATTAAGCAGCTAGAGGATGAAGCGGAGTCTATAGAACTAGCGGTGCGTAGTTTTATGGGGGCAAATGCTTCTTTGGTGACGGTGGACGGTAAGACACTCGCAACCTGGAAGACCGCTAAAGCCAGCATGAAGTTTGATGCAAAGCTATTCCAGCAAGCCATGCCGGATGTTTATGAAAAGTTTGTGGTGGAAACGAACGGCAGCCGCCGATTCCTTTTGAAATAGGAGATGAGAGATGAGTAACTTAGTACCTGTCGCAGATATAGAACGCATGGCATTAGCAGTCGCTAAGTCCGGTCTATTCGGAGTCAAGACCGCAGATGAAGCTATGGCGTTGATGTTAATTGCCCAGGCAGAAGGCCAACACCCTGCAATCGCTGCGCGTGACTATCACATTATCCAAGGCCGACCAGCACTGAAAGCAGACGCAATGCTGGCACGTTTCCAAAACTCTGGTGGCAAAGTTGAATGGAAGGAGTACACAGATGACAGAGTTAGCGGTGTTTTTAGTCACCCTGCTGGTGGGGCTATTACTGTTACTTGGACTATCGATCAAGCGAAGCATATCGGATTGGTCAAGCCTAGTTCTGGATGGCATAAGTATCCTCGCGCAATGCTACGCAGCCGCTGCATCTCAGAAGGCATCAGAGCAGTCTATCCAGGCTGTGTCGTTGGAACCTACTCAGTCGAAGAAGTCCAAGACTTTGACGATAAACCGCAGAAGGTTAGTCCTGCTGAAGTCAAAGACATGGGAGCCGCAGAAGTTGTTGAGGCCATACAGTCAAGTAAGGATATAGGTGAGGATTTTTTGCCTCTGTATATTCCAGATCAAGAACAACCGTTCGATATGCTGGAGAACTTAGAAGCCTGGGAGCATTCATTCCACTCAATGATTTCCAGAATAAAAGGAAGTAACAAACTGGATGACAAAACAAAGATAGCCAAACTTAAGAAGTTCAAGCTGGCTAACCAGCCTGTTATAGAAACCATGGGCAATGAAAGTAAATTAAGAGTTTTAGCAGCAGTTACTAACGTGGAGGAAATATGAAAAGCCATCAAGGAGAACCAGGTAAGGGCGTTCTATTCCAGAACGATAAGAAAGCACCAGGTAGCGCACAACCTGATTACAAGGGCGTAATCAGACTGCTAGAGGACGCGAAAGCAGGTGATGAGATTCGCATAGCCGCCTGGAAGAAAGCCACCAAAGTCGGTGAACTGATCTCGCTAGCGCAGGATAACTGGAAGCCTGATCCTAACTGGCAGCGACCACCACCTGAGCCAGCACTGAAAAAGCCTAAAGAGCATAACCCGTTTAAGGATGACCAAATACCCTTCTGATGGCTGCGAGTCGTTCACCTACACAACGCTCACTAGAGTATCTCCGCGATCTTGGCTACCACTGCGAGATCGTGGAGAAGTGGAACTCTTTTACCAAGCAGCGTAAAGATTTGTGGGGTTGGTGCGACATCCTGGCTATCAGGGAAAACGAAGTGCTTGCGGTTCAAGTCACGGCATCTGCTGTGGCTGACCGCATAAAAAAGATACAGGAATCAACCACGGTTGCGCTAGTCCGTAAAGCCGGTATTCGAATAGAAGTTCACGGCTGGCGCAAGAATGTTAAAGGCAGATACGTTATCAGAGTGGAGGATATATCGTGAACGCAGCAAACGCATCTAAGTCAGACCGCTTACAACGTGTGTACAAATTGCTATCAAGAGGAGGAGAGTTCACCACGCTAGAGATTATCCAACAAGCAGGAGTGTGTGCAGTCAACAGCATTATCTCGGAGTTGCGGCAGAACGGTTATCACATCGACTGCCAGCGGCGTAATGACAAGTGGTTTTATAGGATGACAATATGAAAGTATTTATCGCAACACCTATGTACGGTGGTCAGTGTTTTGGGTTCTATCTTCAATCCTTACTGCAACTGAACAACATGATGCGTGACAAGGATTTGACCACTATGATGTCGTTCTTGTTCAACGAAAGCCTGATAACCCGTGGGCGTAACGCGCTAGTTCACCAGTTCCTGAAAACCGACTGCACCCATTTATTTTTTATTGATGCAGACATACGCTTCAATCCTGCTGATGTCTTTCCTATGCTAGAGGCCGATAAAGATGTTATCTGTGGCATCTACCCTAAGAAAGAAATCAACTGGCACAACGTCAGCAGAGCCGTAGAAGCTGGCGTACCTGTGGACGAACTGAAATGGCATACAGGTAGCTTTGTGGTCAACCTGGTGGGCTATCAGGGTGAGGTGACTGTGCCGGTGTCTGAACCCGTGGAGATATGGAATGGCGGTACGGGCTTTATGATTATCAAGCGCGAAGTGTTTGAGAAGTTAGCAGACCTAGTGCCGACCTATAACAATGATGTCAACGACCTTGCTGGCAACATTAAGGCAGATGAGATTAAAGAGTATTTTGCGACCAGTATTGAGCCAGGCACAAACCGGCTGCTGTCAGAGGATTACCACTTCTGCCGTATCTGGCGGGAAGCAGGTGGCAAGATTTACGCAGCACCGTGGGCGCATCTCTCTCACGTTGGAACCTATGTCTTTGAAGGCGCACTAACGCCAGCACCGTAAGGAGAACAACATGGCAAGACCAGAGTTATTGGAAAAGCATGATTTGCTTGACATCATCAAAGATGAATTTGAGTTAAAAACAGATCGTGACTTAGCGAACTTTCTGGACATTCAACCGTCGATGTTAAGCAAGATCAGGAACGGCAAGGTGGGAGTAACACCGAATCTGTTGCTGATAATCCACGACGCAACTGATTGGAGCATTGCAAAGATCAGGGGCTACCTGCCTGGTAGCAGCATTCAGGAATGACTACCCTGTTAATCGGCGGGATGATGATAGGGGCGGGTCTAACCGTCCTTATCGCTTTGCTTGCCTTTTTGCTGTTTTTGCGCTTTTTCTAAAAGCCTCTGCGGTGGGCGCTCCCTTGCTCCCAACCTTACGCATACGCTCACCGCTACCTGCCTTTATACGCTCACGCTTGGCGTGAATGTTGGCGTACAAACCTTCTCTCATTTCAGCCCCCAAAAGTATAAGTCGTGCGACGTATCATTGGTTGTAAATTGGTATTCTTTAAATACTGACAAATCTATTTCCTGCCGTACATCTTCTTCTGTCAGGTTCCTGTAGTAGTCACCACAGAAGGGCGCGTCATGCGGGTTAGAGCGCCGTGTGCCGTGTTCTGCCCTGCCGGTAGTAGCGCAGCTAAAGAACACCAGGCCGCTGCACATTCTAATCATGTTCTTCAGTGTTGCCACCCATTCAGGGTTATGCTCAAAACATTCGCAACTGGCAACAACATCAAAGCTGTTGTCATGGTACGCAAGGCTCTCTCCCTTTGCCACCAGATCAACATCTCTGCCTTCTCCCAGGTCAACGCCGACATACAGGCATTGCTCAAAAAACTGTCTTATTGAGCCATTAATGTTCAAGCTACCAATTTCCAGCACTTCTTTGCGTATGAAGTAGTCAGGAAACTTGGTTTTAAGACTAGCAACAAATTCTAGTTGTGCCGGATGACTCAACGGCAACCCCAACGCCTTCTAGCCGCCTTACCGCGCTCACCCTTCCAGGACTTAGACCGCGCACAGAAAGACTTGTGGCGAGGGTTAGAGGTGTCTTTGGTGGGGGCTTTGAGTTTGCTGCCGGTGGCACGGTTGTACTTGGCACGACCTTTAGCGGTTAAACCACCACCTGCTTTGACAGATAGCTTTTCACCTCTGCCGACAGATAGCTTGACGTTCTTAGACAATTTTACCTCCTAATGGAAGTGTGTATATAATACTTTCGTTTCCAATTGAAAGAATTTTATGCCTCTCACCGAACAGCAGAAAAAGTATCAAAAAGAATATTACATAAAAAACAGAGAAAAAAAACTGGCTGCTTCTTCGGAACGGCAAAAAAAATTTAAAGAAGAAAAAAGCCAATACGACAAAAACAGAAGGCTTTTAAAAGGCGAACAAATACGAGAATATGACCGAATTCGTTCTAAATTTTTTTCATCGAGAGTTAATGCAATTGTTCAAAGAGCCAAACAAAGAGCCAAGAAGAAAAACATTCCTTTTGATATTACAAGTAAAGATATTTACATCCCCGAATTCTGCCCTATTCTTGGAATCAAATTAAATTGGGCTGACAAACAAGGCGGTAATTTTGATTCGCCATCTTTGGATAAAATTATTCCAAGCAAAGGTTATGTAAAAGGAAATATTCAAATAATTTCTAAACGAGCAAATACAATTAAAGGCGATGCCTCTGCTGACGAAATCAAACTTGTGCTTGATTGGGTCGTTTCCCAGACTGCAAATCAGCAAGAGTTAATCCATTCGTCCATTGAAAGTGCGCCATTTCTTTGAGTTTTCCCTTCCAATCACCTGCCCACTCTAATCCGGCTGCCTTGCCGATCCTGCCAACATCTTGCCATAAAGAGTTCTTGGTATCCCATACTGGTTTCCCGTGCAGCAGAGGAACCACATCCACAGCACAGCGGTAATTATGAAAAGACTGACCAGCCCGTGCATTTGTGACGATCCTCCCTGGTGCGGTTCTACCCTGCGCGTACAGCGCCTCTTGGCTGAAGTTATCGCGGTAGGTGCTAGTAACCAGCAGGTCTATACCTTGCGCCTCACAATCAGCAATCATCTTCTCTACGCGCTGTCTAACCTGTGGTAACAGGTCTTCTAAGCTGCGTGAGTTAATCATCCCTTAGTTACCATTCCTACGATACCAGCTAGACCTAGACCGACGGTCACAATGTGTTCAGCTAGGGCAGGGGCAATAGGAACACCAATAGCGGTTAGAAACAGCAACGCACCGCGCCATGTCGATGGTTCTTTCGCTCTATCAAGAATGTAGGATTTCATAGTCCTTCTCCTGGAGTGATGTAAATCTCTGGTGCATCATTCTCAGCAATGGCTGAAAAATAGACTGTCTTGCTTGAACTGCATTGAGGGCCAGTAAAGACAAACATAGCGCCTGGTGGGATAGGAATCCCGTAAGCAGCATTAGCGCCTGGAACAGCAGCATTGGCGCTGGTTGCAGAAATACGAACGTACACAGGATGACCCGTGCCGTTAGTCTTTTCGTGGCTAACAACTAGGTACTGATTGACGGGGCTATCTGCGGTGATCGTTATGGTGTTTGCTGTCGCACCTGCTGTCACCTGATAGGTTTTCCCCATCGGTTGAAAGGGGATGTTATTTGCCATCAGTACACCTTCTTGCCACCGCCAGAAGTCGGGCTTTCTTTGCTGTTGTAGCTTTCGTCAAAGCAGAATGTGGAACGGAAGCCGCCCATAGGTACTTGACCTGGTTGCCATTTCTGATACCGTTCTGTCGTATCAGATGGTTTCTGAGGACGGATTGCTTTCGCGTATTTCTGGCTGTAGTTCAACTCCTCAGCACCAGGCACGCTACTCTTGAGAGTAAGGTCTTTCTTGTCGCGCATCTTTAATCCTTTCCATCTTTATCAAAAGGAAGCTGAACAGCGCAAACACGGCTAACGCCACCAGCCTCTCCCACTGCAATCCCCACATTGTCCAACAAGCGAGGGCGAAGTTCAGGCACATCGCTAATATCACCAACAACCTCTCGCTGATGACGCTCAAAGCCAGCCTTACCAACTGAATAGCATCCATACAAATATCCCCTTAAATAATGGATGCTCATATCATACTACTCGTCATCATCTGAAGCAAAGCCAGCACCCCAATCATCGTCGCTAATCCTTGCTTTTAGTTGCTCAAGTTTTAACGCTCTGTCCAGAATCTTGGTTTTGTCCGTCAAACTTGCTGTCGGGTCATTCATCGTTGCTGTTAGCAACTTACTAATAGCACTCTCTAGTTCTGGATTTATCCCCTTCTGCTTCTTCATCGCTTTCCTTTTCGTTCTTTCCTAGCAACATTCAATGCTATCGCTACCGCTTGCTTCTGCGGTCTGCCGCGCCTGACTTCACGGCTAATGTTCTTGCTGATTGTCTTCTGACTAAAACCTTTCTTTAATGGCATCATTGGCTCCCTGCGATAGACTCTACTGCTCTGCGACCCAAAAACCCTATACCAGCAAGACCAGCGAAATAACCCAAAATTTTTCTAGCCTGAGTTCTTGCTTGGATTAAATCTTCTAATTTAGAAACATCGCGCATCATTGTTCTGTAACCAGCATCATCAATAATTCCACGATCTAACAAATCTTTAGCCGTTTTAGCGACAGAATTTTGAATGTCTGTTGCTGTTTTGGCTGAATTAACATCGTCTTGCATTTTAGTTAATGCTTTGACAGCCTCTGCTTGTTTTTCTCTTGTCTGAATAAATGTCTGAATTGGAGCTGGTTTTTCTCCAGTTCTGGTTCTTCTCAAAGCCTCCGCAAGTGATTCGCCAGGACGCTGTGTTGGTGGCGCAGCCGTACCAAGCGCCTCTTGCAAACGACGTTCACTCTCCTTGCTTAACTTTTTAGCACGTTCTGCTTCCTTGCCAGCCTCTTTAGCCACCACACCAGCCGCTTTTTCAGACAATTTAGCGTCATCAACAGCGCGTTGTGCTGCCTCTCTTGATGATTTAAGGCTCTTAAACTCATCGTACAAACCTAATTGACGCAACGGACGCTCGTTGCTTTGCAACCAAGTTCGGAAAACAGCTTCAGATGGCACGACCTCTTTACCGAACAAATCGCGGGTAAAGTGCAGACGCGCAGCCTCACGCAAGTTTGGACTCGATTCTAGCAATCGACTAAATACAGGGTTGCCAAGTTTTGCCTTGTTAATAACTTCTCCGACAACCTGCGCCTCAGTCAACTTTTCAGCGGAACTAATAGGATCAATGTCTAGAACGCGCTTTAATCCACCCTGACGCTCCATAATGTCCAACGGCCTAGACAAACTGCTAAACCGACCCAATGCTTCACGGTAATCTTGTGGCATTTGACGAATCAAGTTTCCGCGCAACGATTTCAATCCACGCAAGACTTCTTGATCTGCACCCGTCTGAGGAAAAAATTTATTAATAATGTCTTTGCTAAGATATTTTCTAAGAGAATCAGCTGAATATAAACTCAGAGCATCTACATCACCCGTCTTTGCCAAAGACTCAATTTCTGCCATCATTGCTTTGACTTGCGGATTTCGTGACTTTTTTCCAATTTCCTTCGCTTGGGTTATTAAACCTAACGTGCTAACAGTCGGCGTATCACCCGCAGCCTGAATAATTCCACTAAGACCAGATTCAGCTTTTCTAGTATCAATCAAACTTTTATTAAGAGTTCTGGTGACGTTTCGTATTTCTTGACCAAACACTTCCGCAGGAATGCTAGGCTGTGCAAGCATTCGTTGCTCTAAGGCGCTAACTGCTTGTTGTGCAGCAAGCGTTTGTTGTTCAGCGCGTTCTGCAAGTTGACCTGCTCTGGCAGCGCGTTCTTCTGCTTGAACTCGTCGCGCACCCACAGCTTCTCTTACCGGCTGTCTAACCTGTGCTTGAAGTTGCGCTGCTTGCTGCTCTGCTGTCAACGGCGCTCTAGTAGCACGTTCGGCAGCAACTACAGGTTGCCTTTCCATTTGGCTAACCACATTGGCAGCACGCTCTCTTTGACGTTCTGCCTGTGAAATTGGTTCTGCATAACGCCCTGCTGTGGCTTTTTTTATTGCCTCTGCTTCTTTTGTTACATCTCGACCAAGACCGCGCTTAATAAGACCAGCGCCATAACGACCAGCACCCACAACACCAGTAGCACCAAGTGGCGCAAAACTGGTCAACAATTCAGCTAATGGGCGGCGTTTAGGAGTGACTATGCCAGCCTTTTCCATTTGCTGACCAATGTACTCAGACCCCAAAAACGGTTCGTCTTTGTATCCAAAAGGGCGCAAGGCCATTGCACCAATATCTGCTGGCGCACCTAAAGTTCCGGCAATCAATGATCTGTTAATGACATCGGTTACGGGCTGAACGTATTTTTCCCCAAAAGACTTTTCTGGAACTAGGTCTTCGTAACCACCACTTTTGCCGCCACCTTGACCACGATCAGTTTTGGCAGCAGGGATTAAATCTTCATAACCGTCAGCCATTTATAACTCCTGACCAGTATTTTTCTTAAATCGTTCTTTTACCTTTGCCGGATCAGCGCCTCGCTGTATTGCTGCGTTTGCATTACTTCTTTCAGTCGCAATATCAACGCCGCCAGCAGCCGGTATAGACAACGTGCCGCCACCGTGATAAGTTTCCAAAAATCCAGGGGCTTGAATTTGAGGAATTCGATAACCGGAATCTCGTAAAAAGTCTGCGCGTCTTTGTGCGGTTGTTACAGAATAGTTAATCTGTTCTTGCAAGTTGTTCAACACATAATTTGGATCATCACCAGGATTTGTAGTGAACGAACGATAATTCTGCAATTCGTTACCCGTCAATGTTGCACCATATAGTGCGTGACGATTAGGTGCTTGCAACAGGTTATACTTTGCCCACCATGCTGCCGCCTTTTGACCTTCAGGGTCAGCCAATCGACGTTTTGCCTCTATCGACAAATCAGCACCAAGACCAAGCAAACCTAAACTAGCGTACTCAGGCTTAAATTCTGATTTTAATTTTTCTAAATCTGTTGCCAAAGATGATAGTCCAGCAACATCTTTAACTTGTTTTTCGCTTGGTGGTTTCCCTCCAGCCGCGCCGCCGCCACCTTTCATTGCAGCAATATCACGCCGAACGTCAGCTTGCATTCCGGCTAACTGCAACTTAAATGCACGATCTTGTGCCTTCTGACGCGCCTGTTCTTCTTGTTTTTCTTTTAACTCAAACATCTTCTGTGCGCTCTGCACATTCTGTTTTGCTAACTCTAGTGATTTCGGCAAACCGTATTTAGCGGTGTACTCTTTCATAAAGTTAGCGCCCTGTTCGGCAAACAGCGCATCTGCTTCTAGTTCTGCCTTTTGACGGTCATACGCAGCCAACTTGGTAATACGCTCTAACTCGCGCCCTAGTGTGTCAGCACGGGTCTTCAACTGCTTCATGTTGGTGTCAAACAGGTCTTTCTCTCTGGCATACAAGTCCATCCGACCTGCTCTGTGACCTTCTGCCATGCCATTCATCGCAGACATCGCAGCCATCGCATTACCTTTACCACCAGCACCTATAACAAACCCCACCACACCAATCAGGCTGTAGAGTGTTGCCAAGTCCATAGCTGATTCTCTGCTTGGCGTAAATGGCACTTCCATTTGCGCTTCCACATCAGCCAACCCTTGCATGGCGCGTGAACCTTCGATAGCTGCTTGCTCTGCTTCTAGCGCACCACCTCTTGCTCTCAATCTCTCAGCAGTCCTAGCAGCAACGTCTTGCTCTTGCGCTGCTTTAAATTGTTGTTCAGACGCAGCGGCTTGCTCTAGTTGGCGTTTTGGTTCTGCCATGAAAGATTCATACCGCGTAGTCAAGTCTTCTGGCGCAGCAGGTTTTTCTGCTGGTTGCGCAGGTGTTTTAGACGCAGCAGGAGGCTTTGCTTTTGCTTTTATCGTGACTGGGAAACATTTGGCAATACAGGAAGGTTATTTGGTGGTACCGGAGGAACATTTGGCAATACAGGGGGAACATTAGGATTTGCGTTAAGTTTGATAAGAT
>OGWJ01000008.1_pt1 | contig 34683 bp, 43 predicted proteins | sample 1575991 | NCBI WGS metagenome assembly OGWJ01 (sample SAMN07581533, study PRJEB24739) | freshwater metagenome | place: Singapore | collected 2015-01 | reverse complement strand
GTTTCCCAGTCACGATACATATCCTTACCACCAAATGCGGTTCGGCGTCCTTCTCGTGCGGGAGCAGCGGGTGCCCCTTTACCATAATCTGGTCTTCCAATATCTGCTTTACCCATGGGCATTGCACCTTTCGCTTGGGGTGTTGGTTTTAATGTGTTGTCTGTGGGGGCAACCATATTTGGACGACTCGTGTATCCTTTTTCCATTCCTCCACCAAGGCGACCACCTACTGCTCCCTGGGCTGGCTTCATGGACTGATAGCCACCCCATGACATTTCAGCAGTTGCTTGGAATGGATTAACTGGCATTTATACCCACAAACTTTGCATTGAATACCTACTAGAACCCTGGAACGTGTCGTCTACTAAACCGTTACGGAACATGACGGGCGCCCCTGAGACCCAGGAACGATACGTCGGTGTATAACGTTGTAATGATAGCACATCCATTATACCCGATTCACGCTTGGCAAATCCATAGCGTTCTGGCATAAGTTGCTGCGGAACAACGGGGCGAATCTGGCGGATGGTGTCGGGGTCTGAAACAGCCGACTCCAACGCAAGGTCAACCAGCATCTCTTGACGGGAGGCCCACGGCTTAGGCATTGTTATTCCCCATAGATACGTCTTTCTATTTCTTCTTCTTGTCGTAGCAACTCGTTTACTCTTCGCTCTGTTTGCTCGTGCACTTGTGGAGAATATCCCAGTGTTATTGGATATTGCATGATTTTCCTGTTTCGGTCACTATACGTTTCTCTTCTGAGAGTACCATTATCCCACACTAGATTCCCGTCTGGCATCTCACCTGGAAACGGAAGCCTCAACTGACCCGCATCTTCTAGCCGCAATTGTTGCCTTCGTGTGAACGGCTTACGACTGTTGCGAGGACGCCTTGCTGAAGCGGCTGCGTTTTCACGTTGTCTCTGCCTGACCGTTTCGTAATGGGCGTCGGCAATGGCAGCGCCCACTTGTTGAGCAGTCTCCCTGGACGTGACGAACTCATGGGCACCGTGTTCTGGAAAGTAGTGCTTGAAACCAACGGGACTTCCCGCCGTTTGTTTGTGACGGTCAAGTTGATACGCAGCCCTCAACATGTTGTCTGCAATTTGTTGGGGAGAATGGTATCCATCATCCAAAAGGGCACGGGTAACTGCTGCTTGATGCCTGTTCGTTGTTTTGCTGTGTCTTTGAGTAGGCACGACAACAGTACCGTCGTTCTGCCTCCACGCAATCGGAGTATCGTAAGAATATACAACGTTTTGGTCGCTGATGTCTGGCTGGTGCCAAGGAGCAAGTCTGCTCGTGTCTAGCCAACCAACATTGCCTACTGCACTGTGGTCTCCAAAGTGAGTCATACTACCCCTATGAGTAGCCGCTCCCCTAATTACGTCATCTCTGTTTACGAAGGACTGAGCGACTCCTTCAATGTTGCGGCGTCGTGGACCATCGGTTCTGCGTGTGTGACGACCTTGCTGTCGTGGGCCGCTGGAAGATATGACGTTAACCGCGTTATTCCATGTAAGGTCTAGGTTTCTTAAGTGTTGTTGTGTTTTGTTTTCTACCCGTGCTTTTGCTAAAATGTGCCTGCTTTCACTGTTAACTTCCTGCGGGTTAATGGGAACTACAGTATTTACAACGTCTTCTTTTAATTTAGCAAAGCGTTCTTTCCACTCAGTGTCCTCTATTCCCGTTTCACTAACCTCTTTACGGTGTTTTTCTGCCCAATCTCTAACATTTCTCAAGTCAATTTCGTGCGGGGCATTTTGACTCTTTTCAACATCTGCAACCATGTCCCCTCGGAACAATTGAATCCTGTCATCACGACCTTCACGTACGTCACGTGTGGTAGGAACCTCATAACGAGATGCGCTCCTACGTGACGAAAGTTCTCCACGCACCCATAATTCTTGGTCACTTAGCGGAGCCTCATGACCTCGGTCAAGGGCGTTTTCAACTTCGTCCGACGTCCATCCTGCTTGGTTGTACTCAAAGGGGGCATACCCAGAGTGCTCTTCAATCTTGTCTGGTGTAAGTGATTCCGCCCATTCGCCAGTTCCAACGATGTTGGTGTTTGCTGCTCTTCTGGCAGCCTCAAGATAATCCATTTCTTCTTTGTATGACCACGGAGCCACTTCTCCACCAAGAGTGAAGTCGTTGCTTGTGAAATCTGTTGTACCTTGAACGTTTTTAGTCAGTCTTCGTCGCATTGGTTGGTGTGTTTCACTGTAATTACTGTCAGCACGGATGTTTTCACCACGTGGATAATACTTGGGGTCTGGCATATACATTCCAGTGGGATTCTGTTCATCCTCAGTGACGCCAGGAAAGGACCGTTCAATTTCCGCATCGGCACGGCGGCGGTTTTCTTCTTGCGTATTGTCTCCATACTCACTCAACGCGGCATCAATGTCGTTGGTGAGGCGACGAGCGTCCGTAAGCAGTCGCCTTCTTCGTTGAGCAGTCGTTTCACGAGGAGGTGGTTGTACCGTCATTCGTTGTCCCTGTTGTTGGGTCCCTGTAGTCCGAACCATTCGTCGTATTTTTCGTTGAGTTTGTCGCCCATTTTTTCAAGTATGGTTTTGTTGGCGGGATTGCGGTCAATAAAATCGGCTTCTTCTGGGTAATTTTTGGCTTCTTCTGGACGTGGAATGCCTTGATACGGGGTTGGGTCTGTGTCTTCTGAAACCCTGTTCTCGCGTTCAGCCGCTTTCTTTTCTTCCTCTACGTAGTCGTAAACGGGACGCGAGTTGTTAGTGGGGTGTTTGGAGCGTTCTTCACGTCGTGCTATGTTTTCTGTACGGCGCATCTCGTTTACTTCTTGTACGTCTTTGACCTCTCGTGTTTGTCGGTAATGGTCCAAATCCACTATTTTTGGGCGACGACGAGGGTCATTTTCGGAATTAACACCTCTAGGCATCCATTCCACCTTGGTAGTCGTTGTAGTACCAATCCAAAAAACGACCATACCGACCAGCGGAACGATGGAGACCTGTTTCTTGAATGGCTTGTGCTATGTCGTGCACGTTTTCTTCGGTCACGTTTCCTTCGTCAAAATCAATGATGTGTTGCATGTACGTCTTGGGTCGGTTGGTTTTTTTAGCCATATCGTATTATCTCACAATCAACGCCAAGCGGGGGCAAGCACCTTCATGCGTGCCCGACGTTCTGGGTTGATTTCTTGTTGCTGGTTCTCGTCGTTTCTGGGCAAACCTCGCGGAACATAATTACCATCACGCATCAATCGTACTGGTTCTGCACCAGGAGGTGCGTACTTCATGCCTTGCGCTTGAAGGTTGAGTGCGGTCCATTTGTTGAATTCGTCAGGCCACAAATAATCACCAGCATTGATGCGTTCTCCTTTGTGAACACCACGTGAGTACTGGCGTGCGTTCATTCGGCTAAGTGTTCCAAGAACCTTGTCCTGTCGTCGGTTGGAGGACATGGTGCCAAGGTATCCGTCTGGATACTGTGCGTCTGGGCTTGTTCGGTAACCAGACAGAGCCTGGTCTTTGGCGTTGCGAAAAACTGGGGCTGGTCCAAACGTTACCGCCGTTCCAGCACCAGGCGGTTCTGACGGGCTATTCCAAGAAGTAAACGATTGTTTAGACACGTCAACGCCCCTGCGTAAGACCTTGACTCATCATGATTCCACCCATGCCGCCTCCAAACGTGGAGACAGGGCGAACTTGACCCTTTTTTCGGTAATAGCGAGAATTATTACGGGACGATGGTTTGCGCCGTCCCTGCGACAGGGAAGCCATCGTCAATTTACCCTGTTTTCCTTGTACGTGCAGGTTCCACATTAGTTTTTGCGGCTGCGGGAGAACCGTATGCGTTGCCTGCTCTGTCTTGCGTTGCCATGATTACCTCACAACAGGTTTTATGGAGATAGCGGAAATACTTTCTCCGTTCTCTCCAATAATATCATCAAAACCAATGATATAAAAAAGGTCAATGCCTCTTGGAGCAACAAAGCCACGTGCGATGGCGCACGCCTTCACCGCTTGGTTTACAGCACTTGCGCCAATCGCACGGACTTTTGGATACTGTCCTGCAACCACGGAACGAGCAAGAATAGAACCAACTGCTTGCGGGTTGCTGCTGCCCGACACTTTCAAAAACTCATCTACATTTGCGTTTAATTCTTCAGACATACTACTCCTAATAGGTCGGGTTGTGACCTATCCAGATTACTTGTACTGTGCGTCTTGTAGCAGTTCTACAAAATCATCTAACCTCATCACGACGTACGATTCTCCCACTGTTTTGGCGCCGTTACCTGGGCGTTTTACAATCAACACAGGCAGGGCATCTTTAAGGCGTTTGGCTTGTTCAATTGTGGCATTTAACCAACCACTTAAATCCCACTTTCGTTGGTTCTTACATTGTAAACAAGCGTCACGAAGCGTTATACGTTGTTGTATACCGTGAATATCACCTGTGTCGTTTTCTCCTGCGAGAACGGCTCTCCGTGCGTCTGGGAAGCCTTTAGCGACAAGGTAGTCCTTTATCAGCGTTTCAAACGCCGTTCCTTTGGCTTTATGTTTGTTGCCCATCCTCAATCACTTCCCATTTTGCTTGGCTGAATCCGCGAATGCGACCATCAAGTTCAATGTACACCCAAGTGGGGGCATCTGGGTCGCAACCACAGCCCATGATTTGACGTGGGTTATGTTCTACCACTGTCCCGCATTTTAAGCAGCGTGTCTTAATCATGGTTGATATCTGTGCAGACGTCTGTCTTGTGGAGCGGTGCTGATACGGCGGCTCAACTCTCGTGACAGTATCTGAGTGCTGCGTTCACATCGTTCAAACACTGACTCCACTAATTTTCGGTATGCCCTTGCTCCAAGATGTTTGTCCTGTGTTTCCAACACTTGTGGGTCGGTGTCGCGGCGGGCTTTTGCCAGCGTAACCGTGTCTCCTTTTTCACCGCTCCATTGCCCGATTAGTGTTTGCGCTTCCATCAAACGAAGATTGTTTGCACAACGCTCTTCGTCAATTTCGGCTACGACAAGTTCTGTTTTTGCGTACGACAACCACGACATAAATTCAGAGTAGGCGTTCATCAGGTCCGCATCCGATAGTTCATCAAGGTTCTTCGGTATGTCGGGCACGGCGCCGTGTGGCCTGTCAGGAAGGTTGAACTTCTCTAGAAAGTTCTGCATTGCTTGGTTGGTTTGTTGCGTTGTTTCCGTAAACATTGTTCCTCCAGCATAGGTCCTTGTAAGGACATTGTTTGCATGTTTTGTGGTCTTTTTCTGCCCAGTCGGGTCGGTCAATCAGCGTGTCATTTTGTAAGTGTTGTTTGACTAGTGCGGCTGCGGCAAGAATGTGTTGAATGAGGGCAGGTTGATACTTGACCTCAAACTCTTTGCACTCTTGTGTTGCTTTCCATTCATACAAAATGATGCCTTGATGAATGCGTGTTACGTGCATGTACAAATTCAGTTGTCGCAGATGCGTGATGAACGGCTGACGTATTCGTTTAAACAATTCTGCGTCGGTAATTTCTTTTAATTCGTATTGTTTGTACAAATCCATGTTTTCGTATCGTACTGTTCCCGTTCCAAGACTTTTTATTTCAAGAATGGCTTGACCGTTTGCGTCTTCAATCAAGCCGTCAGCGGTTCCCATGATGTGATACTCTTCGTCAAAGATGGGGAGTTCGGTTTGTTTCAGCACTCCAGCGCGTTCAAGCCATCCTTGCCATTTGTTGTGAATGAGGTGTCCAGTGGCAAAAATGTTTAATGTGGTGAAACCATGTTGTTTTTCTTTTGTTTCGGGTTCTCCAAGTATTTTGTACATTGAAGAGCGTGGGCACCAATCACGCTTGCAAATTTCGCTGGGATGCAGATACTTCGTGTCTCGTTTTTCTGTATTCTTGTTGTTTTCTACTGCCGCTTGAGCCGACACTACGGGTATCAGACGACCTTTCACCCTCATTCCCGTCTTGATGCTGTCAAGGTCGGTTTTGCTCAACTCAGCCATTGAAGTACTCCATAAAATCGTCTTCGTACATCGTGATAAAGCGTACTCCGCCTATCTCAATTTGCAGCACTGGTATCCTGTCCTCCATCAATGCCTGTTTACGTAGTTCACTCATGTCTTTTACTTTGACAGAATATTGTTTGGTGTTGTCCGTAAACTTGTTCTCAATCAGTAAGTCATTGGTTCGCACATCGTTCTTGCGTAGCCATCCAGCGCCAGAGCCTGCGTTTCTGCTGCCCTTATAGCGTTCGGCAGTCTGCTTTTCCTGTTTGCGTGACTTTTTAAGTCTTCGCTTATGTTCGCCGTCACTTCCAAACAACATCAGACGGGCACTGCCAAATTAAAGTAACCGAATGCCTGGTTTTTCAACTCACGTTGTAGTTCAACGTCCTCACGAACGGCTGCGGTAAGTGCGTCTTTTCCTTGCCATTTTTGCTGACCAAATGAATAGTAGGGACCAGACCGTGTAATGATTCCCACGGCAATCCCGATGTTCACCACGTCCTTAACGGTGTCAAATTCTCCAAGACGGAATCCTCCTGTGCTTGTGAAGTAGAAATCAACTACCGCAGTCTGTTGCGGGCGATAAGTCTTGTTTTTAATGGTGCGAGCCTTAATGGTCTGTCCGATGGCTTCATCTTTTTCCTTAATCCATTCGTCACGCTTGACCTCAACACGGCTGAAGTAGTGAAAGTTCTTCGCCTTGCCGCCTGGAGTGGTTCGGTTGTCTCCCCACATGACGCCAATCTTTTCGCGCCATTGATTGATGACCAAGCCAGTGCAGGCCCTGTCTTCGTTAATGAGAGAACGACGTTGAGCCTTGGACGACTTACGGAAGAACTTTCCTGTCAGTCGTGCACCCAATCCGACAGTAAAGTCCTCCATCATTTTCTCAGCCTCGTCACCAGGAACCAACGAAGGCAACGAGTCAATAACAATCATGTCAACGGCGCGATTGTCCAATGCTTTGATAATGAGGTCGTAAACCTGCTCCATTACGTTAGTCTCCACTACCCACAATCTGTCGGTATCCACACCAATCGCTCGTGCATATTGCGGAACGTACGTCTCTGCCGCAATCCACAGCGCCGTAAAATCGGGGTTTAGTTTCTGATTGGCAGCAATGGTTTTATAAGCCAATGCTGTCTTACCTGACGACTCTTCGCCAATAATCTCTGACCATTGATTCAAGGGCCAACCTCCACCAAGCATCAAATCAAAAGCCAGTATGCCTGTGGTGATTCGCGGAACGTCTTCCTTAATATCAGACCCTTTTATCAATACGTCGTCTCCGTACTTTTTAGAAATGGCGGCGACGATTGATTCCAATGACTCATAGTCTCTCATGTTGTTCTCCTAGACGACCCAGTTTACCTGCGATGCTTGTTCATACAACCCGTTCCAACCGCATTCATAGCAGTGGGGGGCTGGTGCTGCTCCGTGAATCATGCTGTTTGCCCCTTTACCCGTTCGGCTAAATACGTTGTGGCTTCCGCAACTGGGACAAACCAAGTGTCCGTCGCGTTTCATTGCTTCCCCGCCCTTCCAAATCCTTATGGCAGTTCCCACTCCAATTTGAGCGTCAGGAGCAACGTTTTGAACGGGCGCTTGTTGAGCGGGTTGTTGTTGGACAGGTCTGTTGCTGTAAGACGTTGGATTAGGATACGTCGGTTGTGGAGACGGCTTTTCTCCTTTTAGTTTTTTAGACCACCAATCAGTCATCGTCTGTTTCTTCTTTCGCCCATTCTTTTAATGTTTCTTCGTCAATTACGATGGAAATGTTTCCATTTTCCAAAAGCCTGTTAATTAAAGCCATTCCATATGACGCAAGCACAGGAAGTACTTCTTCTTGTGGAGTACCTAGTTTATCGCTTTTTTCTAACAAATCAAGCATCCATGACGCCGTTTCTTCAATACTGTCAGCAAGACCTTGATTAACAAACAATGCCCAACGACTTGCTATGTCAAACGTTTCGGCGTCGGCAACGTCTTTTGACGGCGCTGAGAAACCCATAAAGTTAGCAAAGGACTGACCTTGTGCAATGGATAGCATAAGAAAAAACAATCTTTTGTCTGCTACGTTGTTTTCCATAATCATTCCTTTGCCTCCGCCCAACTTTTTGCAAATTGATACGAAACTTTGATGGGAACCTTGTCTAAAACCTTACCGTCTCCCATTGCTTTTAGGAACGGAGTAATTATGTGTGTTGCCTCATTCTTGTGCACTGTTGCCACTAACTCGTCGTGAACCTGTACTACTAATTTTACACTTGTATTACTCATGGCGTTATACACGTCAACCATTGCTTGTTTGCACAAATCCGCAGCAGTTCCTTGAACGATGGCGTTGACTGCCTGTCGCTCGGCTCGCGCACGAAGTTCCTTGTCCGTTGACCGCAGGTCGGGTAGGCGTCGTCGCCTACCGTACAGCGTGCTTACGTACCCGTCCTTCTTCGCTTTCTCTACCAGTGTCCGTTTCCAACTCGTAAGTTCAGAAAACGTTTTGTAGTAGTTGTTCAAGATTTCCTGTGCGTCTTTCTCCGAAATGCCTGTGACGCGGGATAACTTCACGAAGCCGCCACCGTAGGCGGTTAAAAAGTTAACACCTTTTCCAATCTGTCGTTCTTCCGAAGTGACTTGTTCGGGTTTTTTCTTAAACACTGCCGATGCTGTCGCCGTGTGAATGTCCTCTTCATTTGCAAAAGTTCGTAGCAACCTGCTGTCTTGACTGAACATCGCCATGATGCGAAGTTCAATCTGGTCGTAGTCGGCAACCAACAACGTATTGTCTTTGTCGGCTACGAACAGTTTGCGAATGTTGGATGTTCGGGGAATGTTCTGAAGATTGGGGTCTGATGAGGACAGTCGGCCTGTTGCGGTTCGGTGGAGGTGAAAGGACGGGTGAAGCCTGTCTTTGTACAATTTAGGCAGCAAGCCGTCCACGTAGGTGCTCTTTAGTTTTTGCAACTCTGCCCAAGTCAACAGCATGGGAATGACTGGGTGCTTGTGCTGTAGGCTTTTCAACGATTCCTCGTCTACGGAGGGCGCTCCCTTCCCCGTGGTTTTGTACGGTTTTAAGCCCAACCCGCCGTCTGATTTCTTGGAAAACAAAAACGTTTGTTTGTGTTTGTTAGAGTCTGGATTGAAGCCAGCGGGAGCGTAGTGCAGCAATGCGTCTAGCGTGTCCTGCATTTCTTTATCCAACTCGTTGCCCAAAGCGACTAGGTTGTTGGAGTCAACGGGAATGCCCTCGTTTTCTATGTGCATCAGCACTTCTAGAACGCGATTGTCTAGTTCCAGGGCTTTGCTTAAATCCTTGTGAGCACGCACTTTTTGAATCAACTTTTTGTACAATAACCACGTCCAACGTGCATCCCGATGGACATACAGCGCTGTTGCGTCAAATGCCGACGTAGAGACCGACTTTCCTAACTTCCCACCGTTTTCATAGGCTTGATGCCCACCGTAATTTGTTTCAATCAACGTTTCTAATGAGTAGTTAATCAAGTTCTCATTTACGATATGTTGTGTAATCATGGTGTCTACGTAAGGGCCAGGAGGCACCTCTCCGTAGTATTTTGCTATTGACCGCGCATCAAACTTTACGTTGTGACCCACCTTAACAAGGTCGCTGAAAAACAAAGGACGAAGATGTTCAAAGACCTCACTGCGTGAAAGTTGCTTGGGAGGGTCTTTGTATACGGCAGGTTTGACATAGCGAGCCTTAGCCATTGACTCTTGTCCGTTCTTCAGCACCTTGCGAAAACCTGCTGGTGGAACGGTGCTGCCGTCTCCAACCTCTTCTTTTTCAATCATTACTCCAATACGGTGTCCCATGGGTATTGCCCACGACCTTCCGCTGGTAGCAATCCCTATCCAAAACACTTCGTTACGTAAGGGATTAACAGCAATGTCTTTCAAGTACTGTTCGGTGATGTTGTTGTGTGCCCGCTGCAATATGTCAGGACTCTTGTTTTTAAGACTCTTTACATGTTCTTCAAAGTCTTTTTCCAAGTGTTCCATGAGGTCGGGGTGATGCTCCAACGTGGCTTGGGTTTCCACGTCAAAAGCAAATGCCCCGACCTCGCGGACTACCTTGACAATCTCGTCTAGTTGTTCAATCGTCGTGACGACAGGAGGGATTGAAATCCCCATCGGTTACTTACCGAGGTCTTCAGACGCGATTGCCAACAGTTCTGCGTATGTGGGAACCTTGATGATAGAGGAGTCATACTTCTCTTCCTTAATTTTGGAAAAGGCGTCTACGGAAATGGGTTGAATCTTCCACTCTTCCGCAATGTCACGCTCACGAATGACTTGCAGATTGTAGGAAGTCGTTGCTCCCTTACCCGTGCGGCTGATAGCCCAGTAGTGCTTGGTAAGAGGTCCCGTTTGCGGAGCCTTGTTCAAATTGCGAAGTTGGTCAACGACGCGAGGTCCGATTTCCAGCGAACGCAGAACGGGAGGTGCTCCCACAGAGAGCAGTACGACGTTGAACGCAACGCGCTGTGAGGGGCGATTACCGAGTTCGCAAATCGGGCAACCACGTTCTTCCAATTCACGGATGCAAACGAACGACTTCTGTCCGTCACGCTCAACCCAGTGCTGGTGCCACGCTGCGTACGGCTCGTCCTCAACAAATTTGATGACTTGAACGTCCTCGCTGACCTTGAGACGCTGTGCGTAGTTGGAGTCGGCGCTCTTCAATGCATCCACCTGCTGCCACCCTCCGCGAAGGAGTTTGCGCTCAGTAGTGGGTGCGGCGGGAGAATCTTTCTCCGTGTTGGGTGTCATTTCATCGGTGCTGTAATTTCTGGGCATGTTCTCTTTTTTCCTTTGTGTGTTTAGTGGGGCCATTGCTCTTTGATGTATTTTCTGAAACCGTTCCAATCTGCATTGTGAATGTCATGTATTTTGAAACGGTCTATTGCTTCCACGAGGAACTCTACCTGCTCAACGCTGTAAAGCCTCCTACCTTTTGATGGTTTTTCTGGAAGTTGTTGTTTGTTGGGTTTTGGGGTGCGGTACTTGGCTTTCGGAAGCCAGCCACGGTGTTCCCATACCCTAAGAGTTGACGGACTTTTCTGCAACGCAATCGCCAATTGTCCTATCGTAAACATATGTACTTCTTGTCCGTTGATGATGTACTTTTTAGATTTTGCGCCATTGAAGCGGTCTTCCGCAATCGCCGTGTTCTTTTTTTGCCTGTTTTTTGGCGTGCGACCGCCAGGAAAATCAGGAAGGTTGTTGAACAGTTCTAGCGGGTCTTTCACGCTTTGAACGCCCACGTTTCTTTTTCCACGTAAAAACTTTGAACGGCGGGAAGCAGCGATTTGTCGTTCCATGCAACCGCAAGAAGTTTGTCTTCGCTGAGGCGTTCTATCACCTCTTTTACTTCGTCCCACAGTCCGTTCTCTTTTGACCACTGTTCAGCCATGCTGACGTTAAACGTCTTGCTCACGCGCCGCTCACGTTTCAATTCGTGACCACCAACGTTAAGCCATATGTGTCCGCTGTCGTCGGGAGTTCCGTGCTGTTCAACAACGGCGCTCAGTTCTTTTTTCATTTTTTCTACCCGTGTTTCCAATTGACTGAGTAGTTTCTTTTGCGAAACAAACTCCTCAATCATTTTCGTGTAGTAAGCCTCATTAAATTGTTCTGACATGTTATACCTCCGAGTGTTGTAAAAATTCTGTTAACGAACTTAGCGTCAATTCAAATCTACCTTGAGTATCGTAGCCCTTGTCAATAAACGCTTCGTTGATTCCTCTTTTTTGTTGAAGCATCTCGTACTGACGTTCTTCAATGCTTCCTTTCATCACGAAGGATGCTATCGTAACATGGGGGTGTTGCGAGGATAGGCGAATGATTCGTGCTTCTCTTTGGTCCAATTTTCCTGCACTCCACGGTAAGTCATACGAAATCAAGTAGTTGGCCTGTGGTAGGTCTACGCCGTAGCCACCAGCGTCCGACGACAGAAACAGACGAGTATTGGGGTCGGTAGTGAACTTTTGTTTGGCGGCGTCTTTTTCTGATGCATTCATGTCGCCTGTAAACAATACGCACGATGTGTGTTGTTTAGTGCGCTCAGAAAGTAGTTTAAGATTGTTTTTAAAAAACGAAAATAATACTATTTTGTTATTAGGGTCTTCGTTTAAAATGTCTACGATGTAATCAACAACGGCATCCATTTTTGGCGTAGTAAACGGCTTGGTCAGCCATTGCATGTCCATCACTTCTTTAGCGTATTTACTTCCCGCATCTCCGTCGTTATCCTCGTATTGGGTTGCGGATAGTTCTACGAGCATGGGGCTGTCGCAAAGCATTCTCAGCACTGTGAGGCGCGACATGATTTGTCCTTGTGCTTCATTGGCGGCGGCGTTTCCGTGATAGTGCGCCCACAAGTCAAAACCTTTTCCGTGTGTGTTCACGGCCTTTTTTATTTGCGCCAGCAAATCGTTTGCAATGTTTGCGTAGGCTTGTGCGTTGTTGTGGTCAAACTGAACGGGTATGACGGTTGAGACGACTTTGGGAAGTTGGTCTTCAATGTCTTTTCGGTTTTTACGAACCATTGCTTTTTCCATTGACTTGTTCAACAAGTTCAAATTGCGGTACCTCAGAGGTCTGCCGAACTTGTCCCGAACAATAAAAGTTTTGTCAAACGTGTCAAACTTTCCTAGCACGTTTGCGTCCACGAATTCCATGATGGAGAACAACTCTTCTGGTTTGTTTTCAATTGGTTGTCCCGTAAGAGCAAAACGGTATTGGCATTTTTTACCCAACTTTTTAAGAAGTCGGGAACGCTTGGCTCTTGGCGATTTAATCATTGTTGCTTCGTCAATTACCATGGCCTCAAAGCGCAGCGAATTGAACAAATGTACGTCATTGATAAGGGTTTCAGGATTCACGATTACATATTTGGCGCGAAGAGCCGACCTCCACAACGTTTCCCTTGTTTTGGCATTGCCGTCAATTACCACCGCTCTTGAATTGGTGAATTTATTTATTTCGCGGAGCCACTGGTACTTGAGGGCCGCTGGCACAATGATTACGGCCCGCGATATTTCATCGTTGTCCATCAGATGTTCCAACGTGTTCAGGGTTATGACGGTCTTTCCTCCTCCCATCACCACGGCAAGAAGCATCCGACCACGGTCGGTCATTTTTTCTCGCGCCTCTTCTTGAAACGGGTACAGTTTTCCTTTAAACGTCATCAATCCACCATGGTAATGCTGTTGCTTGTTTGACTGCAATTGTCAATTCTGAATCGTCCATTTCGCCAATGTCTTTGGCTTTTGTGTGTGAGTACTTCATCCATTTTACACCGTGCCTAAACGACGGAAGGGAGGTCATTAACTTTTTACCAACCGTAATACCAGCCTCGTCGTTGTCCAATGCCACAATAAGAGCGTCACAAGAATCTTCCAACAACTGTAGTTGTTTTTTACTGACTTGGACTCCAAAACTAGCAAGGCATTGAACCCCATTAAACGATGATGCAAACCTAACCACATCAAGGGGGGACTCTACCAAAATGGCTACACGTGAAGAAAACCTATCAATGCCAAACAACGTTTCCGATTTGCTCACGCCTACTGGTTGATTTACAACCCTGTTTTGTGATTTTTCCTGCCAACCCATCAAAGTCCCGTTGGGGGAAATGATTGGAATAATCCATGCGTTCTTTGATGTATCCCATCGGATACCGTACTTATCTGCAACCACCGCTTTTAATCGGCGTTTTACCAACTGCTCATGTGGCGGTTTATCAAAAGACATGTACGACTTCCAATCTGCTGTAACCTTGTCTTCAACCGTTTTTTCTTTTGTAAGTTGCTTCATTCCAGCATTAAGCATCAGGTTGTAAACGCTCGCTACTGATTCGTAACTGCCCGTTATTTCCGCAATGAGTTGCGGCAGGTTTCCTCGTGCACCGCACGAGTGACACATCCATAAACCCGTGCTGGCGTTGATGGACCACGATGGTGAACGGTCGGGTTTGCCTGTCCGTTTTTCGTGAACGGGACAGCAGGCTATTATTTCGTTGTTGGACTCTCGCTTGACCTCAACCCCCAGCGCCACGAGAACGTCATAAATATTAGTAATACCAGTTGTCATTGTCATCATCGTGTCCTTCCTCCACTTCTGAAAAGTCCATGTTGTTCCAATCCCACTTAATCCTAACTTCTCCTTTGGGAGCGGTTCTGGCAAGTACGACGCGAAGAATTGCCTGGTCGTCTATATCGGGGTCTGACTCAACGCCGATGACCAAATCGGAGTCTTGCGCGAATGACGACGTGTAGCCAATTGCGTCTGCGGTGATTTGCCTGCTTTTACGATTTCCTAATTTCCAACTAAGCACCTGCGTGGTGCCGATGATGGGAATGTCGTAGCGTTGGGCAAGCCTCTTCAACGAGCGTGTTATGTTGGTCAGCGCTTGTGGCGAGCCTTTGGGTTCTCCTTGCTCGTCGTCCATAAGGTATACCCCATCAACTACGAGCAGGTCGGGCTTGTGTTGTTGAAGTTTTCCTGCAATCGCGCTTACGGTGGTCAATGACGAAATGTCCTCAGAAATAATAAACGGGTGCATGTTTTTACGTAACGACGTTGCTTTTCGTATCGTTTCAATTTCTGAATTTGTAAGGTCGCCTCGCATCAACTTAGTGTGCGATATCCCAGCAACAATTGCGTCATATCGTGCCGACTGTTCCTCTGCGCTCATTTCAAAAGAAATGTAAAGAGGAACTTTGCCGTGGTTGTGTACGGCATTAGAAATGATGAGAGTGATAAGGGATTTTCCTTTTTTGGCTTCACCAACCAACGTAATCAATTGTTGTGGACGCAGGCCCGACGTAATCCTGTCCAGTCCAGAAAAGCCAGTGGGCATTCCGCGAATGGCGTTGGGCGTGTCTTTCATTAACAGATATCGCTCAACGCGCTGCTCCCACGTTTCAATGAGGTTGATATCTCGTAATCTGGCAGTGTCGGCAGAGGCGACTTGTAACCCTTGTGCAATTACATTGATTGCTTGTTGAGTTTCGTTTTCGTTAAGTAGTGGGACGGCTGAAGAGAGAGTCTCCACCATTTTTTGGTGGCGGTACGAGGTAATCAACTCTTCAATAAGGTTTGAGAATTGTTCGCGGGATGCGTCAACCAACGACACGTTTCCGTACTCTTGATTAAAGGCTCGCTCTGACGGAACGGCGCTGTGGTCACGCCAGTACGTAACGACCCATTCCCATATGTCCGACCACTGTGCTGAAAAATGTTGCGGCTTCAGCCCTGCCTCTACAACGGGAAGAATCTCGTTTTGCTGAATTACCTTGCTGATTAACAGGTGCTCTGTACTAGCCATTACACAATCCACGCTTTCTGTTTGTCCACTACGTGAGAACGCAACCCAATACTAGAGGCTTGTTCTTGATTTGCAACGTAGATGGTTTTCAACGAGCGTTGAAATTTCAGGTCGTATGCCAACTCTTCAACGTTAAGATAATAAAACACGGCAACAGATATTCCTTTGCGTGACAACCACCGTTCAATCGGGTCTACCGTCGCTGGGTCAATGAAAGTGTAAACGTCGGTCGCAATACCCAACCGAACGCACGAATCAATCATTGCTTTTAATGGCAATTCGTGGGGTATAGCGGATTGTATGTATCGTTCCCAATTGTTTCGTTGTTTGTAAAACTTGGCGGTCAACGTGTCGGGAAGAGTTGCAAGCACTCCCTCAAAGATAACGCCCTGTCCCCTAACCCAATGTTCAGCAATGTCATTGCCTTGCATTGCGTTGGTCCGTTCCCGATACAGGAACGAGTCGGCACGCCGATTGCAGGATTGACACGAATCGTTCTCCGTAACGCATAGTCAGTTTCTTGGGGTTATACAGGCTGGTAATGACCGTAGGAAGATTGGCATTGATGCGTTGGTACAAAAGATTGGAAATGGAGCGAGTAGTAAACTCCGTTTCGTTTTCGTCACCCAACCCGTCCAACACGACCAAATCATATACGGACCTGATGTACTTTGAAAGATACGGGCTGGTGTATTCTTCGGGAAGCGAGCCGTCGTTGTTCAACTCGTCATACATCATCTCAATGTATGTTGTGGCGGGAATGAAGTATCCGCTGATGGTGTTTGATGCAATCGCTTGCTTTAGCAGTCCAACAGAAAGATGGGTTTTGCCGACGCCAGTTCCTCCAAATAAATACAGCCCTGTCCCGTTAGGCAGGTTCTCGTCAATGTGTTTCAACCACGTCATTACGGCGTAGTGAACGTCGTGGTCGCCTACCGACTTGTTGTAGTTATCCAACGTCATGTTTTCAAACCTTTTAGGTATGCGGGCATTTTTTAAACGTTCTTCTACTGGGCGATTTTTCCAGTAGCGTGCGCCTTTCCACTCAGTCATTTTCTGTCCTAATTTCTAGTTGGTTGTCAGGAAGGATATCGTAGTTGACAGTACAGGTGTCCATTTTAAAATGCATCAAATACGATTCTTTGTTGGCGAACAGGGTATCGCACATCGCGCAATGGTACAGTTCAATGGTGTTGTCTGTTTCTTTCAGCGGTTCGTTGTCCACGATTGAGCCTAGAAAAAACGTTTGTAGTTTTTCAACAAAAAACCACCAAAAACTCATTTCCACTCCGACACGTCTGTATTGGGCGAGTTTTTTGTAACCCATGCAAGCAACTCGTCTTTGCGTTTGATGAACACAGTCCACAGTGTTACGTCGTACGGCAATGGTTTGTTTTTGATTTCGTAAAAAAACCTGTCAATCATGGCGTGCAACTCGTTGTAGGAAACGCCGTTGTCACGAAGCGTTTTAAAAGTCTTGGACAGGGCCAGCGCGTTGACTTCGCTGTTCATGGGGTACTCAATAGATTTGTTGAAATGATACACAAGAGCCATGACTGTGTTCTTGGTTTTGGCTGTCATTTTGGTTGTCATAATTTTGGTTTCATCAGCGCCGAGCGGCTTTCCCCAGCCGTCAGTCACTTCAGCAACTCCCCGTCAATCTCGTAGCCACTTGTTACATCATTCATAATCTCTCCCTTCTTGTAAAGAAGATTCTTGTTATGGTTATTCTTGTTTATAGTTATTCTTGATTGGGTGTCACGGGAGACACTGGGGGGAGTGTCAGGGCTGTCACCCCCAGGGGTGTCACCAGTGACACTGGGTAGTGTCTCCCCAGACACTAGGGTAGACGGATTGTTGAAGTTTACTATGTAGCGATTGCTTAACTGTCCTTTGGCGCCCATGCGAGCCTTACGAATCAAAACGTTGGAAGAAACCAGCCTGTTTACCGCTCGGATTACCGTTCGTCGGGAATACCCAGTCAACTTTGCCACGTGTCCATACGAAGTCGTGACTTCCTGTGTATCAGAATCCATGTATAGCAAGATGGTTAATAATACTACTTTACTGATTGAGTCACTGCCCAAATAATTAAGAACCCACCTCGGAAAAGGTAGGAATGGTCCTGAGAACTTGCTTTTAGCCAATTGCTGTCCTTTATGGTTGAGTGTGTCGCATATTATGAAAACGGTTTGCTATACTGATGGAGGCGTCATGTCCAACGCCGCACGGGGTGCGGGCTGGGGGTCTTTCCACCTCCTTTCTGCTCCCAGTCCCCCCGTGCTATTTCTCAAAGAAAGAGTTGATGCTGTGAACTGTGCTTTTGAACGTCTTTGTCGTTTGGTCTTTGAACACGACAACTACGACTACAGCATCGTCTTCAGAAATCTCTTCTTCTTTTGACGGCTCCGTCAGAAACTCAATAATCGTTTCCTTAGAAACAAAGTCCTCGTCGGATGCGCCCTGCGCCTTTGCCTGCTGACGCAATTCTGCAATCGGCATCTTTTCATATTCCTGCCGCGTCACGGGAGGAAGAGAATCAACAGTGTCGTTCTTAACTTCTTCAACCAAGCGAAACGGCGTGAGACCCTGCGTCAAGTCAATCACTCTGAGACCGCTGTCAATCAACGAAGTTACTGCGTTGGTTGAAGCGTCGTTATCAGCATCGTTCCACAGGTAAAGAACTTCCATGTTTCCTGCTTTTGCAACGCTAAGCACGGTGGAGTACGGGTCGCTATCCTGCACGCTTTTAACCGCGCTGTCGCACAGCACCGTAGGTGCGTTACCATCGTGGTACGCAACATATTTCTCACTGTTGTCAAGCAGCCAGTCGTACACGCGACAGATACCCTCGTTGTTGGTCTTTTCGGCAACTATGTGAAACGTTCGCGGCGACGGCAAATCAGACAGGCTGTCTTCAATTACCGAAGTGGACGAGTTACCTGCGCCGATGACGACGTATTGATTCATGTTGTGCTCCTATTTGAGTGAACGTGTTCTAGCCATGTCTCCCATGAGTGTAATCATGCGAACGACGCTGTGAACTATACCAGCAAGTGTGGCGACAACGAGTCCATCCATCCATATTTTTTCAGTCCACAACACCGCAACAATCACATATGAGACGATGAGCGTGGCAACGACCTTCACCCACGGCATAGGTTCTTTTGGCAGAAGCATGTCAATGATTTGTACAAATTTGTAAACGGCAAGTGCGGCAAATAGAAGTTCCATTACTCTCCTGGTATCGTGTTCCATTCAATGGTGTATTGACCAATCATGTTAACAGGCATCAAATACTCTTCCACAATTCGCTCCGTGGCAGTAACGATACGGTCGTAGTCAAGAGTGTAGTAAGAAAAGTCTTCATTATTGTTACCGCCATCGGTTCCCCAACGATAATCATAAATGCCAACGACGTTTGGTTGATTTGCCTGCTGAACAAAACCACCGTAAATGTCATCTCCGTCAAAATACCGACCAACGGAATTTGGTTCCACTAACCAACGTGAAATTATGATACTTTCTCCAGGTTCAGCAAAAAACACCAACGCGGGAACCACTGCCTTTTCTACATTATCAACAGTTGGAGTGTCAGGCTGCTGCAAACTAAAGCGTCCAGCGGTGGCTAAACCAGGAGAACTTGCGTTGTAAAAAGCGCCGTTACCATAAAGAAAAATGTTTTGATTTGCGGCACTTTCAGTATTCCAAGTATCGTAATACAAGGATTCCCCAAACGAGTCAGGAGGGTTTGTTTCAAGATAAGTAAACACTTTATCATTATCAATTAATCGGTAATTGATAAAAGAAGCACCTGACAAGTTACAATCAAAAGAAGTGTAATAAATAACGTCATTACGGTAGTAAAACGGTTTTCTTCCGTAAACGACCACGGTTTGAGCACCTGTGGCGTTTGAAGGAATTGTTATTTTAAGACCCGTGCCTCCTGAATTGACAACCGCAACAGAGGCCGCCGAAATTGCCTGACCTTCGTAGTTCACTTCTTCAATAATGGGAATAGCGGAAGCGGCATTGAAAGCCGCTCCGTATGTGTAAACCCCCCAACCAACCGACGCTGCCGAATCAACAAACACGTTTGTTGTGTACGCCGCCAGCACACTGGCAGCAGTGGGATTTGCATTGTAGTTTCGGATGGAATCGTCGTTGCGAGACGTGTCACGCAGCGCCGAACCTCCGTCTGTTTTTCGCAATGTGAACGGAGTGCGGTTTACATCAGACGGGGTTCCTGTAAAAAAGTTTAAATCTTGCTGTCGGAACTTAGGGTCAGAAACCAAATTGACACGTTGAGTGTATACATAAAACGTATCCGTGGAAGAGTCAAACCGAACTCGGCACCCAGTAAGTGCGGCAATAAACGACGCAATCCCATCAGCCGTTCCCTTGCGTTGGCGAAGGTTAAAAATATTGGACAGAACGCTTCTTAATCGTGATGTTCCAATTTCAATAGAATTTGTTGGAACTCCTAATTGAGCAGCAACCGCGTCTAGGGACGGGGTAGGACTAGTCAGCGGGTCATTAATGCTTACAATACTGTCAATAAGTGTTCGTGTTTTATCTAGTTCCCATCCAAAAAGTGACAAGAATTTACGAAGGTCGCCATCTCCCTCAGAGTAGTCCAAGGCTCGGTAATACTCAGGTATGCGCTGCCACAAACTTTCCAACGATTCGTAATAACGTGGAATCTGCGTACGCAAATGCGCCGCTCGTTCAAACCATTCTGTTGCCCCGTCAGAATACTTAATGTACAAACCGTAATACAACCACGTTCCTGGTTTGTACAAAACGCTTGAATGTCGGTAAGTGTTTACAAAGTTTGCAGCATTACAGGAAAAAACAGACAAACCATCTTCAACGGTGAGAGGTTCTCCATATTGATTAACAACAACATGAATTTCAATTGGCGCGGTTTCTGACGGCGCTTCAACCAACGCCGTTTCCAATGTCCACGCAATGTCTATTTGCGAAGTGTACAAATCATAAGAACCGCCAGGGCGAGTGCCATCAATTATTGTTTGCTTTGTTAAATTAAACGGTTGAACAGAAAACGTTGAATTGCCAAAGTCTCCACTTGGTGAAACATAATCATCACCCCTAATAGCAGAATCGTATCTACCTGCCTCGCGTACGTAAGAACCAACATCATCGGTTCGCCGCAGTCGGAAAGACGTTAAAGGCATTTAACCAGTCACTCCACCCACGGTAGTGATTGTAAACGTTCCTTTTTTCAACAAACCATACAAACCAGACGAAACCGTCTCCGTGCTTGGCAAGGAGACACTAACGTAATCAACTCCAGGAACATCCATAATTTTTCTGTAAATTTCACCTTTTGAAAGAGTTTGATTAAAAAACACATTGTCAAATTCAAACAACGTGTTTAAAGCATTTACTACGTTTTCCGAAACGTTGCTTGCAATATAACCTGGAAGAACATTAACCGTTGCCGTCACATTCACTGCCGTAAGGTTGATTACGCTGGCAGCAGTAACACTTGCTCCAATCATTTGGCGCGGCTCATAATAGGCAACTATTGCGTCCCGTAAAGAAGAATCAACGGACAATGAGTTACCACCGTACGTGAGATAGTTTTGTGTAAAAGGCGCAGCATAGATGGTCACGGTTCCCGAAGCGTACGCAGCGGTTCCCTTGGCAACTCCAGCGACACTAAGCACCAGTGCCTTGTAATCACTTAAAGAAACTGCTCGGTCCTGTGTGGCAAACGAGTTGGGGATGTTAGTTCGCAAAGACTCCAATGATTCCGCGTTTGCCCCACCCAAAGCAGCGGACGAGCCAGAGATAAAAATGTACGGACTAGGAGAATTTTGAATTTGTGTAATTGAGTTAACGGAGACGTTACCATTAATTCCAACACCCTTTCGGTAATTGACAATTACATCCTGACCAGCGTTTGGTATTTTTCCGTTAATTCCGTTGCCAAACACAATTTCAGTTTCGTTGTTTGCATTAGTGGCAATAGTAAAAACTTTGTCGTTTGCGGACGAATTTATTAATTTGTTTACATACTGATATTTGACAAGCGATGGAGAACCTCCAACTACGGGTCCCTCTTCCACAAAAACTTCAACACTGTCACCAATTACTCCAGAATAAAAAAGAACAAATCGTTGGTTTGCAGAGCCATTGGATGAACCAATTGTTTCATTAGTTACTAGCGCTCCCTCTACCACGGCAACAACGGGATTAGTTGAAGCGGATGCAGAAGCAGAAACAGTGGTAGAAAAATAAACAATTGGAGATTCTGACGTGGCTGGCGACACCAAAACTGTGCCCGCTGGAATTGCAATTGTTTGCCCTGCTGGAACATTGACACCTGAAAAAGTGACCGTCGCTTCTGACGCCGTTTGTAATTGCGGAGAATAGTCAAACAAACTTGCCAACGACAGCAACGCTTCACGCTGCGTAGCAGTTGTGATAAACGCCTCGCCAGCAGCCTTGTCTACGTAGTAATGCAACACGTCAGACATGTACGCCCACAAATCAACGAGTAGCACGCCAAAGTCAGAAGATTCCCTTGCCGTCCATTCAGGAACAATTTCTGATGCACGAGCAAGCAAATCTGCTTTAATAGAATCGTAATCTCTGTTTGAATAATCAATTGTTGGCATTAGATGGGACTCTCTTCCGTAAACGGTGCGTTAACCACCAATTTTACTGTAGATATTGTACGAGGTGCTACAGAGTAACGAACAACTAAAGTGGCTACGTTTGGCTCGTTTAGCAAACTGTCAGTTGAATCAACAAATCCAAAATCAAGAACTTTCCCAAAAGAAAGATAGGTATTAACATCAGACAAAGCGTCTACTTTGTAATCAGCAAAGACAAGAGGGTCATTGATTTGAAACACAAGGTTTGAAAGATTTCCACCATAAGAAGAGTTCATAATGCGTTCACCCGTGTTTGTCATAAAATAATTGACAATCTGTTGCTTTACAATAGCGTCAACATTTTTAGTTTGCATGACGGCACCTTCTTCAAATCTAAAAGGAATACGAATTGTCTTCATTGTAAAGCCTCCAACAACGCAGCCACCTGTGCTTCTAAAACAGTAATTCGTTCTACTAGTTTAGACGTCCCATCGGTTTGAATCCAGAATACATTAGAAAACGTGTTATCGTCTGTGCCTACCAGTATCTGGTCTCCAACAACGGGAACCGACCATCCAGAAGCGGTCAAAGAACGACCAAACAGGGAAAGAGCAACCTCTGATTTACCCAAAACGGCGGGAATGACGACGCGCACCTGTCCAGAAACGGAATCGGCGTACGTAACAACCGCTCGGTAAGGCCCGCCAGAAACAACTCCGTGAATGTGTTTAGTTGTAGACATTTACGTACTCCGTTTGCATTACCCATTTGTCTTTTATCAACACAGGCATTGGAGGGTTTAAGTACCGTTGAACTGTGGGAAATTTTGGAAGCACGCTATAAGAACCTTTTTTGATTAAACGTAACGTAGTTAAAAGGGTGTCAGTCATTAACTCATGGGACGCCGCCATAACGTACCAAAACCCGTCAAAATCTCCTCCATAGCCGTCAACACGAACAATGCCACCAGGAGAAATAGAAGGGTCTCCATACACAACAGCGTCAGCAAATTGTGAATAAGAGGCTTTAATTTTGGATTGAATGTATCTAGTTGCTTTTTCAAAAGAATCAACGTTCACAACCAACTTATTGTCAAAACGACTTGCCGTGGGGGTTCCTAAAGAATCGCTCTGCGTCAATTGAAAAGCGTCCACTGAAATCACTCTTCCATGCTCGTCTACGTATGATAGTAATTTATCGCCAGATTGTTTAGCAACGTCAGGAGTGCCCACCGTTGATTCAATGGAAACAATATCTCCTGGATAGGGGTTGTAATCCCCGCGCTTTACCTGCACGCTGCGAAGGATTGTGTATGATGTTTGGCGAGCGAGTGATTTGTCAATGTCCCAAATGTGGATATGCGAATTAGTCATGGTAATGTTGTACCCCAACTGTTCACATGTCTTTACAAGCAATCGCCACAAAGATTCCTCAGTTTGAACCAAACGTTTAAAAACATAATTATCTTTTGGAATTGAATAACCTAAACGATACTCCCTTGCTATTTCGGAAACAAGGGTTTCTAACGTAATGTTGTCCCAAGACAGCGTGTTGGTGCTGCGTAGAACGTGAGACGAACCAAAACAAACCATTCTTATAATTTGAAACGGACTGTTGTTAACAGTTCCCTCGTGTGTGACAGAGCGAGCCTCGGCGTGAGACACATATCCATAAAAGTTTGTGGCTTTACCCCCCTTAATACTTATGTAAATGTGAACTGGTTTTTCTATGTATTCAGAAATGTAGTTGGAAGGAACGCCCACGAGTTCTACAATTGCAACATCGTGTTGGTTTTGAGAAAAAGATACATTAATTTTTTGAATGTTTTTGGACGCAAACGGAGCACTACCAACACGCATAGACCAAGAAATACCGAGAGGAGACAAGTTTGTTGTAATCATTGCAACGGAATCCGCACTAACGCGCCAACAGGTAAATAATCAGCAAACTTTATTTGCGGATTTTGGTCAGCAATGTACCAGTAGAGTCGTTCGTCACTCAAATACTTAAACGCCAAAGAAGCAAACGAATCCTTTTCTTGAGCAACGTGCGTAAAGTACGGGGCCGAACGAGTGGCATAACGGTCAGCAATAAGACGAGCCTCATCATTTGCCGTGTTGTAATATCTACCAAAGTAGCGTGAAGTGGTCATCGTGTGTTCCTGGGACCCGTTCCAGTCCCTTTACGAACAGTCAACGCAGTGTTTGTTTTACGCTGATGGGATGCGTTGTTTGAAATAAACGGAGTGTTGTAGGCGTACGGAATAGCCTGTTCTTTTAATGCAACCACACCAGTAGCATTGCCTTTTGTTTTTTTAATTTCCCAATTAAAAACTAATTCACAAGCATCAGTAGAATTTAACACCTCTTTATCCCCAACGTCTTCAGGATTTATCCAAAATATCCTCATGTATTGAGTCATGGTTGTAGACGACGCGGGACGCTGAATACCGTACCATTGGTTAAGAACATTTGAACTATGACTGTCATCTCCAACTTTTTCCCACGAGTTCCAAGCCCTTGAATTACCGCCTCCTCCGCCAGGCGAACCGTTTAATGCTTTAATTAACACAGTAACAGTTCGCTTTACGTTTGCTGACGTTGTTCTTATAAAAGCATTTCCGTTTGCCTCTACAAACACACCCAAATCAGAAAGATTAAAGGGCATTTCTTTGCTCGTCATCCGTGCCGTAGTTGAACCTTCTTTGTAAGGGTTCATTACGTCAATCACCACAAGAACTGGTGTCCAACCAACCAAGTTGCTTGGTAAGTTATTATAAGTCTGACCTTGGGTAAATACGTCATAAATTTGTTTAGCCATGTTCCCAGCAACCGTTATATCGGAATCTGAAAAAGCGCTAAACCATTGCGGCAACGTCATAAAAGAAGAATTGTTTCCAGGATAATATTGCCCAATATTATTTCCACGCCACACCCGCATTCCGTTACTATCTTGAGAAGGAATGTCTAAGTTGTAATCGTCTTCCCCCAGTAGTCCTTCAGTAGATGAGTTGATAACATATTGAAATTTTTGCAACATGTTTGCAACGACTTGTTCAGCCGTTGCCGTATCTTTTTTAGTTTGTTCGTTTATCCCAAGTTCCGCTTCATACCAGTTTTTCAAATTGTCGGTAAGAAACGCAGATTTTTTGGCAAACCCAAAATACAAAGCAGACAAATTGCAGTTGATTTGGCAAATAGTGGGAATCATTTGCCGATTGAATTTTTGAAAAGCCACCGCAGAACCAGTTACAAAACCTTCAACCATAAACAAATCGCCAAAAACAATGCGTACAGGAAGTGGATTAAGAAACGCAGAATTACCGATATTTGCATTTAACCCCTTTTCATACTCCGTTGCATCAAACGCAGTAGTTTCTTCCGACTCATCTGTATCCTTTGGTTTTAACTTATCCGCCTTCTCGGTAAATTTAAGAAGGGTTTGAACAAGTTCTGTGCTAATACCTTGACCAATGATTTTGTCAAACACCGCGAGGTCGTGCATTACACCGACCATGCTTGGGTCATCCAACAATTTAAGCGCAAGACCCTCGTTTTCAGCAAAATTAAAAGCGGCTCGTCGCGCAAAATCCCCACCCATCGCCACCTCGTGCTCACGGTTAAACGTAATAGTGAAATTGAATTGTGCGGTTCCAGGAACTGGCTGAGTAAGGTTTGTAATGTTTTGAAGCAACGGATTTACTGCACCAGGGGACTGGGTTACATCACGCTGAATATACTCAGGATTAAATTGAAAATTTAAACGAATGCCACTAGCCGCTGTATCCACGGCAGTTGTACCAGTTCCAATAGTGTGGTACAAGATGCTTCGCATAAACCCACGAACTAATGATTTTGTTTCACCACCAATATTGGTAGTGTTTGGACCAGGCCACAAGAAAGGTTTATTTTCTACTATGTTGGTTCGTTCGTTTTTCAATTTCCCGTATGACACAAAATCTTGGTTACGCGCCTGCTCATATGTCCACGTAGGTCTTGTAAAGCCAGCACTAGGGCTTGTGGAGTTAGACCCACGTGGATTATAAATAGGAAAATCTTCTCTAGGCATTATGAGTTCCTTACATTTATCATTTGCATTTCACGTTCAATAAGTTTAGACACTTCTTTGGCAAGGCGAGCCGCATCAACTGGCGCAGACCCTGTGGACGTTACGTTAATTGTCGGGTTAATGTTGTAAGAATTATTAGTTGTATTTGTGTTAGCAACCATTTTCCCTGACGTTGAAGTTGCTACTTTTGGCAAAGGCACGTATCCAGTATCAAACGGGTCTCCCGTTGTAGGCAATCCGATGGAAGAGGCGGTTTCCTTTGCCCACTCTACCGTTGTGTCGGGAATGTTTCCAAGCGGATTTCCGTCTTTATTCCAATGTTTAATACCCCTACCATCACCGTAGAGTATGCGTGCAGCACGAACGTTTACTTTGGGGTCAAACAGTTCTTCGTTGTTTGTAATTCGGTATTGTTTGCGACGACCAGGACCCAAATTATCAATCATATTGATTTGGTAAAGTCCGTAAGAGTCGTCTCCCGTTTTTCTATTTGTATTGTGAACTCTTGGGTTTAAACGCGATTCACGCCAAGCAATAGCAAGCATCTTCCAAACATCATTTTTTTGGAAACCCTTTTTCTCAAGCATTCTGGCAAGGTCTTGTGGGTTGATGGCGTTGCCGCTAAGGTCAATATTAGGTTTGGTCTTGTCTGACGAACCACGGTCTTTGTCTTTTTTACCAAACTTCTTTTTGGGATTTCCTAAATTAAGACCACCAACGCCCTGCTCTTGAAACACCGCCATGGATTCTGACATGGACAATTGTTGCTTAATCTCTGCTCCCATAACCATGCTGACTCCAGACTGCCCTTCTGGACCAGTTTCCGTAATTACGCCAATGGTTTCTGGAGTGTATTTGGTTTCTGGGTCTTCAATGGTTCCGTACGTAGCGCCTTCTTCTTCGTAATGTCGGCGGCTTGCAGGAACGGCTTTTGGCTGCACGTGCCACGGTTCTCCATGACGTGAAAACTCATCAAGACCGTACTTGGCGGCATTTGCCTGTAGGTATTGCCTATCAGCATCCGAAGCAAACACAAGGTCTGCCGCCAATCCAATTTCGTGATATGACAATCCTGGAGGAGCAGCCATTGCCACCCCTGGTTTCTTTTCCCAGTAAGACCCATCCCAATACGTGTTTGTTTCTTTGTCCGTACGATAGTAACGTTCCAAAAACATTTTCTTTTGGGCTTCTGGGCTACGATAGCCTTGACCAATTGAAATGCCTGGGCGCTCGGACAGAAGCCGCGCAAGAGGTTCACGAAGAACTGGTTTTAATTGAGAAAGTGCAGCAGTGTTTTGTGGCTTCTTAGTTGGGTTTTCTTTAGCAATGCGACCAGGGCTGGCGGCCCCCGTTCCAGTAGCGTCACCTTTTGAAAACATGCCAGCACCAGCAGCCATTGTGCCGATGCCAAGAGCCTGCATTCCAGGAATTAACGACATTACTCCACCAGCCACCATTGCCGCACCGCCAAGGAATTTCATTCCTTGTCCACCAAACATTCCACGAGTGGAGGTGCGGGCACCAATAATTGATGACAACCTGTCTTCAAACTCGCCAAGAACTTTGTTTACTCGTTGAAGGTTTCTTTCCATATCGGCATAGTTGTCGGCCTGACGCTTGTACATCTGTTCTTCACGGTTTACCGTTGTCCTATCGGTTTCTTCTACTTGTGTAGCATAGTTTCCTTCAATACCCATTCGTTCACGGTCAGACTTACTTGATGGGTCGTAAAAGCCAGTTCCGCCCTTTTCACGGAAACTAATGTTGGATTCTGCGTACTGCAACAGCATGTCCTGTGCGCCCTCATCCAATCCAGCCATTGACAAACGTTGACGAAGCATTGAACCGCGTTGACGACCGCCCTCAATGATTTCACGATTGTTTAAACCAAGCCGTTGGATAAGGTCTTGATTAACCTGCATTGCCGATTTTTGTTTACCGCCAATGCCATACATGCTGGTCCCTGTCATCATAAACATTTGGTTTACAACATCTGGAGAAGCCATACTTTCAATGTAGTTAGTAATATCACCAGCAGAATACGCATAACCAGATAGCGCACGCATAGACTCAACAGAACCTGCCTGCATTCTTGCACTAAGTCCAGTGCGGGATTGCATGGAAAGAAGGTCGTTAATGCCCCCAACACCGAGCCTGTAGTTACGCAACGGTTGACGTAGTTGCGTCATTACGTCCATTTGACTCATTCCGTACTGCTGCTGCAATTGCACACTAAGCCTGTCAGCAGGAAGTGCGTAACCCCTGTTCCTATCCACACGAGCATCAATGATGTCGGCACCAGCACCAACAACTTGAGCAAATCGTTGACCAGCCGCAAAATAAGGATTTTGTTGCAAAGTATCTTTAAAAGCCTTTAATCCACCAAGAATCTTTCCGCCTTTGCCGCCCCCATCAAGTCCCATTCCTGATGCGATACCACCGCCTTTTCCAAGCGCCCCCAAAATGCGTTCAACGCTCTGCAACTGCATCTCACGCATCGCATTAATGTCAGCAGCAGCAGGCATGCCCTTAGACGTATCCATGTAGCCAGCACCGCTACCCTTACCAGTAACCTTGCCCATGGCAGTTGCTGCCTTGTTTAGTTGGGCGGTAAGGTCTTTTGCCTCTTTTGTCAGCGAACCAAACTTGTCCTTAATCTTTTTGACGTTGCTGTCAAGTTTGGTAAGTTCCTCGTTGAGACCCTTGAGCATGGTCAAATCAACGCTCAGGCGCGAGTTAACAACCGAATTTCCCATTGCACTGGCAGCAACACCTTCGGCGGGGCTATCCCCGCCAAGGCCGCCTCCTGCAAGATTAGGTTCGTTGTTTGCAACCACCGATTAGCCTCCAGTGGAATTTCTCCAACGAGCCATACGAAACCAGTACGCTCGTTGACGAATTGTCATGGACTTCAGGTCATTGAGACCAAAACCCCTATACGTAGAGGCAATCGCTTCGTATTCCCAATATATTTTGACTAGATTAGCCAAATAAAAGTGAGACCCAATCCAGTGCTAATACTATTTTAGCATTACAGTGGGCGCATTGGGTTTCCACCTCTTCCATGCGAGGCCCTGGCTGCGCTGAGAAGAGGGTCTTGATGACCTTATTACGGTCAGCCAATGACAACCCCCTCGCCCACGCCTCTTTTTCAGCAGTGGTTTTACCGTCTAGTAGCACGCATCGGGCAAGCATGAGCGTGTTTTGTTCTGCCGTGGTCTTCCCACGTTTGCTGACAAATTGGCTGTCTCCGCCAGTAGGGTAGCGCAATTGAACGGCTGACTTGTTCTTAAGTTTAACCTCTAATGGTTTATGAAGGTCATGCTTGGGGTCTTCCATTTTGAAATCGGTTTCAAGGTCCATTGTTACGTCGTTACTTTCCTCACACTCACGACACGTAACCTGAAACTCCCTGTAACGACCATACGTTGCTTTGAGCACGCCCAGAAACAACAAATCACGGTCACCCGTAATCAAATCATCTACGAGTTCCGCACTCCCATTGATTTCAACATTCCCAATGCTGACAACACCACGCTTCAACAATTGTGTCATGTATTCCGAATATGTGACGTTTTTCTGAACGTCATATGCCGCCAACGCTTCCTCATCCGTTCCATTCAGTTCACGAACGGTGGCAGAAGTAAACCACTGAGAGGAGGCGGGGTCGTACAGACCACGCAACAAGTCAACTTTTAGGCTTGTTGGAAAGTCAATTTTTGGCGCGGGGTCTTGCAGCGCGTTGTTGACGGCTTCGGCAGAAGATGCCAAATCACTCATATTGTGCTCCTTGTAATGACGTTGTTGTTAGACGATTAGTTTAGCGAATGGTTCCAATACCGTTGATTTCTGCTTCCGTGAAAGCGACATAGAAGCCCTCGTGGTGAACGGTCATTTGCTGAATCAAGATACCGTTGTCACCAGCGTTAAGACCGTTCATTGCAAAGACACCAGGCCAGCAATTGAAGAGTCGGAACGCAAGTTGAACACGACCAGGCTTGGTGTCACCGTTAGGCAAATCCGTTGCTTGATACGAACCACCGATACCATCATTGCGAGTGTACGGATGGTCAAAGACACGAACAACGATATCGCAACGATAGTCATTTGCGCCCGTTTGCTGCAACAACCCAGTGCTTCCCGTAGCCGTGCTACCCTGCTGCCACGAGTGGATGAACGTCTGCCACTTCCACATTTGCGCTTGGTTAGCAAACACACCACGACTGAACGAAACGGGAGGAAAGTCGGACTGACCCACCATTTTGTGCGGGTGCGTGTTCATCCCACCTTCACGGTAGGCAATGAGTTCATTGGTAACGCTGAGACCCGACATTTCGGCAAATCCAAGACCGTCAAGACCACCAGTATGGCTTGTGAGGTTAGTTCCACCAACAATTTGAATTTGGAACTTAAAGTTACGAAGCGGGTCCGTACGCTGTGAAATGGGCATTGTTACTCCTTAGAGGTTTTCCGTAAGAGAAGAGCCGCCAGTGAATTGGCTGACTTCAATAATGATAAATTCGGCGGGAGTTTGCAATGCAACCCCGACCTCAATATTGACTTCCCCGTTTTCAACCGTGTTTGACGTGTTGTTTGTTGAATCACACAAGACGTAGAACGCCTCGTTTGCGGTGCGTCCTTTGAGACCTCCCGCTGCCCAAAACTCAGCAAGGAATTTGGACAAACGCACCTGAATAGTCGTCCACAAACGGTCATTGTTGGGTTCAAACACCGCAAAATCGGTCAAACGCTTTGCTTGTGACTTGACGTAATTAAGGCTTCGTCGGGTGGGTACAAATTTGGTGATATCAGTCTTTTTCAACGTACGTGCACCGTTGACGATGACGCCTGCACCAGGAACTGTTTTAAGAGTATTCACGTGAGCGTCATACATAGTTCCCTGTTCGGCTTCCGTAAAAGACGTCACAAGCCCGAAGGCTCCACGAAGTTCATACGCATAGCCAGCGGGTGCTTTAGCAACAGTGCGCTCTGCTTCAACGCGAGAATACAACCCAAGCAAAGCACCACCAGGAGCAGTATCACGGATTGCTGCTGCCCCAGTCTTTGATGGGTCTACCATCTTCAACTTGGGATAGTACACAGCGCCGTAAGAGGACGCACTGTAGCCGCTAACCGCCGCAACAGCATCAGCGCCGCTGGTGACGGTGGCGGGGTCAATGACGATAAACACATCACCGCGATTTTCCGCATAAGTAAGAGCGTTGTTCACGACGGCGGCAGTCGTCATATTTACTAGGTTGACAACCAACTCTTCGTTAACAGAATCAAAACGAGATACGGCATCGTTCCAATCGCTGTTGACAACGCCAGTTCCGTTAGAACCAGAAGCAAGAGCGGAATTGGCGGCAGCCGTGACGGTGAACGCACTCGTGTAAGTGGCAACGTTAGACACGCGAATGTACGTGGAATAGGTGTTGACCACCGTCGCCAGATAACGATTTGACGCTAGGTCAAGACTAACTTCACTCCAACGTTCAACTTCAGTTCCGTCAAGTTTTACAGTAAGGTTAAACGTCGGCTCGTTGCCAGTGACAAGACCCGCGGTGGTAGTGACCGTAAGGCTATTACCCCACGCGCCAGCGTTTTCGGCAGTCACAACAAACACCGTTGTTGAACCACCGCCGTTGACTGTTCCAGCCATGTTGACAGAGGCAGCAGCGGCGTGCGACGAGTCGTACACACGAGACACAAAAGCGCTGCGACCACCGTTGGCAAAATAGTGGTACACAGCGTACGGCAAATCGTAAGCACTATCAATGTCACCATAGAGTGCTTTGTACGCAGTCCATGAGTTAACTCGTGTCGGGATGACAGGACCACGAGACGCGGTTCCAACAAAGCCAGCCGCAACGGTAGCCGCACCAGAAGTGGACGTAGTGGCAAAAGCGCCTTCTGAGACGTAGACGCCAGGTCGTGAATAAGCCATTGTGAATTACTCCTTAGAAAAAGTATACCTTAAATAGAGGGACTTTACACGTAGTAACGAAAATAATACCCATAGAAGTCAATCAGAAAACACTTCTGAGGAACCTTCAACCATGTTGTAAACACTTCCGTTGACACTGTTGATTACCTCAGCATTGCCAACAACTTGCTCCACCGCATGGCGACCAACAATCCGAGACGATGGAATCTCTGCGGTCATTTGTACGGTGTAAACCTTACGAAAAATACGCTTGCGATAGCCTGCTTCTGGGTCAAGAAGGTCAGCCGTTGTCCAGTCCAACAGGTCTAAACGACGAATAGTGTTGTCCGCACCAATGTCAATAAAACCACGACGCCACGGAAACACCTCAGTAAGCATTTTTGCCGTCAATTGACGGTCATGCAGGGCTGTTCGGGTGAACGTTGAAATTTGATACAACAGGTCAACGGGAACATGTTCGTTTGCTTCCAAATACCCATAATTGTTTTTTTCTGTTTTAAAACTAAAAGTACTAGAGACGCTAGGCCAATAATCCATTCGGTTAGCGGAATTTGCTGGAATGGCGGGAACGTTGCCCGCCCCAGTTCTAAAAAAGATATCTGATTCAGAATGCTGACGATTCCTTGCGTGAATAATATCAATATGTTCAATGGTAATAAATGGATACGAACGCTCAGTTTCACTTTCTGGATAACGGAAAAAAACGTCAATTGAACGAGAGTTGTTTCGGTCGTCAGTAACCGTTAAATTACTTAAAATGTTTTTTACAGCCTCGTCTTCGGCAAGGAGAAAACCTACGCGACTCATCGGTACTTTTCTTTTAACTTGGCGTGAACTTTGTTAGCAATACGGTTACCAAGTTCCTCTTGGGTGCTTGCAACATGCGAACGTAGCATCGGCTGCGGAGCGTTTTGCTTAGGTACTCCATACTCTAAATCGGTTGCAATTAGGGCGCTTGACGTGCGTTGGTCCATAATGCCAAATTCAAAATTACCTGTTTTTTCGTTGTAACGTGACTCTAGGTCCGATGACACCCGTGCCCACGCCGTGCTGGATTCCTTTGCCTTTTTACGAAGTTCTTTAGTCTCTTCGCCAGCAATTTCCTTTACCGACTGCGCCAATGCTTTAGCATATTCCCTAGACAAGAATTCGGCATATTTTACAATTTCAAGAGTCCCAGATAAAAATGACGGTCTAGAAGAACGGGCAGACGGCATGGATTCAGTGCTCATAGCACTCCGATTCTTCTAGGCAGTTGTACCCTTTGACGCTCGTCAAAGTTAAACCAAGTTTATCAGATGGCGGGCAGGGATGAAGGCCAAGGAAGAGATGAAACACTGTTAAAACTGGTGGTTGGGTCAAAAGGATATTCTTGATTCATGTACACTTCCAAACCTTCAACGACTACGATAATGTCGTCTCGCGCCCGACCACGTACTTTGTACGAAGTTACAGTAAAGTATCTACCATCATAAATAAACAAATCATTTAAGTGTTGTTTGTATTCAAATGGGTCTGTTAATCCAGCCCGACGAAACTCATCAATAGACGCTACAAGGTTGACAACTTCTACGGGCTGACGACCTTCAGGAATAGAACGCTTCTGGTCTTCGGTTTCGGTAATCATCAATACTGGAACAATTATTCCATTTTTGTATTTACGACCACCCGTTCCAGAAATGCCTTCGTCGTACACAGGGTCATAATATGAACCGCTTGCGCTTGCAGCGGCTCCAAAAGGCACAAACTCGTACCAAATTACATGTTCACCAGCGTGTCGGCTGTATTCCCTGTAATGTTTTCTAATTAAATCCAATTCAACGCGAGTATCCATTAAAAGTGTCCCGTATTGTAAAGACTACCTGGCGGTGTCGTATCAACAAATACGTCCTCACGCAAGTCGTCCTCTTGGTCGGCAATATCAATAGTGCCTTTGTCTCGGTCAGGGAACACCCGTTTAATAGGACCGTAGTCGCCAATTTCACGAGCGGTGTAAATTGGAACATAGCGATTTGTAGTGCGGGAAACGCGACTTAGATTCATTACTTCAATGCGGTTTACACCAATGTTCAGCGCTTTGGCCTGATTCTCGTACTCTTTCTGCCAATACTCAAGAAGGCTCTGCACCATTCGGTATCGCTGACTTCCAGGAATGTGCACGGATTCAGAAGTCATAACGTCAATATCACGGCTGTATTCTCCCAATAAAGCCCACAGGGATTTGACGACTGTTGCCAATCCAATTGTATTGATGACAATATCTGACATATTCTCAAGCGGAATTGACAGATTGTAAACATGCTCTTCAATAGCGTGGTGCGCGTAATAAGCCATGTCGTCTGGAGAAACCCATTCGTAATAGTATCCTTCAACCATTAAACGACTGTTTGCGGCAGGGGTAGAGGCTAAGCGAACAATACCATTTCTGGCGTCAAGAAAGAACGCCGACGCAGCCAACTCGTTTGCCGCGTTTGAAGTGTATACAGCAATGTATAAACTGTCCTTGTCAATGTTAGGGTGACCCAATTCGTAAGTTCTAGAAACATTGTCAAACGCGATTTGAAAAAACCGTGGAAAATCACGAAGATAGGAACGCGCTATTTCCGTAATTTTGTTAGTAAGTGTTTCGTTATAGTTTGCCATAAACTACTCGTCCGATGAATCGGGTCCAGGAAGGTGGTATCGTGACTGGGAAAC
>OGWJ01000007.1_pt1 | contig 37452 bp, 36 predicted proteins | sample 1575991 | NCBI WGS metagenome assembly OGWJ01 (sample SAMN07581533, study PRJEB24739) | freshwater metagenome | place: Singapore | collected 2015-01 | reverse complement strand
GTTTCCCAGTCACGATAGACCATTGAACCCCTTTTAAATAAAAAGCTGCCATAGCCATAGGGGGGTTCAAGGGGATAGAGTTAGCTTGAAGGAAATTTTTGAAGGTGGATATCCTTTTATTTACATGGTGATACTTTCAATGGTGATTTTGTATTTATTCCAACCGCTGTCTACTTGGCTTCCTAATTATTTATTTGGTCAGGGCGGTTAATAAAAATCATAAAATTAAAAAGTAGTAGATGAAGCCATATCTTTTGTCTGCGAAACAACTCATAGACAAAGTGAAGAAAAGTGAACTGTCTTCGGTTGATGTCGCAAATAGTTTTATAGAAAGAATAGAGGAGTTTGAAAAAGATGTTCATGCTTGGGCATTTTTTGACAAAACATCCTTTTTAGAAAAAGCAAAAGAAGCAGATGACTGGAGATTGTCAGGAAAACCTTTAGGGCCACTTCATGGACTTCCAGTTGCAATAAAAGATATTTTCAAAACTGATGATATGCCAACAGGCTACGGCACTCCAATAAAAGAAGGTCAACGTTCTAGAAATGAATCTGAAGTTGTTAGATTATTAAAAAATGCAGGCGCTATCATTATGGGCAAAACTGTAACAACAGAACTTGCGTACTTTGATCCTGGAAAAACTACAAATCCGCACGATTATTCAAGGACTCCAGGCGGTTCATCAAGCGGATCGGCTGCTGCTGTTGCAGCGTTTATGGCTCCCGTTGCAATCGGTTCGCAAACAAATGGATCAGTAATTAGACCAGCATCTTATTGTGGAGTTATTGGTTACAAGCCTTCTTATGGATTAATTTCAAGAAGTGGTGTTTTAAGGTTATCTTTTTTATTAGATCAAGTTGGTATTTTTGGAAGAACTATTGAAGATATGGGTTTAATTTCTAAGGCAATAATAAGCAAAGACTCAAAAGATGCATCCACAAGAATTTATCCAACAGAGAATATGGAATCTTCAGTTTTGCAAGATCATCCTTTTGATCCAAAATTTGTTTTTGTACAAACCCCTAAATGGAAAAATTTAGATAGCGATTCAAAAAAAGCTTTTGATCGATTAAGAAAAAAATTAGAAAAAAATATTGTTGATTTTCAAGACCCATCCTCTTTTGAAAAGATTTTTGAATATCAACAAATTATTATGGAAACAGATATGGCTCATAATTTGTCTTATTTTTATGAAACTAATAAGAATAAAATAGGAAAAAAATTGAAAGAAGCTATTGAAAGAGGACAGTCTTACAAATCAAAAGATTATGCAGAAGCGGTTGACAATATAGAAACACTTTATGAGAATATGAGTGAACTTTTCCATCACTTTCATGCAATCATTACTCCCGCAACCACAGGTGAGGCACCCAAAGGCCTAGCTTATACTGGAAGTCCGGAATTTTGTACTATTTGGACATATCTTGGTATGCCATCTATTTCATTGCCAATACTTGAGGGATCTAATAAAATGCCTTTAGGAGTTCAAGTAGTTGGAGAAAAATTTGACGATGTTAGATTTTTACGTTCAGCGAATTGGCTCTTAAAAAAATTAAAAAAATAAAAATATGATTGGGAAATTTTCAGCAATAGTTGGAGCAATACTTTTTGTAGTATATCTTGCATCAATTACCTATTCAGTTTTAAAATCATCAATTATTACTGCCACAGCTGCAATACCTGTTGTTGTTATAGTTATAGTAGCTCTTGGCATGATGTTTTATGATTTTAATAGAATGTTATCTTTGACAAGCAAATATAAAAAAAAAAGATAATATCTAAATAACCGTAGACACAATCTTGAAAGATCAAAAGGTTAGTTTTTTACCTTTATTGTTTTTATTTATTCAGCCTATATTTATGACAGGAAATATTGCTGTTGCACGCGGTGCAGCAGGATTAGTTCCGCCCGTATCACTTGCTTTTTGGAGGTGGGTTCTTGCAGCATTAATACTTTTGCCTTTCATATTTCCTTCGCTCAAAAAACAATGGAAAGATATTTTAGTTGAATTTCCTAAATTATTAATTTTAGGTCTTACTGGATTTGCATTCTGTGGAGCCTTTCCTTACATCAGCGGGCTTACAACTAGTGTTGTGAATATGGGAATTATTTATTCTGCTTCACCTATATTTATCATTTTATTTTCAGTTTTTATTTACAAAGAAAAATTAAGTAAAATTCAGATATTTGGAACAGTTTTGTGTTTATCAGGAATTATGGTTGTCGTTTGCAAAGGTCAGCTTGAAACTTTAATGAAACTACAAATTACAAAAGGAGATATTTGGATTTCGGGAGCGATGATTAGTTGGGCAGTTTATTCGGTATTTTTAATGAATTGGAAAAGTAAATTTGACCTTTTAACACGCTTTGGTCTTATGGCTATTGCAGGAGTTATTTGTTTACTACCCATGTATTATGTGGAAGAGACTTTTTTTTTCACCACTTCATTTAACAAGGACTTTGTCTTTTGGACTGTTATTGCTGCGATTTTTCCAGGAATCATTGCTTTTTTAATGTATTCAAAGTTACAAAAATTCGTTGGTGCCTCTATCACTGGATTGGTGGTTTATTTAATGCCAATTTATAGTGCGCTATATGGCTATTTTTTATTTAATGAAAAATTACAAAGCTTTCATTGGTTTGGTGGTTTATTTGTATTAACAGGTATAATTCTAGCTAATAAAAATTTATTTAAAATAAAATGAGCAGCTCAATTAAAACAGTAGGATTTATTGGCACAGGTTTAATGGGTTTGCCTATGGCAAAGAATATTTTATCTAAAAAATTTAAACTAAATGTTTGGAATAGAACACCTGGCAAAACTTTAGAACTTAAAAAAAAAGGAGCAAAAGTTTTTAAAGATATAAAAGATTTAGTTCAAAACTCTAAAGTAATCGTTTCGATGCTTGCAAATGATAAAGTTTGTAAAACAATTCTTATAAAAAAGATTCAGCCACATTTAAAAAAAGGACAAATTGTAATCGACATGAGTTCAACAACTCAAAATACAGCTTTAGAAATTGGCAAAGCTTTAAAAAAGAAAAAAACATTTTTTTTAGATGCACCCGTTTCTGGTGGAACCATAGGAGCAGAAAAAGGAACTTTAGCAATTATGGTGGGTGGAGATAAAAAAATATTTAATACTGTTATGCCATTATTTAAAAGTATGGGAACAGCAATTTATGTTGGAAAAACTGGATGTGGCCAAGTTGCAAAATTAGCAAATCAAACAATCGTTGGAATTAGTATTGGAGCTGTATCTGAGGCTTTAATCTTAGCAGAAGCAGCAGGAGCAGACCCTAAAGCTGTGAGAGAAATTATGCTACATGGATTTGCTGGCGGACCAATTCTTAGAAACCATGGTTTGAGAATTTTAACTAAAAACTTTAAACCTGGTGGAAAAGCATCCACTCAGCTTAAAGACATGAACAATATAATTGCAACTGCAAAAAAATATAAACTTAATTTACCAATTGCAAAAAAGTACAAGAGCTTTATTCCAAGACAGTAAAATCCGGAAGAGCTAATTTAGATCATAGCGCCTTATATTTATTTATTAAAGCACTCAGCAGATAATGAAGTTAAGACGAATTTTTTTATACGTCTTTTTATCTTTAACTATTCTTTATGCTTCTATTTGTGCTTATATGTACATTTTTCAAAGAAATTTTTTATATCATCCTTATAAGAATAATTATTTGCGCGGAGAAAAGTTAAATGCAGAAATTAAAGAAATATTTATACCTTCAACGGAAGGCATTACTTTAAAATCTTGGTTTTATAAAAATTCTAATAATAAATACACAGTATTATTTTTCCATGGCAATGCAGGAGAATTAGGAAATAGGATTTATAAATTAAATGAATTAAAAAATTTAAATTTAAATTATTTGATAATTTCTTGGCGTGGATTTAGTGGTAATAAGGGAAGTCCAACAGAGCAGGGATTGTATAATGATGCTAAAAGCGCCGTTGAGTTGTTGGAAAAGAATAATATTAAAAAAAATAAAATTATTTTGTATGGGGAATCTTTGGGTACTGGTGTTGCAGTTGAGATTGGTCAAAATCAAGATTTTGCAGGAATTATTTTAGAGTCTCCCTACACTTCCATTGTGGATGCTGCAAAAATTTATTATCCTTATTTACCTGTAGATCTAATATTGAAAGATAAATACTTGAGTTTAAAAAAAATTAAAAATATTAATTCCCCTGTTCTTTTAATGCATGGTGGAGCCGACATAATAATACCTATTGCGATGGGAAAAAAATTATTTAATGAAATTCAGTCAAAAAAGTACGGATACTTTCCTCAATCTGATCGCCATATGATGACTTATAATTCTGAACTTAAGTTTGAATTGCAAAAATTTATAAAAACTTTAAATTAGTTTTTAATAAAAGCTTGCACAAAGTCCTTTGCGATAAAGTTATCTAAGTCTTCTTCTTTTTCACCCACTCCAATTGCATAAATTGGAATCTGAAATTGTTTTGCAATAGCAACAAGAATACCGCCTTTTGCAGTTCCATCTAATTTAGTCATAATAATTCCAGAGATAGGAGTAATTTTTTTAAATTCTTCAATCTGATTAATTGCATTTTGCCCTGTGGTTGCATCAAGAACTAAAATAGATTCATGAGGAGCGTTGGAGTCAATTTTTTTTAAAACTCTAATAATTTTAGAAAATTCTTCCATTAAGTTTTTTTTGTTCTGCAGTCGTCCAGCCGTATCTATGACGCAATAATCCGCATTATTTTGTTTTGCATATTCAAAACTTTTAAATGCAACAGAGGCTGGATCTGAGCCAATATCTGATTTTATTATTTCTACATTAATTTTTTTGCACCAAAGTTCTAACTGATCAATTGCTGCAGCTCTAAAAGTGTCCGCCGCTCCAACAATAATTTTGTTTCCATGAGCTTTAAGTTTTTTACATAATTTACCAATGGTGGTTGTTTTACCAACGCCATTAACTCCACAGACTAATACAACAGTTGGTTTGTTGTGTTTTTTTATAAAAAAATCTTTTTGTAAAGGAACCAAGATCTCTTCTATTTCCTTTGCGATAGCTTGAAAAAAATTTTCTTTTGTTAACTCTTCTTTGCTGTATTTTTTATTAGCTATGTTTTTCTTAAATTCTTCTACAAAACCAATGCCTACATCTGCTTGAATAAGAATATCCTCTATATCTTGAAGAATTTCTGCTTGTGGTTTTGATTTATTAAAAACATCATCAATTCCTTTTGTAAATTTTTCTGAAGTTTTTTTTAAACTTTCTTTAAGCTTTTTAAAAAAATTCATTAAGAATTATATTTTAAGACTAATATTATTAATATTTGAGACAGATCCGGTCATTATAATATGTTTATCTTTAGCCCATTCAATATGGAGCGTGCCATTTTTAAAATGAATATTAACTTTTTTACCTGTTAAACCTAATTTACTTGCTGCCACAGCAGTAGCACAAGCAGCTGTACCACAAGCAAGCGTTAAACCTGCTCCTCTTTCCCAAACTTTTACTGCGATATTTTTTTTGTTCATTACATCAGCAAATGTAACGTTACATCTTTCTGGGAAGAATTCATGATGTTCAATTTGTGGACCAATTTTTTTAAGTAATTCAAATGTTATATTTTTAAAAAAAATAATATGTGGGTTCCCAATACTTAAAGTGTAACCTGAAAGAATGCCAAAATGTTTAGTCTTAATTTTAACTTTCGCGTGATTCATTTTTTTTACTAAAGGAATTTTTTTCCATTCAAAATTAGGAATTCCCATATCAACAGATACTTCAGTTTTTCCAGTAAGTTTTGCTTTTAAAACACCACTTTCAGTATTAATTTTTGATTTATTTAATTTTTTTTCATTCATTAAGAAGTAGGAAATGCATCTAGAGCCATTTCCACATGCGCCTGTTTCTCCACCATCAGAATTATAAAAAGTTATTTTGGCGTTTGTTTTTTTTTCTTTATCTTTATCTATAATAATAATTTGATCGCAACCTGGACCTTTTTTTCTGTCCGCAATATTTATAATTTGTTGTTTTGAAAGATTGATTTTATCTTTTCTTCTATCAATGATGATAAAATCATTGCCTAGACCATCCATTTTATAAGCTTGTATTTCGATCATCTGTTTTGTTGTTATATCTTAAAAATATTCTCAATTATTGACTTTTAAAATAGTAAAATATACTTTTAATAAAATTTTCCACAAAAATAAGCAGGTTTTGTGGTGTCCTTCTAATGAAGGAGATCAACACTAGTCAGCGATATTCGCCCACTAGTGCGATTGCTGCTGGAGAAAAAAAATGTTTGAAAATTTAACAAGTAAAATTGAGTCTGCTTTTTCTTTTTTTAATAAAAGCACTCAATTAGATGAAAAACAGGTTGATGAGGGATTGCGAAAGATTCGTCAGGCTCTTCTCGAGTCAGATGTTGCATTGTCAGTTGCTAAAGAATTTATTGCAAATGTTAAACCAAAAGCAATCGGTCAAGAAGTCTTAAAATCTATAACCCCAGGACAATTACTTGTTAAAATTGTATACGACGAACTTGTTAAAATTTTAGGTAGTGAAAAATCAGAAATTAATCTTAATACCGTTCCACCTGCCAAAATATTAATAGTTGGTTTGCAAGGCTCAGGAAAAACAACAACCACTGCAAAGATTGCAAAGTTTATTGAAAAGAATTTTAATAAAAAAGTAATGTTATCAAGCTTAGACGTTTACCGTCCAGCAGCCCAAAAACAATTAGAGTTATTAGGTAGTCAAAATAATATTCAAACGGTTCCAATTATAGAAGGACAACTACCAATAGAAATTGCACAAAGAACTTTAGCAGCCGCCTCCTTATCGGGATCTGATGTCATCATCTTTGATACCGCCGGACGAACACAAATAGATAGTGTGATGATGAGTGAATTAAATAATCTTAAAAAAGTAATTAATCCAATCGAAACTTTTTTAGTTGCAGACTCTTTAACAGGACAAGATGCAGTAAATATAGCTGGTGAATTTAAAAAAACAGTCGATTTGACAGGAATAATATTAACAAGAATAGATGGAGATGGAAAAGGCGGCGCAGCTCTTAGCATGAAGTCCGTTGCTAACTGTCCTATTAAATTTTTAGGAGTTGGAGAAAAAATTGAAGATTTTGAAATATTTCATCCAGAAAGAATTGCAAATAGAATTTTAGGTATGGGAGATGTAGTTTCTCTTGTTGAAAAGGTATCGGAAAATTTAAAAAAAGAAGAAGTTGAAGAGTTAGAAGAGAATTTAAAAAAAGGACAATTCACTTTTAATGATTACTTAAAGCAACTTAGACAAATGAAAAAAATTGGGGGGATGGGAAAAATTTTAGGAATGATTCCTGGTATTTCAAAAATTAAAAAACAAATAGAGGAATCCGATATTGACGAAAGTCTTCTTGGAAAACAAGAGGCGGTTATTTTATCCATGACTCCTAAAGAAAGAGATAACCCAAAGATTATTGATGGATCTAGAAAAAAAAGAATAGCGAATGGTTCAGGAACTGACATCGCTTTAGTAAATAAGCTTCTAAAACAACATAAAATGATGACAGGAATGATGAAAAGAATGTCACAAGGTGGCGGAAGAAATTTTGGAGGATTAGATGGAATACCTCCGGAGTTATTTAACAATCTAAAATAGAAAGGAAAACAAATGTTAAAAATAAGACTATCTAGAGGTGGAACAAAAAAAAGACCCTTCTATCAAATCGTGGTTGCAGATTCTAGAAATCCAAGAGATGGAAAATTCATTGAAAAACTTGGACACTTCAATCCGTTATTACCAAAAAGCAAACCAGAGAGATTAAGCTTAGAGTCAGAAAGAATAACTCATTGGCTTAAAATGGGAGCTAAGCCTACTTTAAGAGTTGCAAAATTTTTAGGTGCAGCAAATCTTGCCCCAGTTCCTGAAAAAAGAAATAATCCAATTAAAGCTTTGCCTAAAAAGAAAGCTCAAGAAAGATTAAAAGCTGCTCAAGCTCCAAAAGAAGCTCCAGCAGCTCCAGCAGCAGAAGCTGCCCCAGCTGCCAAACCAGTTCCTGTAGAGGCCCCAAAGACTGAAGAAAAACCAATAGAAGCGGAGGCGCCTAAAGCAAATTAACTATTATGTGGTCTGCAAAAATATTCACTTTATATCCAGAATTTTTTCCAGGGATTTTAGATATTGGGCTTTATAAAAGAGCTAGAGAAAATAAAATCTGGTCTCTCGATGTTATTAATATCAGAGACTATGCTTTAGATAAGCATGGAACTGTGGATGACACTCCTTTTGGTGGAGGAAGCGGAATGGTTATGCGTGCCGATGTAATTGATGGTTGTTTAGATAAAAATATTAAAAACTCTAAAAATGAACTTATTTATCTAAGTCCTAAAGGTGAATTGTTAACACAAAAAATTGCAAAACAGTTATCACAAAAAAACGGAGTAGATCTTATTTGTGGACACTTTGAAGGAATTGATCAGAGAGTTATAGACGAAAGAAAAATTAGAGAAATTAGTATTGGTGATTTTATTTTATCCGGTGGCGAGACAGCTGCGTTTGTTTTTTTAGATTCCATTCTTAGATTACTACCAGGAGTTATTGGAAATTCTTCTTCTTTAAATGAAGAGAGTTTTGAAAATAATTTATTAGAATATCCTCAGTATACAAAACCTCAAGAGTGGAAAGGAAGAACAGTTCCAGAAGTACTTTTGTCTGGGAATCACGCTAAAATTAAGGACTGGCGCTTAGCACAATCCGAGGATATAACACGTCGCCAGAGACAAGACTTATGGGAAAAATATCACAAATAATTAAATTTTAATGCAAATTTCTACAATGAGAATAGACGAATTAGATAAACTTCATATTAAGAAAATTGGTGAAAAAAAATTACCAGAATTTTCTCCAGGGGATACTTTAAAAGTAAACGTTCGAATTATTGAAGGAAAAAGACAAAGAATCCAAGCTTACGAAGGAGTTTGTATTGCTAAAAAAAATAGAGGAATTAATTCTACTTTTACAGTTAGAAAGATTTCTTTTGGCGAGGGTGTTGAAAGATTATTTCCAGTTCATAGTCCAAACGTGGAGTCTGTCGAAGTAATTAGAAGCGGAAAAGTAAGAAGAGCAAAACTTTACTACTTAAGAGAAAGAACTGGTAAATCAGCTAGAATTACAGAAAAAATTAGAAAAAAAATTGGTGTAGATATCATTCAACCTTTACCAAAAAAAGAGGCAGTCCAAAATATTGAAGCACAAGCAGATGTAGCTGCTGAACAAGCTCCAAAAAATATGGAAAAAGCTTCAGCGCCAAAGACAGAAGCTCAGAATAAAAAGAAGTAATACTAGTTTTTATTTAATGGCAAAGACACTTTACGACAAAATATGGGAAAGTCATTTAGTTGATGAGCAAAATGACGGAACTTCACTTTTATATATTGATAGACATTTAGTTCATGAGGTAACAAGTCCGCAAGCATTTGAGGGATTACGATTATCTAATAGAAAAGTAAAATTACCTGGCTCAACATTAGCGGTTGTCGATCATAACGTTCCAACAACTGACAGATCAAAAGGAATAGCCGATAAAGAATCTGCAATTCAAGTTGAGACTCTTTCTAAAAATTGTAAAGATTTTGGTATAGAATTTTTTGGCTTAACAGACAAAAGACAAGGCATCGTTCATGTTATTGGTCCTGAACAAGGCTTTACTCAGCCTGGAATGACAATTGTTTGTGGAGATAGTCATACCTCAACACATGGTGCATTTGGTGCATTAGCTTTTGGAATTGGAACTTCAGAAGTAGAGCATGTTCTTGCAACACAAACTCTAATTCAAAGCAGAGCTAAAAATTTTAAAATTAGTGTTGATGGAAAATTACCATTAGGAGTTACTGCTAAAGATGTAATTTTATCTATTATTGGAAAAATTGGAACAGCAGGTGGAACTGGTTATGTTATTGAATATTGTGGAGAAGTTTTTAGAAATTTTTCTATGGAAGAAAGAATGACGGTTTGTAATATGAGTATTGAAGCAGGTGCTCGAGCTGGACTTGTTGCTCCTGATCAAAAAACTTTTGATTATATTAAAGGAAGACCTTTGGCGCCAAAGGGTGAGAATTGGGAAAAGGCAGTTAAATATTGGAGTACTTTATATACTGATAAAGATGCAAAATTTGATAGAGAACTTCATTTACAAGGAAAAGATATTGAGCCAACTGTTACATGGGGAACAAGTCCTCAAGATACAGCCTCTATTAATGGAAAAGTTCCTGATCCAAATTTAGAAAAGAATGAAGATAGAAAAAAATCCATACTAAGATCGTTAGATTATATGGGCTTAGAACCTAATACTGCCATTCAAGATATAAAAATTGATAAGGTTTTTATAGGCTCTTGTACGAATGGAAGAATTGAAGACTTAAGAGAAGTTGCAAAAATAGTTAAAGGAAAAAAAGTAAATAAAAGCGTTGATGCAATTGTTGTTCCAGGTTCTGGACTAGTAAAATTACAAGCAGAAAAAGAAGGTTTAGATAAAATATTTAAAGAATCAGGATTTGATTGGAGAGAACCTGGATGCTCAATGTGTCTTGGAATGAATCCAGATCAATTAAAACCTAAAGAAAGATGCGCTTCTACTTCAAACAGAAACTTTGAAGGAAGACAAGGAAGAGGTGGTAGAACGCACCTTGTGAGCCCAGTCATGGCAGCTGCAGCGGCAATTGAGGGCAAATTTGTAGATATTAGAAAGATTATTTAATGGAAAAATTTACAAAGCTTAAAAGTATCGCGGCCGATCTTCAAATCTCAAATATTGATACGGACATGATTATTCCAAAACAATTTTTAAAAACAATTAAAAGAACAGGTCTTGGTTCTGCTTTATTTTATGAAATGCGTTATGATGAAAAAGGCAATGTAATTAAAAATTTTATTTTAAATAATGCTCCTTATAATAAAGCAAAGATTTTAATTTCAGGAAAAAACTTTGGTTGTGGCTCATCAAGAGAGCATGCGCCTTGGGCATTATTAGACTTTGGCATTCGATGTATTATCGCAGAAAGTTTTGCTGATATTTTTTATAATAATTGTTTTAAGAATGGAATTTTGCCTATCATTCTTCCTGAAAATCAAGTTAAGGAATTATCTGAAGTGGCAAAGAACAATAAAGAAATAGAAATAGATTTGGTTGACCAGAAGATTCATAAGGGAGATAACAGGCCTTTTGATTTTGAAATTGAACCATTTAGAAAAGAATGTTTATTAAATGGTTATGATGACATTGCTCTAACTTTGAAGAAAGATTCCAAAATTAATACCTTTGAACAAAAGAAAAAAAATCTAACTCCTTGGTTATATTAATGAAAAAAAGACTTCTTATTCTTGCTGGAGACGGAATTGGACCTGAGGTAATGAATGAGGTTAAAAAAATTATTACTTGGTTTAATAAAAACAAATCAGCTGACTTTGAAATTACAGAAGAATTAGCTGGAGGAATTTCTTTTGATAAAAATGGCACACCTATTACTGATAAAGTAATGGAAATTGCAATGGCAAGTGATGCAGTTTTATTAGGAGCCGTGGGTGGACCTAAGTGGGATAAATTAGAATTTTCAAAAAAGCCTGAAAGAGCCTTATTAAGACTTAGAAAAGATTTAGAATTATTTGCAAATTTAAGACCGGCAATTTGTTTTAAAGAACTTGCTAACGCATCAACCTTAAAGCCAGAGGTTGTTTCTGATTTGGATATTATGATTGTGCGAGAGCTTACGGGGGGTATCTATTTTGGAACTCCAAGAGGTGTTGAAAAATTATCTAATGGTGAAAAAAAGGGAATAAATACACACACTTATACAACAAGTGAGATTCAAAGAGTTGCTAGAGTTGCTTTTGAACTTGCAAGAAAAAGAAACAATAAAGTTACTTCATGTGAAAAATCTAATGTTATGGAAGCAGGTTTGTTATGGAGAGAAGTGGTAGAAGAAATACATAAAAAAGAATTTAAAGATGTAGAGTTAAGTCATATGCTAGCAGATAATTGTGCAATGCAATTAGTTAGAAATCCTAAACAATTTGATGTGATCGTAACTGATAATCTATTTGGTGACATGCTCTCAGATGAAGCTGGAATGTTAACGGGTTCACTTGGAATGTTACCTTCAGCATCTTTAAGCGGAAAAAATAAAGATGGAAAATTTAAATCAATGTATGAACCTTGTCATGGTTCTGCACCGGATATAGCAGGTAAAAATATTGCAAATCCACTTGCCTCAATCTTAAGTTTTTCTATGGCATTACGTTATTCATTTGATATGGATAAAGAAGCAGATATGCTTGATCAGTCAGTTAAGAATGTTCTTAGAGATGGTTACAGAACCCAAGATATAATGGAAAAAGGTCAGAAAAAAGTTTCAACTTCGGAAATGGGAGATTTAGTTATATCTAAACTAAAATAATAATGAGAACAAATATTGCAATTGTAGGAAGCACAGGAAATGCAGGTAGAAAAACCATTGAAGTTTTAGAAAGAAGAAAATTTCCAGTAAATATACTTTATTTGTTAGCTTCTAAAAAAAGTGTTGGAAAATTTGTTAAATTTAGAAATAAAAATATTGAAGTAAGAAGCTTAGAAGATTTTGATTTTAGGAAGGCAGATATTACTTTTTTTTGTGCAGGATCAAAACTTGCAAAAACTTGGGCGCCAAAAATTGCAAAAGATTCGATTGTAATTGAATACTCAAGTTATTTTAGATCATTTAAAAACATTCCATTGATCGTTCCAGAAGTGAATGAACATGCAATTAAAGATTATAAAAAGACAAATATTATTGCTAATCCAAATTGTTCAACAGCCCAGTTAGTTGTTGCTTTAAAACCTCTTCATGACAAATTTAAGATTAAAAGAGTTGTAACATCAACTTATCAATCAGTATCAGGAGCAGGAAAAGCTGCTATGGATGAATTAATTTCTCAGACAAAAGATTATTTGAGAGGAAAAAAAATTAGATCAAAAAAATTTACTAAGCAAATAGCTTTTAATGTTATTCCGCATATTGATGTTTTTATGAAAGATGGATCTACAAAAGAAGAGTGGAAAATGGAAAATGAAACAAAAAAGATATTAGATAAGAATATTAAATTAACAGCAACGTGTGTGCGTGTTCCAGTACTTGTTTCTCATTCAGAAACTGTAAATGTGGAGTTTAAAAAGAAATTCGATATTCAACAAATACGCTCAACATTAATGAGAGCGCCTAGTTGTAAAGTTATTGATCAACAAAAAAACGGAGGCTATGCAACTCCTGCAGAGTCCGCTGGAAGCTTTTTAACTTATGTTTCTAGAATTAGAAAAGATCCTACAAAAAATGCAGTAAATATGTGGATTGTTTCTGATAATTTATTAAAGGGAGCGGCTTTTAATGCAGTGCAAATCGCGGAGGTTTTAGTTAAAAAGCATATAAAAAATAATTAAATATTTTTTATGGAAAAAAACTCCGGTCCGTTATCCCCTCACATACAGATTTATAAGTGGCAGTTTTCTTCTTTACTCTCAATCACACATAGAATGACCGGTGTGCTTAATGTTGCTGGATTTTTTTTAATAGTTTTATGGATCTTATTTTTAGCTGTAGGGCCTGAGTATTATAATTTTTATCAAAAATTTTTAAGAAGTTTTATTGGTAAATTTATTCTTGTAGGTTTTACTTGGTCATTTGTTTATCATATGTTTAATGGGATCAGACATCTTGCATGGGATTTTGGTTATGGTTACGAAATAAAAACTGCAAATTTATCTGGAATAATTGTTTTATTTTTATCAATTGTAACAACATTTATTATTTGGATTATATAATGAAAAATCACGCTTTAAATAAATGGGTAATACAAAGAGTCAGTGCAATTGTATTAATTCCTTTATTATTATTTTTTTTATATTCTTTAGTTGATTTAGTTAATCAGGATTACACTGGAGCACTAGATTTTTTTGATAATTATTTATCAATAACTATTTTTACTTTATTTTTAATATTTGCAGGTCTGCACTTAAAATTGGGTTTAGGTGAAATAATTGAAGATTATATTCAGGAGGAAGGTTTAAAAGGAACTTTAAATAAATTAATAATGTTAACCTCGGCTATACTTCCTGTAATTGGGATTGTATCATTAGTAATAATTATTTTATGAACACTTATCCAATTATCGATCATGAATATGATGTTATTGTTGTAGGAGCTGGCGGCTCAGGATTAAGAGCGGCAGTTGGTCTAGCCGAGGCTGGACTTAAGACAGCGTGTATTTCGAAAGTATTTCCAACAAGAAGTCATACTGCTGCTGCACAAGGTGGAATTTCAGCTGCATTAGGAAATATGTCAGAGGATGATTGGCGTTGGCACATGTATGATACGGTAAAAGGTGCTGATTGGTTGGGTGATCAAGATGCTATTGAATATTTATGTAAAGAAGCTCCACGAGCAGTTATTGAACTAGAAAAATACGGAGTACCATTTAGCAGAACTGAGGAGGGAAAAATCTATCAAAGACCATTTGGTGGAATGACTGCTAATTATGGAAATGGTATTGCTCAAAGAACCTGTGCTGCAGCTGATAGAACTGGACATGCAATTCTTCATACGCTTTACGGTCAAGCACTTAAAAAAAATACAGAATTTTTTATAGAATATTTTGCATTAGATTTATTGATGCATAATGGAAAGTGTCACGGTGTTACGGCTTGGAATTTACAGGATGGAACAATTCATCGTTTCAGATCCAATATGACAATTTTAGCAACAGGTGGTTATGGAAGAGCATATTTTTCAGCAACATCAGCACATACGTGCACAGGAGATGGTAATGCGATGGTTTTAAGAGCAGGTTTACCATTACAAGATATGGAATTTATTCAATTTCATCCAACAGGAATTTATGGAGCAGGATGTCTAATCACTGAAGGTTCTCGAGGCGAAGGTGGATTTTTAGTTAATTCTGAAGGCGAAAGATTTATGGAAAGATATGCTCCATCAGCGAAAGATCTTGCATCAAGAGATGTAGTTTCAAGATCTATGACAATTGAAATTAATGAAGGCAGAGGAGTTGGAAAAAATAAAGACCACATTTATCTTCATTTAAACCATTTAGATCCAAAAGTTTTACACGAAAGACTTCCTGGAATTTCTGAGTCTGCAAAAATTTTTGCTGGCGTGGATGTAACTAAACAACCAATACCAGTTGTTCCAACTGTTCATTATAATATGGGAGGAATTCCTACAAATTATTATGGTGAAGTAGTCTCAAAAACTGAAAATGGCAAAGATGTCATTGTACCTGGTTTGATGGCGGTTGGTGAGGCAGCATGTGTTTCAGTTCATGGTGCAAATAGATTGGGGTCTAATTCATTAATTGATCTTGTGGTATTTGGTAGAGCTGCTGCTATGAGAGCAGCAACAATAGTAAAACCAAATTCTAAACATGAGGTAATTCCTGAAAGCGAGACTCAAAAATCAATTTCAAGATTTGATAAATTAAGAAATTCAAACGGTGGCACACCTACTTCTGTACTAAGAGATAAAATGCAAAGAACAATGCAAAAAAATTGTGCAGTATTTAGAGATGCTAAAATTTTAAAAGAAGGTATGGAAGAAATTCAAAAACCATGGCAAGGAATGGATGATATTTCAGTTTCAGATAAGTCTTTAATTTTTAATACGGATTTAATTGAAACTTTAGAGTTTGATAATTTAATAAGGCAATCTCTTGTTACAATGGCCTCGGCTGAAAATCGAAAAGAAAGCAGAGGAGCACACTCTAGAGAAGATTTTAAGGAAAGAGATGATGAAAATTGGATGAAGCATACTTTAGCTTGGCAAGATGGTGAAAAAGTTAAAATTGACTACAGAAATGTTCATAACTTTACTTTAACTAATGAAGTTCAGTATTTTCCACCGAAAGCGAGAGTATATTAATGGTTCAATTTTCATTGCCAAAAGACTCAAAAATTGTTGAGGGGAAATATTTTAAAGACAAGACTAATGGAAAGAACCTAAAGAAAGTTAAAGTTTATAGATGGGATCCTGAAATAAAACAAAACCCAAGGTTAGACACTTATGAAGTTAATATGGATGAATGTGGACCTATGGTTCTTGATGTTCTTATTAAAATTAAAAATGAAATTGATACTACATTAACTTTCAGAAGATCTTGCAGAGAAGGTGTTTGTGGTTCCTGTGCGATGAATATTGATGGTGTGAATGGACTGGCTTGCACAAAATCAGCAGTGGATATCAAAGATGAAATAAAAGTTTACCCCCTTCCTCATATGCCAGTGATCAAAGATTTAGTTCCAAATTTAAATCAACTTTATAAACAATATCAATCTATTGAGCCTTGGTTACAGGTTGAACAAAAAAGCGAGGTAGCTGATAAAGAAATATATCAGTCAAAACAAGACAGAGAAAAATTAGATGGACTATATGAATGTATTATGTGCGCATGCTGTTCAACATCTTGTCCTAGTTATTGGTGGAATGGTGAAAAATATCTAGGGCCAGCTGTTTTATTACAAGCTTATAGATGGATCATTGATAGCAGAGATGAGGAAAGAGTAAAAAGATTAAAAAAAGTTGCAGATGAGCTTAAACTTTTTAGATGTCATACAATCATGAACTGTACTAACACTTGTCCTAAAGGACTGAATCCAGCAAAAGCGATTGGCTCGATAAAAAAAATGTTAGTTCAACACAGTAAAGATCTGTAATTTTTTACTTCATTATTTGACAGCTTAATTTTATCCTTATATTTTCTTATTAATTTAAATGAGAATTATAGAGCATTTTGTAAACGGAAAATCTTTTCCTGGATCCTCAAAAAAAACTTCTGATGTTTTTAATCCAGCTACGGGCGAGGTTTCTGCTAAAGTAAATCTGGCTACAAAAAAAGATGTTGATGATGTAGTTGCGATTGCAAGTAAAGCATTTCTAACCTGGTCACAAGTCCCACCCTTACAAAGGGCAAGAATTTTATTTAAATTTAAAGAATTGATAGAAAAAAATTCAGATGAACTTACAAAAATTATCGTATCAGAACATGGCAAAGTTTATGATGATGCCAAGGGATCTTTAACTCGAGGCTTAGAGGTTGTAGAATTTGCATGTGGGATACCGCATTTATTAAAAGGTGAATTTACGGAAAATGTTGGAACCAATGTTGACAGTTGGTCGATAAGACAACCACTAGGGGTTTGTGCTGGAATCACTCCTTTCAATTTTCCAGCAATGGTTCCAATGTGGATGTTTCCTTTAGCAATTGCATGCGGAAATACTTTTATTTTAAAGCCATCTGAAAAAGATCCAAGTTGTTCCATAAAATTAGCACAATTACTAAAAGAAGCAGGTTTACCTGATGGAGTTTTTAATGTTGTAAATGGAGATAAAGAATCTGTGGATGCGCTACTTTCAAATCCAAATATTAGCGCAATTAGTTTTGTAGGCTCAACTCCTATCGCAAAGTACATTTATGAAAATGCTGCAAAATTTGAAAAAAGAGTTCAAGCATTAGGAGGAGCCAAAAACCATTGTGTCGTAATGCCCGATGCTGATTTAGATCAGGCTGTTGCAGGGCTTATGGGTGCTGCATATGGTTCAGCTGGTGAAAGATGTATGGCTCAATCTGTGGCAGTTGCCGTTGGAAATATAGCAGATGAGTTAGTGGATAAACTTGCGAAAGAAGTTAATAATTTAAAAGTTGGACCTGGTCTTGATAAAGGAATGGATATGGGTCCATTAGTTACCGCACAACATTTAGAAAAAGTTACAAGTTATGTAGATTTAGGAGTTAAAGAAGGTGCTAAATTAGTTGTAGATGGAAGAAAAATAAAAAAACCTCAGGGACATGAAAAGGGTTTTTACTTAGGGGGCTGTTTATTTGATCATGTAAAAGAAAATATGAGAATTTATAAAGAAGAAATATTTGGTCCCGTACTTTCAGTTGTAAGAGCAAAAAATTTTAATGAGGCTTTAGATTTAATTAATAAACATGAATTTGGCAATGGAGTAAGTATTTTTACAAGGGATGGTAATAGTGCAAGAACATTTTCAAGTCATATTAAGGTTGGAATGGTTGGCGTAAATATTCCAATACCTGTACCAATGGCCTTTCATAGTTTTGGTGGTTGGAAAAGGTCTTTGTTTGGCGATCAAAATGTTCACGGAATGGAAGGAGTTAGATTTTACACTAAATTAAAAACTATTACATCGAGATGGCCTTCTGGTATAAAGGCAACTTCAAATTTCACAATGCCAACAATGAATTAAAAATATGAGAAAAAAAATATCACTTATAGGATCAGGACAAATAGGAGGAACTCTAGCTCATTTAGTCTCTTTGAAAGAATTAGGAGATGTTGTTATTTTTGATATTGCAGCAGGATTGCCAGAGGGGAAATCCTTAGACATCGCTCAATCAGGAGCGGTTGAACGTTTTAATGCAAATCTTAAAGGAACAACAAGCTACGCTGATATTGCAAATTCAGATGTCATTATTGTAACTGCTGGTGTTCCAAGAAAAGAAGGAATGAGTAGAGATGATCTTTTAGGAATCAATTCAAAAGTAATGAAACAAGTTGGTGAAGGAATTAAAAAATACTCTCCTAATGCTTTTGTAATTTGTATCACTAATCCTTTAGATGTTATGGTTTTAGCATTACAAAAATATTCAGGTTTACCAGCTGAAAAAGTAGTTGGTATGGCAGGTGTTTTAGATTCGTCTCGTTTTAGATTGTTCTTGTCTGAAGAATTTAAAGTTTCTATCGAAGATGTAACTGCTTTTGTTCTAGGAGGACACGGGGATACAATGGTTCCACTTGCTAGATATTCTACAGTTGCGGGAATACCAATTCCAGACCTTATAGATATGAAATGGTCGACTAAAGAAAGAATAGAAAAAATAATACAAAGAACTCGAGACGGAGGAGCTGAAATCGTAAAATTATTAAAAACAGGATCTGCTTATTATGCTCCAGCAAGTTCAGCTATTGAAATGGCAGAAGCATTTTTAAAAGATAAAAAGAAAATTTTACCGTGTGCTGTTTATTTAGATGGCGAATATGGAGTTGATGATCTTTACGTAGGTGTACCTGTTGTAATTGGTGCAAAAGGAGTTGAAAAAGTTATTGAGATTAAATTTAATCCTGAAGAAAAAGATATGTTTCTAAAATCTGTTGATTCAGTTAAAAAATTAACTCAAGATCTTTTCAAACTCGATCCTGAAGTTGCAAAAATAAAAACTGTTAAGCCAAAGTATTAGTTTTTCATGAATATACATGAACATCAGGCAAAAGAATTAATAAAGAAATTTGGTGCCCCCGTTTCGAAAGGTGTTGTTATTTTTAATTTAAATGAAATTGATGAAAAAATTAAACAGCTAAATAGCAAAATGTATGTGGTGAAAGCCCAGATACATGCAGGCGGAAGAGGAAAAGCTGGTGGTGTAAAATTAGTTAAAAATATCGATGAACTAAAGCAAAAATGCAAGGATTTACTTGGAAAAGTTCTGGTTACACATCAAACAGGGCCTCAAGGACGGGAAGTAAAAAGAATTTACATAGAAGAAGCATCGGATATTAAAAAAGAATTTTATTTATCATGTTTAGTCGATAGAGCTTCCTCTAAGATTGCATTTATATCTAGTGCTGAAGGAGGAATGGATATTGAAGAAGTTGCAGATAAAACTCCTGAAAAAATTATTACAACTCGTGTTTCATTATCAGCAAAGTTAAAAGATGAAGATTTAGAGTCTATTGTAAAACCTTTTAACTTGAACGGCGATCAAAAAAATCAGGCAAAAAAAATTGCTCAGTCTTTATATGACACTTTAGTTAATACAGACGGAAATTTAATTGAAATCAATCCTTTAATTCTTACAACAGAAGATCAGATTAAATGTTTAGATGCAAAAATAAGTTTTGATGATAATGCTCTTTTTAGACATCCAGAAATTAAAGATCTAAGAGATTTGAATGAAGAAGATCCAATAGAGATTGAGGCTAGTAAATATGAATTAACCTACATAAAATTGGATGGAAAAATTGGTTGTATGGTCAATGGTGCGGGTCTTGCAATGGCAACCATGGATATCATAAAACTTTACGGTTCAGAGCCAGCAAATTTTTTAGATGTAGGAGGTGGAGCCACAAAAGAAAAAGTATCTGCTGCATTTAAAATTATATTATCAGATAAAAATGTTGAGGGAATTTTAATAAATATTTTTGGTGGGATTATGCGATGCGATATTATTGCACAAGGGGTTATTGAGGCTGCAAAAGAAGTCGATCTTAAAGTTCCCCTTGTCGTTAGATTAGCAGGAACAAAAGTTGATGAAGGTAAAGAAATTTTAAAAAAATCTGGTTTAAAAATAATTTCTGCAGATAATTTATCAGATGCAGCAAAGAAAATTGTCGAGGCAACTGCTTAATATGTCCGTTTTAGTAAATAAAAAAACTAAAGTCATTTGTCAGGGTTTTACAGGAAAGCATGGAACATTTCATTCTGAACAAGCTCTTGCATATGGAACAAATTTAGTTGGAGGAATTACTCCCAAAAAAGGTGGGCAAACTCATTTAGGTCTTCCAGTCTTTAATACAGTTGCTGAGGCAGTAGAAAAAGTAAAGCCTGATGCAACCATGATTTATGTTCCAGCTCCTTATGCAGCAGCAGCTATTATTGAAGCATTAGACAGCAAAATACCTTTAATTGTTTGTATTACAGAAGGTATTCCAGTCTTAGACATGGTGAAAGTTAAAGAAAAATTAATTAAATCTAAAAGTAGATTAATAGGACCAAACTGCCCAGGAATTATCACGCCAGATGAATGTAAGATTGGGATTATGCCAGGGCACATTCACAAAAAAGGGTCAGTTGGGATTGTATCAAGATCAGGAACTTTAACGTACGAAGCTGTTGCTCAAACCACTGCCCTTGGACTAGGACAGTCTACATGCATTGGAATTGGTGGCGATCCTATAAACGGAACAAATTTTATTGATTGTTTAGATTTATTTTTAAAAGATGATGAAACTAAATCAATTATCATGATCGGAGAAATTGGTGGAAGCGCAGAAGAGGAAGGCGCTGAATTTCTAAAATCTTCAAAAATTAAAAAACCAGTCGTTGGATTTATTGCTGGAGTAACTGCTCCTCCAGGAAGAAGAATGGGACATGCAGGGGCTATTATTTCTGGAGGAAAAGGTCTTGCTAAAGACAAGATAGAAACAATGAAATCTTGTGGAATAACAGTTGCAAATTCCCCAGCAGATATTGGAAAAACTTTATTTGACAAACTTAAGACTTAATATTTTACTACGATTATAAAAATTATATGTCCTCACAAGAAGATAATATTATTTTTCAAAAAACATCTTTTTTATCAGGCACAAATTCTTCTTATATTGAAAAACTTTACGCTAAATACGTAGAAAATCCTACAAGTATTCCGGATAGTTGGAGACAGTTTTTTGAAGGTCTTGGTGATCAAAAAAATAATATTATAGAAAGTCAAGGTCCTAGTTGGGCGCCATCAAATATTAAACATATTTCTAATGGAGACTTAGATGTTTATGAGAAATATCTTCCAAAAAATTTAAATGGGAATTCAATTAAAGAAAAAATTTTAGAAAAAAATAAAAGTTTACCAAATAATGAAAGAGTGGATGTAGAAAGATCTACGATTGACTCTATCAGAGCGATTATGATGATTAGAGCCTATAGGATAAGAGGTCATCTAATTGCAGACTTAGATCCATTACAACTTCAAGAAAAACATTATCATCCTGAACTTAATCCAGAAACATATGGGTTTAAAAAAGAAGATAGAAACAGAAAAATATTTTTAGATAAGGTTCTTGGATTTGAGTATGCGACTGTTAATGAAATATTAGAAATTTTATTAAAAACATATTGTTCAAAAATTGGAATAGAGTTTATGCATATGTCAGATCCAGAAGAAAAAAGATGGATCCAAGAAAGAATTGAAGGAAAAGGTAAAGAAGCTAACTTTACTATCGAAGGAAAGAAAGCAATTTTTAAAAAATTAGTTGAGACAGAAGGATTTGAAAATTATTGTCATACTAAGTTTGTTGGTACAAAAAGATTTGGTTTAGATGGCTGTGAGTCTTTAATTCCTGCGCTTGAGCAGATCATCAAAGTTGGAGGAAGTTTAGGTGTAAAAGAGATTAAAATTGGAATGCCTCATAGAGGCAGATTAAATATTCTTGCGAACGTTATTCAAAAACCATTTAAAAAAATATTTAAAGAATTTTCTGGGGACCCAGGACCAGATACAGCTGGTGTTTCAGGTGATGTTAAGTACCATTTAGGAGCATCAGCAGACAGAGATTTTAATGGTAATAATGTGCATGTAAGTTTAACTGCGAACCCTTCTCATCTTGAAGCTGTAAATCCTGTAGTGCTCGGACAAACAAGAGCAAAACAGTTTTTTCATAATGATCCGCAAAGAACAAAAGTAGTGCCTGTTCTTTTGCATGGAGATGCGGCATTTGCAGGACAGGGAATTGTTGCAGAATGTTTTGCCATGTCTGGTTTGAAAGGACACAATACCGGAGGAACAATTCATATTATTGTTAACAATCAAATCGGTTTTACTACAAGTCCTTCTTACGCAAGATCTTCACCTTATCCATCCGAAGTAGCTAAAATGGTTCAGGCCCCAATATTACATGTTAATGGGGATGATCCAGAATCCGTTGTTTATTGTGCAAGAATTGCAACAGAATACAGACAAAAATTTAAAAGAGATGTTGTGATAGATATTATTTGTTATCGAAGATTTGGTCACAATGAAGGAGACGAGCCTTCATTTACTCAACCTTTAATGTACAAAAAAATTAAAGCGCATAACACAACATTAACAATTTATGTAAATCAACTTATTCAAGAGGGCGTTTTAAGCAATGAAGATTTTCTAAAAGAGAAAGATAATTTTAAAAAATTTTTAGATGCTGAATTTGAAGCATCAAAGAGTTATATTCCAAACCAAGTGGATTGGTTCACGGGAAGTTGGTCAAAATTTACAACTGAAATTGGGTCAGATCGTAGAGGTGTAACAGGTGTTGATTTAGATTTAATTCATCAAGCTGGTGAAAAAATTTGTAATCTTCCACAAAATTTAAATTTTCATTCAACAATAAAAAGACTTTTTGAAGCAAAGAAAAAAATGTTTGAAACTGGAAAAGGTTTTGACTGGGCCACAGCTGAGAGTCTGGCTTGTGCTACATTATTACTAGAGGGTTACCCAGTAAGATTTGTTGGGCAAGATTCATCAAGAGGAACTTTTAGCCAAAGACATGCCAGTATCCTTGATCAAGAAACTGGAGAAAAATATTATCCTTTAAAAAATCTTAGTACAAAACAAGCTCAATTTGAGATTATCGATAGTTTTTTATCAGAATTTGGAGTTTTAGGATTTGAATATGGATATTCATTATCATCTCCAGAAACACTAGTTTTGTGGGAAGCACAATTTGGTGACTTTGCAAATGGTGCTCAAATTATAATAGATCAGTTTATTACTTCCGGAGAAAAAAAATGGACACGTGCTAGTGGTTTAGTAATGCTTCTTCCACATGGATATGAAGGACAAGGACCGGAGCATTCTTCGGCACGAATTGAGAGATATCTTCAATCTTGTGCTCAAGAAAATTTGCAAGTGGTCAATTGTACTACGCCTGCAAATTATTTTCATTTATTAAGAAGACAAATTCATAGAACATTCAGAAAACCTCTTATAGTTTTTTCTCCAAAATCTTTATTAAGACATAAAAAATGTGTTTCTGAAATTGAAGATTTTTTGCCAGAAAATTCTTTTCATAGGATATTACCAGACCATGCTGATTTTCCAGAATATAATTTAATTAAATTAGCAAAAGACGATCAAATTAAACGTGTCGTTCTTTGTTCTGGAAAAGTTTATTTTGATATTTCTGAAAAAAGAGAAATTATAAGAAATCCTAAAGTTCAATTATTAAGGATTGAACAGTTATATCCATTCCCGGTAAAAAAATTAGCTAGTTTCTTAAAAAGATTCAAAAATGCCGATGAATTTATTTGGTGTCAGGAAGAGCCAGAAAATATGGGGGCATGGAGTTTTGTTGAAAAGTATATCAATTGGACATTAGGTTTAATTGGTGCCAAATCAAAAAATGTTCAATATGTTGGCAGAAAACCTTCCGCTTCAACAGCTACCGGATATTTGAAAAAACATGTACAACAACAGGACGAAATAATATCAAAAGTACTTTTATAAATAATGGCAAAAGATTTAGTAGTACCTACCCTTGGCGAGTCAGTAACGGAAGCGACAGTCTCAAAGTGGTTAAAACAAGTTGGGGATTCAGTTAAAGCAGATGAACCAGTTGTTGAATTAGAAACAGATAAAGTTAGTGTTTCAGTACCTTCCCCGGAGACTGGAATTTTATCTGAAATTAGAATTCAAGCAGGCACAACTGTTAATGTTGGCGCGGTTTTAGGATCTGTTGGAGCTGGAACAGCTAGTGCTTCAAAAAAAGAACCAGCAAAAGCCTCTGAGTCAATAAAAGTATCAGAACCAGTAAAATCAAAAACAGTAGAAGTTTTAACAAGTAAAAAAGAAATATTATCACCAGCAGTTAAGAGAATAGTTGAGGAAAAAAGAATTGATATTAACACAATAAGTGGATCTGGAAGAGACGGTAGAATTTTAAAAGGAGATTTATTGGAGTCCATGGGTTTACCTTCTTCACCATCTAAAGCAAGAGTCACTAAAGGAGATGAGGAACGAGTTAAAATGACTCGATTAAGATCAACTATCGCTAAAAGATTGAAAGAAGCTCAAAATAATGCTGCGATGCTTACGACATTTAATGAAGTTGATATGTCGAGAATTATTGAAATGAGAGCTGAATATAAAGACGGTTTTCAGAAAAGATACGGAGTTAAATTAGGATTTATGTCATTCTTCGTAAGATCTTGTGTTGAAGCTTTAAAAGCTTTTCCAATTATTAACGCAGAAATTCAACAAGATGAAATTGTTTATAAAAATTATTACAATATAGGTGTTGCTGTTGGTACAGAGAAAGGATTAGTTGTTCCAGTAGTAAGAGATGCGGATGAGCTATCATTTGCAGATATTGAAAAACAAATAATTGCTTTAGGCGAAAAAGCAAAAACAGGACAATTGTCTATTGAAGAACTTCAGGGTGGAACTTTTACAATTACGAACGGCGGAATTTATGGCTCGATGTTATCAACACCAATATTAAATCCTCCACAATCAGGGGTACTAGGAATGCATAATATTGTTCAGCGTGCAGTTGTTGTTGATGGAAAAGTTGAAGTTAGACCTATTATGTATCTGGCTTTATCTTACGATCACAGAATTATTGATGGAAAAGATGCTGTATCATTTTTAGTAAGAGTTAAAGAATATTTAGAAGATCCGAGAAGACTTTTTTTAAATTTATAATTCATGGAAGAGTTTGATTTTTTAGTTATAGGAGGAGGACCAGGAGGTTATGTTGCGGCAATTAGGGCCGCTCAATTGGGATTAAAAACTGCATGCATTGAGTCTAGAGGAACATTAGGGGGCACTTGCCTTAATGTAGGATGTATACCCTCTAAAGCTCTATTACACTCTTCCGAACTTTACAAAAAAGCAAAAACTGAGTTTAAAAATATAGGCATCAATATTAATGAACCATCATTAGACCTTGCAAAAATGATGAGTCATAAATCAAAGGGTGTTGAAGGACTTACAAAAGGAATAGAATTTTTGTTTAAAAAAAATAAAGTTACTTACATTAAAGGTTTTGGAGCATTTAAGGATAAAAATACAGTTTCAGTAACAGATCAGTCTAATAATCAAAAAGATTACAAATTTAAGAATGCAATCATAGCAACTGGCTCTGTTCCAATTTCTCTTCCAAATATAGAAATTGATGAAAAGACAGTAGTGTCTTCAACTGGAGCATTAAACTTAACTTCGGTACCTAAAAAACTTATTGTTATTGGAGCTGGTTACATTGGGCTAGAAATGGGTTCGGTTTGGTTAAGATTAGGATCGGAAGTTCAAGTTGTAGAATTTCTAGACCATATAACTCCAGGCATGGACAGAGAAGTTTCTGATGCTTTTTTAAAAATATTACAAAAACAAGGAATGCAATTTAATCTTTCAACAAAAGTAGTGGGTGTTAAAAAAAGTAAAAATGGTGCGACTGTTACCGTTGAGAAGAATGGGGCAAAAAGTGATATTGATTGTGATATTGTATTAATGTCGGTGGGTAGGAAACCTAACACGGTAGGATTAAACCTTGATAAAATTGGAGTTAAGCTAGACTCAAAAGGAAGAGTTGAAACAGATCATAAATACAAAACTAATTTAGATAACATTTATGCAATAGGAGATGTGATTGTTGGTCCAATGTTGGCACATAAAGCCGAAGAGGAAGGAATTGCAGTTGCAGAGTTGCTTAGCGGAAAATTTGGGCATGTTAATTACGATGTTATTCCTGGCGTTGTATATACTTCTCCTGAAGTCGCTTCAGTTGGGAAAACAGAAGAACAATTAAAAGAGCAAAAAATATCTTATAAAGTTGGTAAATTTCCTTTTGCAGCAAATGCTAGAGCAAAAGTTAATGATGAAGGAGATGGATTTGTTAAAATTTTATCTGATGAAAAAACAGATAGAGTTTTAGGTGTTCATATGATTGGACCGGACGTTGGCAATATGATCGCAGAAATGGCTTTGGCTATGGAATTTGGTGCAAGCGCTGAAGATATTGCAAGAACGTGTCATGCTCATCCTACTTTAGCTGAGGCGATTAAAGAGGCTGCTTTAGCAGTTGATAAAAGAGCAATTCATTTTTAAATTAAATCTTCATTCCTGATTTTTTCCAATCAGCAGTAAAAATATCCACACCTTTATCTGTAAGATGATGCTTGTGAAGTTCTTTAAAAATCTTAACAGGAACTGTAGCAACATCAGATCCTATTGCTGCAACAGCATTAAAATGATCAACAGATCTTATAGAAGCTGATAAAATTTTAGTTTTTATATTTTTATAGTTATTAAAAACTTTTTTAATATCCTCTATAAGCTGGATTCCATTCTCACCTATATCATCTAATCTTCCAATGAAAGGCGAAACATAAGTTGCACCAGCCTTTGCAGCGAGCAAAGCCTGGGATGTAGAAAAACATAAAGTAACATTTACTTTTATTTTTTTTGACGAAAGTATACTGCATACTTGCAAACCATTCCAAGTTAGCGGAACTTTAATTACAATATTTTTTGCAATTTTTCTTAGAACATCAGCCTCTTTTAACATTGAATGAACATCTGGAGATGTGACTTCAGCACTTACCGGACCTTTTATTTCGCTACAAATTTCTTTTAATAAAATTTTAAAATCAGTATTTGCACTTGCAAGCAGAGAGGGATTTGTTGTGATGCCGTCTACTAAATTAGCTTTGTTTAATCCTCTAATTTCTTTAATATCTGATGAGTCTAGAAAAATTTCCATGGATTTAGATTATAAAATTTATAGTAAGAAATAAACAATTAATAAATTTTTTTGATGAACTTAGATGTATTGTTGCCATTAAAATTTGATCATCCATTTACATATAATGTTCCTAAAGACATTAGCCTAAAAGTTGGTGATTTTGTTTTAGTACCCTTTAAAAATAAAGATATTATAGGAGTTGTTTGGGGAAAAAGTGGTGTAATTAAAAATTCTATTAAAATTAAAGATATTAAAAAAAAATTTGATTTTGTATCTTTATCTAAAGATACCTTAATTTTTTTAGAGAAATTTTCTCGATATAATTTAGTTGATTTAGGAATTGTATTAAAATTATTTATTTTTAAAAAAGCCTTCAAAGAAACATCAAAAAAAAAGAAACAAGAAGGCTATTTTGAAAAATATTCATTAAAAAAAAATATTAGTTTTGATTTAAGTCAGAAAAAAGCTATTAAAATTTTAGACGATCAATTAGCATTTGATACATTTTCAACAGTATTATTACACGGGATTACAGGATCAGGAAAAACATTAATATATTTTAAAAAAATACAAGATTTTTTAGAAAAGGGTTATCAGGTTTTAGTTTTACTTCCAGAGATTGCATTAACAAATCAAATAAAAGAAAGATTCAAAGAATATTTTGGTAATTATCCAGCGTTATGGCACTCAGATATTTCTGATAAGGATAAGAAATTAATTTGGCATGGAATTGCTAGTCATAAAATTAATTTAGTTTTAGGGGCTAGATCATCTTTGTTCCTTCCTTTTAAAAAATTAGGTTTAATTATTATAGATGAAGAGCATGACCAATCTTATAAACAGGAAGATCAAGTAATTTATAATGCTCGTGACATGGCTGTGTTAATGGCTTCTATAAAAAAAATATCAGTCATTCTAGTTTCAGCAACGCCTTCTATTGAAACTTACTACAATACAGTAAATAAAAAATTTTTTTATATTAGTTTAGATAAAAGATATAATAACGCTCAATTACCAGAAGTTAAGTTTGTAGATTTAAAAAAACATCCACCTCTTAAATCTAAATTTATTTCTTCTTCTATTGTTCCAGAGCTTAAAAATATTTTAAATAAAGGAAATCAAATTTTATTTTTTTTAAACAGAAGAGGATATTCAACGTTTGTTATTTGTTCAAAGTGTGGATATCGTTTTAATTGTCCTCATTGTTCAGTTTCATTAATTTATCATAAGGAAAATAATAAATTAATATGTCACTATTGTGATCACAAAGCTGCATTAGAGAGAAGATGTAATGATGGAGATAATTGCAAATTTTCTTTTTATGGTCTTGGTGTTGAAAAAATATTTGAAGAAGTTAAAGAAATTTTTCCTAACAAAAGAATTGAATTATTCTCAAGTGATTTTATCCATAATGATGATAGTACAAAGAGGATTTTTGAGAGTATTCAAGATGGAAAAATTAATATTATTGTAGGAACTCAATTAATTTCTAAAGGTTTTCATTTTTCAAAATTAAACTGTATCGTTGTTGTGAACTCAGATGTGAATTTTTTAGGAAATGATATTCGAAGTTCAGAAAAAACATATCAACTAATGAATCAGCTTAGCGGCAGGGCCGGAAGAGAGGTTAAAAATTCAATAGTATATCTTCAAACTTTTGAACCAGAAAACCCAACATTAAAATCAATATGTGATCAGAATATTTTATCTTTTTATGAAAATGAAATTAGTTTTAGGGAAAAGTCTAATCTACCTCCATTTACAAAACTTATTGCTTTTATTATTTCAGGAAAAAATAGATTTGATGTTGATGAGTGTGCAAGAATTTTAAAAAATAAAATTCCAAAAATGAAAGACACTTTTTTGTTAGGTCCTGTGAGTGCCTCTATTTCGCTTATAAAGGGAAAATATCGTTCTAGGTTATTGTTAAAATATCCTCAAGAAGCCTTTCCACAAAAATTTTTAAAGGATTGGTTAAAAACTATTAAAATTAAAAAAATATTTCGCTCACTGTAGACGTTGATCCGATAAATTTTAAATAATTTTAAAAAAGTACAAAATATCACACTTGATTAGTGTAATTTTGCATGTTACGAGACCTTTTTTCTTTTAAAGTTAATAGTAAAAAAATCTATGAAAACTTTTAGTGAAACTCAAAGATACGCCAAAGCAGTATATAGACTAGCTTATGAAGCTAAAAATTTGGAAGATCTTGAAAAAGATTTTTTGAAGTTAAAAGAAATATTAGATCAAAGTTCAGATTTAAAAAAGTTCATTAAAAACCCAACACATAAATATTCAGTTATTAATAATGTCATTGATGCTTTAGTTAAGCACTTTTCTTTTTCAGATTTATTCTCAAGATTTTTAAAAGTTCTAAATAAAAACAGAAGATTTTTCTTTTTAGAGAAAATAGTAAATAATTTTTTTGATTTATTATTAAATGAAAAAGGAGAACTTTTAGCGACACTTAAATTATCTCATACAATCTCCGATAGTGAGAAAGCGGATATAGCAAAAAAATTAGACGATATTTTAAAGAAGAAAATTAATATTACCATCTCAGTAGATCCATCATTATTAGTTGGTTCAATCCTTCAAATTGGGAGTACAATGATTGATACTTCTGCTAAAACAAGATTAAATAATTTATTAAACAAGTAAAATGAAAATTAACCCTTCTGAAATTACTAATATTTTAAAAGATCAAATCAAAAATTTTGGAACTGAAGTTGAGGTTTCAGAAGTTGGTCAAGTTTTGACAGTGGGAGATGGTATAGCCAGAGTTTATGGATTAGACAATGTGCAAGCAGGAGAGATGGTTCAATTCTCTGAAGGCACAAAAGGTATGGCTCTAAACCTCGAGACCGAAAATGTTGGAGTGGTTATTTTTGGTGATGACTCAAAAATTAAAGAAGGCGATATAGTAAAAAGAACAGGGTCAATCGTTGATATTGCAGTTGGAAAGTCTTTACTAGGTCGAGTGGTTGATGGACTTGGTAATCCAATAGACGGAAAAGGTCCGATTGATAAAAATGCAGAAAGAAAAAGAGTTGAGATTAAAGCGCCTGGGATTATTCCAAGAAAATCAGTAAATGAACCAATGCAAACAGGTTTAAAAGCTATTGATAGCTTAATTCCTGTGGGTAGAGGACAGAGGGAATTGATTATTGGTGATAGACAAACTGGAAAAACTGCAATTGCTATCGATACAATTATTAATCAAAAAGAAATTAATAAGTCTAATGATGAAAGTAAAAAACTTTACTGTATTTACGTTGCTATTGGACAAAAAAGATCAAGCGTTGCACAAATTGTTAAAACATTAGAAGAAGCAGGGGCAATGGAATATACAATTGTTGTTGCAGCAACTGCCTCTGATCCAGCACCATTACAATTTTTAGCCCCATACACAGGATGTACAATGGGAGAATATTTTAGAGACAATGGCATGCACGCACTTATTGTTTATGATGATTTATCTAAACAGGCTGTAGCTTATAGACAGATGTCACTACTTTTACGTAGACCTCCAGGACGAGAAGCTTTCCCAGGAGATGTGTTTTATCTTCATAGTAGATTACTTGAGAGAGCAGCAAAATTGAATGATAAGTATGGTGGTGGATCTCTTACAGCTTTACCAATTATTGAAACACAAGCCAGTGACGTTTCCGCTTATATTCCAACAAACGTTATTTCTATTACTGATGGACAAATATTTTTAGAAACAGAACTTTTTTATAAAGGAGTTAGACCGGCTGTTAACGTAGGTATATCAGTTTCTAGGGTTGGATCAGCTGCACAAATTAAAGCAATGAAACAAGTTTCAGGTTCAATCAAACTTGAACTTGCACAGTATAGAGAAATGGCTGCTTTTGCTCAGTTTGGATCTGATTTAGATCTTGCTACTCAAAAATTATTAAATCGCGGATCAAAATTAACAGAATTATTAAAACAAGATCAATACTCACCTTTAAAAGTAGAAGAACAGGTTGTGTCAATTTTCTCAGGAGTAAGAGGTTTCTTAGATGATGTTGAACTTAACCAGATCAAATCTTTTGAAAAGAAACTTTTATCAAAAATTAAATCAGAAGCGCCTGATATTTTAAATAATATTAAATCTTCAGGAAAAATTGATGAATCAAATGAAGAAAAGTTAAAAGCATTTATTGCAGATTTTAAGAGAGGTTTTCAAAAATAATGGCTAGTTTAAAGTTTTTAAGAAATAGAATTAGTAGCGTTAAATCTACTCAGAAAATAACAAAAGCTATGAAAATGGTAGCTGCTGCTAAACTTAGAAAAGCTCAGCAAAATGCTGAAAATGCAAGGCCATATTCAGAGAAATTGAATTCTATAATATTAAATTTAAAAAATTCAGTAACTGATATGGATTCTGCTCCAAAATTATTAGTAGGAAATCAAAAAAGTGAGACGCACCTTTGTGTTGTTCTGAGTTCTGATAGAGGGTTATGCGGAGGTTTTAATACAAACATATGCAGAAAAGCAAAATTATTTTTTGAAAAAGTGTTAGGAGAAGGAAAAAATTTAAAAATTATAGTTGTTGGTAGCAAAGCTAATGATCAGTTAAAGAGAAAGTATAATCAATTTATTATCGATAGAATATCCTTAAAAGATGAAAAAGTTGTATCTTTTTCAAAAGCGCAAGAAATTACAGATAAAATTTTAAATTTATTTACTAGAAACGAATTTGATATTTGTACTTTATTTTATAACCAATTTAAGAGTGTTATTTCTCAGATTCCTCAAGCACAGCAATTAATTCCAGTTTCAATTGAAAAAAAGTCAAATCAAGAGCCTTTATCATCTGGTGGTAGTGAATATGAATATGAACCAGATGAAAATGATATTTTAGAAAATCTTTTACCAAAAAATATTGCAACTCAAATTTATACTGCTTTCTTAGAGAATTTAGCTAGTGAGCAAGGGTCAAGAATGACGGCAATGGACAATGCAACTAGAAATGCAGGAGATTTGATTGCAAAACTTACAATTAATTACAACAGAACAAGGCAAGCTGTAATTACAAAAGAGTTAATAGAAATTATTTCAGGAGCTGAGTCTTTATAGGAGAATTATGGAAAATAAATTTGGAAAAATAGTTCAGGTTATTGGTGCGGTTGTAGACGTAAAATTTGATAAGGATTTACCTGAGATTTTAACAGCTCTTGAGTGTGATAATAATGGATTAAGAGTGGTTTTAGAAGTTGCTCAGCATCTTGGGGAAAATACAGTTAGAACTATCGCAATGGATACAACAGAGGGATTAAAAAGAGGCGATAAAGTTATAAATACAGGAAAACCAATTACAGTTCCAGTTGGTCCAGAAACATTAGGAAGAATTATAAATGTTATAGGGGAACCAATTGATCAAAAAGGACCAGTAAAAACAAAAGAGAATTGGCCGATTCATAGATCAGCACCTGAATATGTTGAACAATCAACTGAAACAGAAGTTTTAGTTACAGGAATTAAAGTTGTTGATTTGCTTGCACCATATTCTCGAGGTGGAAAAATTGGGTTGTTTGGTGGAGCTGGAGTTGGAAAAACAGTTTTAATTATGGAATTAATTAACAACGTTGCAAAAGCACATGGTGGTTATTCAGTGTTTGCAGGAGTTGGAGAAAGAACAAGAGAGGGAAATGATTTGTATCACGAAATGATAGAGTCTGGTGTTATAAAAACTGATGGTCCAGGATCTAAAGCTGCTTTAGTTTATGGACAAATGAATGAGCCACCAGGAGCTAGAGCTCGAGTTGCTTTATCAGGATTAACACTCGCTGAATATTTTAGAGATAAAGAAGGTCAAGATGTTCTTTTCTTCGTTGATAATATTTTTAGATTCACTCAAGCAGGATCAGAGGTGTCAGCGCTCCTTGGTAGAATTCCTTCAGCCGTTGGATATCAGCCAACATTAGCAACGGACATGGGTAATTTACAAGAAAGAATTACAACAACTAGCAAAGGGTCTATTACATCTGTTCAAGCGATTTATGTTCCTGCAGATGATTTAACAGATCCTGCGCCAGCAACTTCTTTTTCTCATTTAGATGCAACGACTGTTTTATCAAGACAAATTGCTGAACTTGGAATTTATCCTGCGGTAGATCCACTAGATTCAACTTCAAGAATTCTTGATCCAAGAATTGTTGGTGAAGAACATTATAGAGTTGCTAGGGAGGTTCAAAAAATTTTACAAAACTATAAATCTTTACAAGATATTATCGCCATTTTAGGAATGGATGAATTATCTGAAGAAGATAAATTAGTGGTATCAAGAGCTAGAAAAATACAAAGATTTTTATCACAACCTTTCTTTGTTGCAGAAGTATTTACGGGTTCACCAGGAAAATTAGTTGATTTACAATCAACAATCAAAGGCTTCGATGCAATTTGTAAAGGTCAGTATGATCATTTGCCGGAATCCGCTTTTTATATGGTCGGAACAATAGAAGAGGCAGTTGCAAAAGCTGAGAAAATGGCAAAAGAAGCTGCAGTTTAATTTAAATGGCAGATAACATTCATTTAGAAATCGTAACTCCAAATCAAGTAGCTTATTCAAAAGCAGTTGATAGCGTCGTAGTCTCAGGCATAGAGGGAGAGATGGAAATATTTAAAGATCATATTTCTTTAATCACATTTCTTAAAGCTGGAAAAATTATTGCAAAAAATGGAGCTAATACAGATACATTTTTCTCTACAGGGGGCACAGTAGAATTTTCTAATAATAAGTTAAGTATTTTATTAGATAATTTTTTTAATAGTTCGGAATTTCAAAGTGAAGAATTAGAAAAATTAAAACAGAATGCTGAAAAAAAATTAAGTAATAAAGAGATTTCAGATGAAGAAATTTATCTTAACAATCAAGTTATTGACCAGATTAATAATTTAAAATCTTAAAAATACTTTTTAAATTCCTCTATAACTTCTTGATAAAGTTTTTTTTTAAAAGGAACTATTAATTTAGGTAGTTCCAAAGGTTCAGCCCAACGCCAATCATAAAATTCTGCTTTTTTTTGTTTAATATTAATTTCATCGTGTTTACCCAAAAACTTTGCAAGAAACCAAGTTTGTTTTTGTCCTTTATATTTTCCATCCCAAATTTTTCCAAGAAGTTCATTAGGTAGATCATAAATAAATTCTTTTTCTGATTTTTTTATAATTTCAATTGATGTAATTCCAGTTTCTTCTCTGAGTTCTCTTTTAGCAGCACTTTCAACATCTTCCCTATGATCAACTCCCCCCTGAGGCATTTGCCAGGCCTTAGTATTATCAATTCTTTTTCCAATAAAAACTTTGGTTTCTTGATTAAGAAGCATTATCCCAACACCTTTTCTATATGGAAGATTGCTTAAATCTTTCATGACGCTTTTAAAAGCTTAAGAGCGTAGATTAGTTGATTATCGTTGATAGGATCATTTATTTTAAAGTTATCTTTTTGCTGCTCTACTTTTATGTCTGGTTGAACCCCAATCTCTTCTATTGTTTCACCACTTGGCAAATAATATTTAGCTGTTGTTAATCTTAATCCCCCGCCATTAGACAAAGGCATAATAGATTGAACAGAGCCTTTGCCAAAAGATTTTTCACCTAAAACGATTGCTCGCTTGTGATCTTTTAAAGCTCCAGCAACTATTTCAGACGCAGAAGCCGAGCCTTTATTGATAAGAACAATAAGAGGTTTTCCATTAATTTCATCTCCTTTTTTAGAATTATAAACTTTTATATCTTTTGGATCTCTTCCTTTTGTAGATACAATTTCTCCACTATCCAAAAATGCGTCTGATATTTTAATTGCTTGTGAAAGGAGACCACCAGGGTTATTTCTTAGGTCCAAAATATAACCGGTTATATTTGGCTTGTTTCTACTTATATCTCTAATTTTATCTATTAATTCATCACCACTTTTTTCATTAAAAGATCTTAATCTTAAATAACCAATATTTTCCTTAATTTCAGAAACAACAGATTTAGTTTTAATTGTTTCTCTAACTATTTTTATAATTATTGGATCATCGACGTCAATTCTTCTAATTGTTAGTGTAATTGGAGTACCACTTTTGCCCCTCATAGTATTTACAGCTTCATCCAAAGTTAAACCTTTCACCTGCTTGTTATCTAGCTTAATAATATAATCGCCTGATTTTATTCCAGCTCTATCAGCGGGCGTATCATCAATTGGAGATATTACTTTGACAAGACCAGCTTCCATTGTAACTTCAATTCCAAGCCCACCGAACTCGCCTTTGGTTTCTGTATTCATGTTCTTAAATGTTTTAGGACTCATGTATGAAGAGTAAGGATCTAGTGATTGAAGCATTCCATTGATCGCCCCATCGATTACTTCGCCTTCATTAATTTGTTTAAAATATTCTTTATTTATTGTCTCAAGAATATCTCCGAACAAATCTAATTTTTCATAAAGAACATCCTTTTTTTGTGAAAAAGCGTTTTGCGAAAATAAATTTAAAAATAGAAATGTAACTATTATGTAAAATTTTTTCATTATTATTGTTTATGGTAGGGATGGTTTATCATAATTGTAGCACATCTGTAAATTTGTTCAGTTAATATTACTCTAGCTAAAGAGTGGGTAAAAGTAAGTTTGCTAAGACATATTTCTTCAAAACTTTCTTTGTTAAGGCTTTTCTTAAATCCCTCTGGTTCTCCAATAATAAACAAGGTTTCCTTAATAGATAAACTGATTAGTTTTTTTAATTTTTTACAAAAGCTTTGAGTATTAAAATCTTGTCCGTTTTCACTAAGAAATATAATTTTTTTTTCTTTTTTATTTTTAATTAAATTTTCAAGTTCTTTTTTTGAAATATGCTCAATTGTAAAATTAGTGATACCACTATTTTTTAAATTTTTGAGTCTGTTCTCATATCTTTTGCACAGCTCATTTTCTTCATCTTTGTTTAGTCTTCCTAAACAAAGGATTTTTATCTTCATTAAACAAAGATTTTTTGATTTGGAATAATATCTTCCCACATTTTTTCTAACTCATAATTTTTTCTTTGTTCATGATGAAAAATGTGAATTATAATATCAATTGCATCAATTAGTTTCCAATTGTCACTATCTTTGCCTTCAATTTTACAACCTTTAATTCCCATTTTTTTTAACTCTTCAATTGTATTTTCAGAAACAGACTGAATGTGCCTAGAAGATGTGCCACTAGCCACAATCATATAATCGGCAATTGAACTTTTGTTCGCAAGATTAATAGTTACAATGTCTTTTGCTTTATTATCATCAAGAATTTTAATTAACTCTTTTAGAAGCACCTCTTTTTTTTTAATTTGCATTAATAGTTTTTTTTATCTTTGATGATGAAATATTCATACCTTTTGTGTTTAAAAAATACCATCTATGTTGTTTATCAATTGAAACAAAATCTAAAGATTTATATTTTTCCAGCTTTTTGGCAGCTATAGAATTTAATGATTTTATTGAGAATTCTGGTCTATTAATCACAATGATGGATAGTTTGTTCAAGATTTCATTATACCTTTTCCACTGACTAAATTTGACAAAACTATCAGCACCCATAATGAAGTAGTATTTATGTTCTACAGATTTATTTATTATGTAACTTATGTTATCAAATAAGAAATTTGATCCAGTTTTTTCTTCAGTATACTGAACTTTAATTATATTTTTATTTTTTTTTATAAATTCGTTGCATAATTTTATTCTATTAGAAATATCATTAGCTAAGTTATTTCTTTTTAAAGGATTTTTATTTGTAATGAGCCATATAACTTTATTTAATTTGAATCTTTTGATTGCTTCTAATGAAATACATAAATGACCAATGTGAGGAGGGTCAAAGGTTCCACCAAGAATACCAATTATCATATCGTGACTGGGAAAC